>SXGQ01420761.1_pt1 | contig 17865 bp, 32 predicted proteins | sample 3178371 | NCBI WGS metagenome assembly SXGQ01 (sample SAMN11356859, study PRJNA531348) | freshwater metagenome | isolation source: freshwater sample F1-20 | place: China: Fuxian Lake, Yuxi | collected 2017-12-25 | reverse complement strand
TGCTTGATGAATCTATAACAGAAAGACCTGAATAAATATAATAAATCCCATCAGATTTGATGGGATTTATTTTTTAAGGTAAAATAAATTATGACTGAGCGTGAGTGGATAGAAAAGATTAAAAAAGAATGTGTTTTGAATTTTGGTAATTTCGATACTCGTTATGCTATTCAGTTAGTTGGTAGAAGAAACAGTAAGATTGGTCTTGTTTCTCTCAATAAGCGTTTTATGAGTGTTGATGTTATTGACAGGGATAAATACGAAAGATTTTATGATAAGTTTTACTCTAGAAACAATAAAGAATCTCGAGCCCCTTTAGTTATTGATTATCATATCCAACATAATATAGGTAAAGATGGTTTTAAGGAACTTTGGGACTATTATTATAAGAAAGCTAAGAGATGACTTATAAATACACAATACAGGGTGAAAATGGCAGAGTTGGGGGCTCGAATAAAGATTATGATTGGATCTTGAAAGAAAGAGATGCAATTATGAAAGTTTTATTCCCTAATTATGTTTTAGTTGAGAAAATACTAGATAAGCCAGAGCATTCGGTTTATGAATTAAATGGCCAAAAAGTTTATTTTAAAATTGAAGAGGAAGATGAAAATGGATAATGCTGGATGGATTGGTATTATTTTTGGAATTCTCGTATCTGTTTGGGCTAATAAGAGAGGATATGCTTGGTGGGCTTATATCTTAGCAAGTCCTATTATTGGTGCCATCGCTTTAGGAATCTTGCCTAATCTTACTGAGCCTGGTAAAGATTTTCAAGATAAAGAAGAACTTGTCCGCAAAGGTAATATGACGGGAATGGTAATTTCTGGTTTTACAATTGGCTTCTTGATGTTAATTGGAGCAATGTCAAGTAAGTAAAAAAGGGGAGCTATGCTCCCCTTTTTTATTGGTTTCGGTAATAATCAAGAAGAAGCTGAACACTATCTTCTATATTGTATCTAGGCTTCCAGTTTGTTTTTTCATAAAACTTATCTACACTTGGAATTTGTAATGTAACGTCTACAGGTCTAAGCAAATTAGGATCTTCTTTAGAAACAATCTTACAATTAGCTTGTTTCTTCAATTCTTCCAAGAAATCTCCAACTCTTACTGGAACTGTAGAACCAATGTTGTAAGCTTCTCCAACATCACATTTTTCTGCAGCCACCCAATAAGCATCAACAACATCTCTTACATCTAAAAGAGTGCGAACAGAATCAAGATTGCCGTGAAATAAAATATCTTGCTGCCCTCTTTCAATATCTACAATTTGTTTAGCAAAAGCACTTGAAAAAATGTCAGGTCTTCGTGGGTTGATATATCCGAAAGCCCTAGTAATTACACAGGGAATATCATACGATCTCATATATGATTTAACTAATTTCTCTTGTGTTAGTTTACTAATTGCATAAACATTTACAGGGTCAATTGATTGAGTTTCTTTGATTGGAATCTCGTCTTCTCTAACTTGTCCATACACTTCAGAAGTTCCACAAAATTGAATCATTGGTTTCTGATTCAAGATTCTCAAAGCTTCTAATAAATTTAAAGTTCCATTTACATTATTATTAAAAATTGAGCTTGGACTACTAAAAGAAAGTTTAACATTAGCATTTGAAGCTAAATGAAATATATAATCTGGCTGTGCAACTTCGAGTGTTCTAATGACACTTCCAAGGTCGTTTAGATCACATTCAAACATTTCTACTTTAGAGAAAACTCCTGATTTATTTTTTCTATCAGTGTGCCATCTTGAAATGCCTTGAATTTGTATGTCTGAGATTGTTGAAAGGTGTTCAGCTAAATAAGTTGCTCCACTACCATTAATGCCTGTGATAAGTGCTTTCTTCATAGTGTTATTATACTCAATCGTCACATTCATTGTAATATCCATCATCATTTGGGCAAACAACATTGTCTTCTTCATTTGCTGCAAAATGACAATAGGATAAATCTGAGTGAGCAATTAATAATTTCATCATTACTTCATACAAAATTGGGTCTGTGCAATATGGAGTATATATTTGCATTACTTTATCGTAATTGACAAGAATAAATTTCTTATCGTTTAAGCTGATAGTGAAAAATTTATTAAGTTCAGTTTCAACAAAAAATGCTTGTAATCCAGGAACATTTTTCTTTAGTGAAGCCCAATTTATTCCGATATTATTTTGTGCTGGAAAAATACTCTTGCCCCAATCTTTGAGACGTAAAATAAGTTCAACATCGTATGAAGATTGTCTTGGTAGATTATAGATATCAATTATTTTCATTTCTATTTGCATTATACCTAATCTATGGTACGCTGTCCGTATGAAGCATACAATTACTATCATTGATGAGAACTTTGAAGAGAAAAGTCTTGAATTGACTTATGCTCAATTGCAAGAACTTAATCGTTGGTTGAATATTTACTTAAACACAGGCAGAACGCTTGAATATAAGTTAGACAAAAGAACAAAAAAAGTTATTGATGTAAAGCTTGCACAGATGTAAGTTGTGGTATAATTAGAGAGTAAGAGAAATACGGCTCCATAGTTAAATGGATATAACACGGACCTTCTAAGTCCATATTTTAAGTTCGATTCTTAATGGAGCTACTATTTATACCCCCTAATTATTTAGGGGGTATTTCTATTAATCCACCGTGAATTTCTCTATGACAATTAGCACAAACTAAAAGACATTTATCAAGTTCTGACTTTACTTTTTCAAAAGAATACATTTTTGCGTGTCCCAAAGAAAAATCTTTTATAGAAGGATCTTTGTGATGAAATTCTAATGCACCATTGTATTTATCATAATTGCAAATTTGACAACACCCACCTTTGTAATCTATTGCCTTTTGCTTTAAATCTCTTTGCCTTTGAATAGATCTGATATTTTCACAAGATTTACAATTTGAAGAATATTGTTTTCGAGCTTCGTCTCTTTTTTTATAAAATTCATCTTTGTTTTTTTCTAATTTACAAATTGAACATTTTTTTGTTTTGCCTTCTTCAAGAGAATTTACAAATAGATTTGTAGTATTGTGCGCTCTAAAAGGTGAACACTCTAAACAAAATTTTCTATTACATATATTGTGTCTTTTGCCATCAATAACAATAATGTTTGGCAAATCATTATTACATTTTAAACATTTTTTCATAAAACTATCTCCTATTAGCTTTATTATACAAAAATTTATTTTTTACCTTTAAGCTAAATATAAGATTTTTCTTGTTTAAACCAGAATAAAAATATATGTGGTATAGGTATTCAATGGTTAGAAGAGTTAGCTTAGTTGTACTTTTTGATGGTGACAAGGTTCTAGTAGGTAAAAAGCCTAGTGGATTTTGGATACCTGGAGGCCACGCTAACTCTGGAGAATCCTCAAAAGACGCTGCAGTAAGAGAGCTCAAAGAAGAGACTAATCTTGATTTATCTAACTTGAAATTATTTTATTCTAAGATTACTGAAGATAAAATTGTAGATGTTTATGTGTGCAACGAATTTTCTGGAGAAGCACAGGCAGATGATGATTTAGAGGAAGTCCAATGGTTTAATGTCAATGAACTTCCTGAAATGCGATTAGATGGGAATGAATTGATTCAAAAAGCTTACAAAGAAATATGTTTGTAGCCAACATATTCATAAAATTCTAAAAGCTCTTTTGCATTAAATCCTTGCATTCTTCCTTCATCTAGTAAGTTATTTTTCAATGCTTCTTTCCAAGTTTTGTAATTTGGGCAATCTTGATCAAACCAATCATTTTCCAGCAATTTGTAATTTATAGCAGTTATATCAAAAGACTGGCCATATGGAAATTTATAAAATCTAAATGTATTTTTATAATGTGTAAAGTCTGTATTAAAATATAATTGATTTCCAATTGCAGCTTGTGCAAAATTTATTTTATCTAAAACATAATCATCACAAAATAAATAAAAGAATAAAACTTCTGTCACCCACCCCAAATAACCATAATTTCTTCCGGGAATTTGACCTAGCATTTTTTCATACTTTTCTTCATAAGTAAGATTTTTTAACTCGGGATGAAACTTATTTATTTGGCTTACAAAGAAAGGTGGGAATTTTATTGTTTTTTGAAAATTCATAAAATTTTCTGTATTATCAAGAAACAACATTTTCTTAAAAAAATCTTTGCCCTTCTCTAAAATTTTTTTTCTTGAAATAAAGAAATGGTCTCCTGGAAAAAAATAAAATATTGGTTTAGAAACATTGTGTGTATTTATAAAGTTGCATCCAAGCTCATTTGCAACTTCCACCATAGGCAATATTCTAGCCCAATCAAATGCGTATTGAGTGTAAATAGCTCTTCCAAAACAAAGACTTCCCCAGTCTGAAGTAAAAGTACTGTCCATAGCTAGATGCATTTTGTGTACGTGAGCATCAGGATCGGATTGACAAGTTATCAAGTATTCTGGAAGATTATCCCAATTGTCTAAAATCCAAGTTGAGAAAATTCCAGGAAAACCATAACTTGAATCCATTTTGATATCATCTTTATGCGGATTATCTCCAACACAAATTACAGTTTTTGGATATTTTATTTTGTCTATAAATTTACTTCTGTCTTCATCTTTGTAATATACTAAAACGTGTTTATCTTGCATTTTTTTCCTCTTGTTCATTATACATTTTACAAAGATGTCTAATCCATAATAAAGAATATTATATTTGGAGGGCAGTAATGAAACTTAAATTATCACCAATGGAGTTGATAATTTGCTTGATGGTGGTATTGACACTATTAGCAATTTTTATTCCAATATTTTATTTAGCATGGTCAACTTTTTAATCTTCAGAGATTGTGTAAGATATGCAAGTTACAGGAGGTCCAAATCCCTGTAAATATCGGACTTTTACTGAATTGATATATCTTGTTTTATCATCAGGAACAATTTCTGCCCGAACAAGAAGATCTACAAGTGGCTTGATAATATTGTCAGCGTCACATTTATGTTTCCATTTATAGTCTGCCATTATAAGAATTTCTACATCTATAGGAAATTGAGTTGCTGGAATAAGATTCTCTTTTATGATGGAAATATTTTTATCTATCCAATCATTATACTTTTTGCTTTTTACCATTTTTCCACGAGCAATTGGAGCGTACATTTTGTTTGCTGAAAATGGTTCTTCTATAGTACAAGACTTCTTAAGCATATTAGTTTTGTACAGGTGGAAATACCATCCAATAATAAATCTTCATAAAAAAATTGTTTGTGGTAGAATTAATTTATGGAAGAATTCTTTGCTGTAGTTTTCATTGAGTGTATGATGGAAAACAATAGATGTTTTTCAGAAAAAGATTTTTACAATCTATTAGCAACACAAAGATTAGATTCTTCAAAAATAAATTTCAATAAACTAATGGAAGAATTTCTTTTAGAATTTGAGTTAGATTCATATGAGAAAATAGACAATATATGGCAGCCTAAAGGAAAATTTATTTCTCACAAAGCAATCTATAATATTATAGATGAATTAGATTTGCATTTGGAAGTAGAAAATTCATTAGGTGGATTTTACGAAACAAGTTGTGATGTAGTTCAAAAAATAAATAATTATCTTTGGCTGTGTGAAAAAGAAGCTCTCCAATAAAGGGGGGCTTATTTTTTTGATAGAAACATAATGTGAGGAACTAAAATTGAAAAATCATTTGAAATTATTCAAACTTTCACAAAGACTTGATAAAAAGAACTTATATTCATTAGCAGACAAAATTGATAGATTGGCGCAAAACCAATCAAAAAATTTTGAGAATAAACAACAAGCTACAGAGTATATAAGAAATTTAGGTATGCCAAGCTTTTCTCAAAATATGGATAAAGCTGCTGACGAAGGCGTTACAATTAATGGTATTTCTATCAAAAACGATCCAGAAATGCAAAAATTATATAAAGATAGTGTCTCAGCAGGAGGCGCAGTTGCAATGCCAGCGATGGCACCAATGCCTATGTCGCCAATGCCTATGTCGCCAATGGCTCCAGTTCCACCCGTAGTTTAATTCGCATCCCAAACCAAAAAAACAGGGGCTACTTTTTCAAAGCCCCTGTTTTTTTGGTTATTGGTCTGCTTCTATTACTTTGCTGAAGGATCGTTTCGACGTCCACCGCCCTCACCACCACGAGCATTTGGAAGAGTTGTCTTTGTCACAAGCTTCAAACCATCAACACTAAATTGATAAAGAGTGTTGCCAGAAAGAACATAAACAAAATTACCAGAAGCAGCAACACTTCCACCATTACCGCCACCTGTTCTCATTCCACCCTGACCAAGAGGAAATGGAGTTTGACCTGGGCGTGGAGCTTCTTGAATTCCACCCGGAACCTGTGCAAATCCTAGACCGAGAACAGCTAATGAAGCTGCAAGAGAAACTAAAATCTTATTCATAATTTTTACCTCTGTTCTTTAGACGAACAATAGTATTATATGTTCAATAAATGAAAGAAAGATTAAAAAAAAGAGTGGAAAAAATCCACTCTTTTTTTTGATAGATAAAAGAATTATCTTACAGGAAAACCGTTTTGGTCAAGAATACTTTGCCCTGTTGGATAATAACTCTTGCCCCAAAGGAAATTATTTGGATTAATGGTAGTTTCGAATCTAAAGAATTTTGCGTGTCCATCAGCAAAAACATAATTGCTTCCACCTGTATGACGGCCTGGTTCCATAAAACGAATATGAAGACCACCATCAGCAGCAACGGATCTACAACCAGCAGTTCCATTCCTTAATCCACTATCAGAAGGACCACCCCAGCCCTCAGCACCTTCAGCAGCTTGTTTGGTAATAGCAAAGATTGGTCCTGTAGCGTCTGCCACGTTCTGTCCGGCCCACTGTCCACCACTAACTGTTCTCATCATAGCGTTAGTTGGTCTGTGTGACTTATTTCTTCTTTCAGTATTAAGCTGACCAGTACTACCTAAGAAAATACAGCTTAGATGGTTTGTAGATTCAGCAATTGAAATAACGTCAGCTGGAAAATCTACAGCAGCAATAGATACAACATTTGGTGCATCTTGTGGGCCTCTTTTGCGTGGCAGAACAGCTGAATTAGGAATGTAAGATAAACGTGGTACTTGAGCTTCACAACCAAGAGTATTTACGTCTGTCCAAGGTAAGCAAGGAGGATTGTCTGGACCTACACCACCCAATTTGTCAGAAGGACATACCCAAACCTTATCACTCTTGATGTAAGGTTGAATCATAGCTGAATAATGAATGTATCCACCAGCACTACCACCATTAGTTGTAGCAGTGTTGTTCTTGTACATATATGCAGTTGGATAAGTCTCATCATAGTCCTGGGTATACATCATAAGTCCAAGACCAATTTGCTTCTCATTAGACAAGCAAGATGCTGAACGAGCCTTGTCACGAGCTTGAGCAAAGACAGGGAATAAGATTGCAGCTAAAATAGCAATAATAGCAATAACGACGAGTAATTCAATAAGAGTAAACGCTTTTTTCATTTTATGTTTCCTTTTAGAAATCTTGTTAATATTATTCCGCTTAATAAAATAACGTATATTAAGGTTTGAGATAATTTCCTTAACATAAAGGAACAGTCTTTCTTTATCCCCTATAATAAAAATATGAATTACAAAATCATACTCAAACAAAAAAAATATTTGTTCTTAGATATTGATGGAGTATTGAATTCATTTGATGATTATAATATGACAGGTAATGAATTCATAAAAAACTTAAAGAATATTTCATTTGTTAATAGTGAGAAACAAATGTCTATATTAAATAAAATAGTAGAAGAATATAATCCCACAATAATACTTTCATCATATTGGAGAACAAGATATTCTTTAGAAGAATTGAATAATATATTTAGGGAAAATGGGTTTGCGGGCAAGATATCTGGAATTACTAGCAAAGAAGGCGAAGAACACAAAGATAGGTGGAATCAAATTAAACTATATATAGATAAAAATAAAGTAAAAGATTTTATTATATTAGATGATGAAGAAATAAGTAGAACAGATAAAAAAATAAACAACTTTATAAAAACAAATTCTTATAGAGGTTTGACAGAAAAACACTTAAGAGAAATACAGAAAATCTGGTAGGACAATATGGCAAAATTTATCAAAACAGCATTATTAGAAGTAAAAGAAAGAACTGAACAACAAGAGGTTCAATTAGAAGAAGTAAGAACAGGTGAGACTTATCAATCACTTTATGAAGCGCTACAAAAACAACATAAAGCTGTAGATGCTAAAACTCTGTGCGAACTCTTTACTCCACTTCATAAAAATACAAACTACAATTCATTAGAAGAAGCTTTAGGTAATAAGGCGGGTTTGTATGGTAGAAAAAACGAAGAGTTAGCAGAAAAATCATTTTCTGAAATATTAGAAGAAATTGAAAAAGGTTTCCCAGAAGAAATTCTTGAGTTACAATTAAGAAATAAGAAATGATTGGATTTATAGCTAATAGTTTTATCTATTAGCTATAATAAATTTAAAAGGTGTAATAAGATGAAAAATAAACTTTCAAAAGAACAACTTGATCTTTTAAATAAATTTAAAAACACAAAAGATAATAAAAGCGCTGGAAACTTAAATGAAAAAACTGAATCAAAAATTAATTCAGTTTCTCATAGACCAAACTTAAGAAGAAGCGGTTCAAGGGGTAAGTGACGGACTCCAATCTGGGCCAGCCAATACTTCCAAGAATTCTTCATAAGTGTAATACTGAGTTTTAGTAGTTAATGATTCAACACAGTTAGGTACAACTTGCCCCTGCCACTTTACAAATGTCTTTAATCCATCAACACTTAAGCGTAAAGTGTCAGCAGATGTTTCAAGTACTTGTGTAAAATCAATTAAGGGTATTTCTGTAACGTCAAAAATAACAAATGTTCTGTCCATATTTTTATTATAAAACAAAAGGTAGGGTCAGTTCCTTCTTTGAATAAAAAAGAATATTCGGGGACCAAATTATGCATAAAAAAATAGTACTTAACAAATTGCAGAAAATTGCAAACTTATTTGATCAATGTCAACATCACAATAAAGCAGACCAAATAACTCAAATAATGCATAAAATAGCGCAAATTGGTAGCGCTGGAATTTACAAACCAAAAGGCAGCTCTTTCTTAAGCTCACAACCTGACTTGGCAATTATTGAAAAGAAAAATAATATCCCGAATGATTTATTATATTACGCCGCATCAGTAACACAAAGAACTAAAACTCCAAAATATAACGAAGAAAATTTTGAAAAAACATTAGCGAAATTAAATTCTATAAAAAATAATCCTAGAGTAAAAGATAATTTCCCTAATATCTCAAATAATGTAGATTCTGCTATTAATTTATTAAATTCAAAATCAAATCAATCTGATGAAACTGAAACTAAAAGCACATATACAGAAAGATTACCTAGTTCAAAATTAGGAGACTATGCTTCTCCAGCTGATAAAACTTTTAAAACTCAAGATACTACACTTGATAATTTAGGACAATTCTTAGATCCAATTCAAAATCCCCTTTTGCAAATGGGCGGTGGTATGGGTGAATTTGTTGGCAATGATCCCGAAGATAAAACATTAGACTTTGTAAAAAATAAATTTAATCAAGCAAGCTTAAATAAATCCAAAAGACAAGCCTCAATATTAATGATGGCTATAAAATTAAAAGAAGATTTAGAAGATGGAGTCAAAGCTTTATTTAATTATTATGATGAAAGAACTTTGATGAAATTATTAATAGAATCAAATATAATAGAACAAAATGGCGACGTATCAGCTCGTCCTTATGATTATTCTGATCTTATTCAAAAACTATCACAATTAGAACCAACTTCTCCATCAGATATGCAAACAACTTCTGGTAATAACAGCTATGGAAGTTTGGAAGAATTAAAACAAAATTTATTAAATACAGTAGAAACTATAGATAAATTTCAAGTGTCAATTTCTCACGCACACGATGTCCAAAGAGAACAATTGAAAAAAATTAAAAATTCAGAGAGTGATATTGTTGGTGACGAATGAAACAAATCTGCAACAACTAATAACTAAGAAAATAAATAAACTGTAAAGAGCTATAGCAATCCTATAGTTCTTTCTTTTTTCCCAATTGTATTTATGCAAATAATATCCACTTATCCACATCAACATAGCATACAAAAACCACTGAATTAAATTTTCACTATCAAAAGCCCAAAAAAAATAAAAACATAATTGAATAAAAAAGACAATTCTCACAAGTTTATTATAAAAGGATAATTATCGATATATTTGTAAAAATAAATTAATCACCTTTGATAAGGAAAAAAAATGAACAATAGACAAATTGTAGCTTCACTAAATCAAATTGCTAATGAACTTGATAGCAATGGACTTTATCAAGAAGCTAATGTTGTTACCAATGTTATGGTAAAGATAAGTCAATATGACTTACAATATTCTGGTTCTCCAAAGTATAAGCCGAATGCTAATTTAAGAGACCCAAAAAATATTCAATATTCAGGTTCTACTGATTATAAGCCGAATGCTAATTTAAGAGACCCAAGAAACATTCAATATTCTGGCTCTACTGATTACAAGCCATATGATAAACCTGCGGGTACTGAACCAATGCCTCCATATGATCTTGTCCCAGATTCTCCGATGGATACTGTTCCAGATTCTCCATCAACAAGCACTACTCCAATTGGTAAGCCTAAACCACCAATGTCAAATAAACCGTCCCAACCTAGCTCAAAGCCAAGTATGCCATCAAAACCAGGTAGCTCAGAATCATCAACACCAAAAAGTGCAGATGGATTAGACAGATGGGTAAATAAGGCAGAAAATATTTACAATGCTTGGGGAAGTAAAGGAGGGGATCCTAATTCTTCTGCATTTGGATTAGTAAAAGATATTGTAGACTATATGAAGAAGGTTAAGTCTAACTTGCCTACTACATTACACGGCTCAGCTGATACTAAAATAAAAAGAGTTCAAGAAATGTTGCAAAATATTTTCGATGGCGCATACAATCCAGTATTGGCACCTGTAACACTTCCGTATGGAGTTGTAGGTGGATATCCAAAAAAAGGAGTGAATCCTTTTACTACAGGTCCAAAAATGACTGAGAAACAATTAAACTATCAAGCCAGACAAGAAGGCAAATCATACTAAAAAAAGAGGAGCTTAGCTCCTCTTTTTTATTTAAGCACTAATTATAATAAAATCAGTTTTTCAGCTCTTATTGTAAAGTATCTGCTCAACAATTTTCCATTCTTAATTGAACGTATAACTACAAAATCTTTTCCATCTGATATAAAATCATCACAAACTACGCCAAACTCTTCCTCGCCTTTTCCATCAATCCATTTTACTTTAGCACCAACTGAAAATTTACGATCTTCGACAAGAGAACTTACTCTACTTAATTCTTGAACTTGCTCTTCAGACAAAATTTCCATTTCACGCATCTTCTCAATAAGAGAAGATTGGCTAACTTTATAAGATGTTATTTGAGAATCTAAACTATCATTCAATTTCATAAGAATTCGACTATCTTTTGCTTGCTTTAACACCAAATAAAATAGTACGAAATTAATTAAAACAAGAAACACTAATAAATAAATCATTTTTTTGCACCTTTGAAACTTTTAGCAAATTTAGTCATATCAGTCACACTTTTTTTGCTGTAAATTTCTTGCCCATAATTTTTCAACATTACATCAATAGTGTTTGATAAATTTTGAGTTTTTAAGTTTCCAGAATAAAAACTTTTTGCATCGCCGTGACAAGTTTTGCAATAGTTAGTATAGACAGCTTTTGAATCTAATAAAATCAAGAAACAAAATAAATTTATCATATTACTTCCTTCAATACCTTAAGAATAAGTTTCCAATTTTCTCTTCTTTTGTTATTATCTTTACTGTTGTTGAATATTTCAATTGTTTTTCCATCAAATTTTGCTGTTATATATGAACTATTATCAAAAAGACTTTCTAATAAATCAAAAACTTTTTCATCGTTGCAGATAAATCCAACATATCCAATTACTTCTTTTCTACCCGAGCAAATATCCCTGAATTCTTCATAGGAAAATGGTAATTCCCAATTTGGGTCATAAAGATAATATTTGTTATTGTTTTCACAATTATTTAGCCATAAACCAGTACTTCTAATTTTTTTCTGGTCTGATAATAAACTCTTCCAAGCTTTCTTACAAAAATTGAAAGTTCTTTTATGCCCTTCGCAGCTTGGTAAAGTCTTATAGCCACTTTTGTTTAAAAAATTTACAATCTGTTTTATGCCTGGATCTAAAGTCTCATCTAACTCTGTGTAATTGTAATCAGAAACTTTTCTTTCTTTATAATAATACCAAGAATTATGATCCTCACTATAATACCAATCATAATCTTTTAACTTATCAACAGTAATAGGATTTATTCTCATATTAGTTATTTTATGAACAGGGATAAAGAATTCCTAAAAAGTATATTTTATTATGGATAAATTACCAATACTAAACGGTCTTATCAAAGTAGCCGAGATCTTAGAACAAAATGACAGAGTTTTGTTAGCTAATGAAATTAACTTTACTATTACTAAATTAGCACAAAAAGAGAAAGATTGTCCAGACGCAACACAAGATATAGAACTTAATCTTAAAAATAGACAAATAGCTATAAATAAACACGGATATGGCCCACCAGATCCTTCTCAACCAAATGATAAATTTTGGTTGAAAAAAATGAAAATGTGGAAAGTAGACGATCTTTCCGAAGTCAAAAATATGTTATGTGGAAATTGTGCTGCTTTTGACATTACAAGCAAAACATTAGATTGTATCAAAAAGGGTATTGGTGATGATGCAACCGAGACTGTCAATGCTGGAAAATTAGGTTATTGTAAATTCTTAAAATTCAAATGTGCAGCTAAAAGAACTTGTGACGCTTGGGTGACAGGCGGACCATTGACTGACAAAAAGGATAAAAAATGAATAAAAGAACAATAATTGCATCCTTGAATAATATAGCTAATACACTTGATGTCACTGGTTTATATAAAGAAGCTACATCTCTCACTAATGTAATGAAAAGATTGGCTCAAGAAGAACCAAAATACGATTACACCACAGATAAAGATTTATATCCTTTATTAACTGATTTTGGTAAAAAATATGTTGCAGAAAGAGACAGAGAAAATCCTATTACATCTTATAGGGAATTAGATGCCGCAGTTGAACACGCTTTTAAAAATGGTAAGGGAGATTATATGTTTCTAAGCCCATTTGAACAAAGCCAAAATACTTTCACTCAACTCAACCCAGATGTCGCAGAATTACTCAGAGGCTTGTTTATGATTGACAGAGGGATTGATAACGATAAAACATTCCAAAGCTTCAAAGGTAATGTGTTCCCTGCACTAAAGAAAAAAATGCAAGAAAGACCAAGCACTGAAACTTTTGATTTAACAACTGGAAATATTCCGTTTGCAAGAAAAACTACTGAAAAAAGTAATGACTATCATAAACTCCTGAGAAGAGCAAAATCATTAGTTAAAAAAATAGCTGGTGAATATTGGAATAAATCTGGCGCACAATCTTCTATGGACAATTTACTAAGATATATCATAAATGATAGTTATGTACCTGATGAATATAAAAAAGAAGCTAATAGTATTATGGAAGAAGCACAAAGACTGCACGATGAACTAAAATCAGACGCAGCTAATTTGCCAAAGTTAGATCGAGATTTACCAAAATTTTAAGGAAATAAAATGAATAAAAGAACAATTATCGCATCATTAAATCACATTGCAAATACACTCGATAGCGAAGGTATGTTTGTAGAATCTAGCAGACTAACTAAAGTTATGGTGAAAATAGCAGATGAATTCAATTTAAATGATGAAGATGAAATGGCAGAACAAGATGATAGAGACGATTGCTGCCCTAAATGTGGAAATTGTGTGGAAAGAGACGGAAGCACAGAAATTATGGGTAGATTTAGCAATGGAGTAATTGATTACTGTACAGCAAACAATTGCGACTATAGCTACTGGAATGATGCTTATGAAGGCATCAAAGACCCAATTTGCCCAATTTGTAGAAGTGAAGATTTTTACTTTGAAGATGAAACTAATCCATTTAGTAGATTTCAGTGCGAATCTTGCCAAACTGAATTTATTGAAGGTGAAGAAGTTAAGTAAATGAATAAAAGACAAATTATTGCCGAATTGTCAAAAATTGCAAATGATCTCGATGATCTTGGAATGCATAATGAAGCTGATTCTACTACTGAAGTTATGAAGAAAATAGATCGTAGCTCTCCAATTTATAGTGTAGAAACAGATGATTATGATCTCATTGAAATACAAAATGATACTTTAGATCAAATATTGAGATTATTCGATAATATTATGTCTATAGTACATAATCATAGTCTTTCAACAAGTAAGTTAGCTTATTTACCTGACAAAAGAGATGAAATGCTTGATGCTTTCGTAAATCAAGTTATAAGTAAATTAGAAAATATTGATTTTTCTGGTTCTATTTCACAAACAGAAAATACAAGTCAAGGATTCTTAGGCAAAATTACTTCTAAATTCAAAAGATTGACATCCAATGATTCTGAAGATACTGACCATATTAGCGCATTTCATCTTTCAAGAATTGACAAAGTAATTAATAAAATAGAACAAGTGTGCAAAAAAGCCTTGATGAAAATTAATAAAATAAATAATAAATTACCATTCGAAGATAGAATTGTAGAAATTCAACAAAAATATATAGATATGTTGAGAGACAAATTGTCAGCAAATTTTCCAAAAATTTTAGATCGAATTTATAATTTAGATCAACTCAAGAGATAATCCAATGAATAAAAGACAAATTATTGCATCCCTAAATGAAATTGCTAATCAACTCGATAACTCAGGTGATTTTCAAAATGCAAACCTCTTAACTAATATATTAAAGAAAGTTGCCAAATTTGATAACTGGGACGACGGATATGATGACGACGATGATGATGGCGCAAGATGCCCAGATTGTGGAAGTTATGACATAGATACAGATAAACACGGACATCCCAAAAAATGCTATGACTGCGATTGGGAAAAAAATTCTAAAGACTAAAAAAGAGGAGCTTTGCTCCTCTTTTTTATTTAATCTGATAAATTTTACTAATTATCATCTAATGATTTAAAATATTCTTTCATTTCAATATAAAATTCAGAAAGATATTTTGCAATTTGTCTAACATATTGTTGATTTATGTTTCTTATCACCATAAGTTCAAATTGTTTCAAGAATCCGTTCCAATCCCCAAATGTTTCATTATTAAGATAATTAAAAAGATTTGATTGTTTGTAATCATCTCCCGTGTCTTTGATATTTATAATTTGCTGTATTAAATCGTATAATTCCTCAAGAATAATCTGTTTGCCATTTGGAAGATCTTTGTAATGTTTTTCATAAATATTAATAATTGACTCATCGCTGAATAAATCTTCTACTTGCGCTCTTATTCCTCTCTGCTCTTTATTTGTACCATAATACAAATCAAAATCACCTTTTATAGATCTTGCAGCAGATATAGCCCCTCTGTAAAACTTATCAATTTGTTCTTCATCAGCCATAATGCCAGGATATGTGTTTTCTATATATTCTCTTATTTTTTGTTTTGCTAATTTTTCTTGTTCGGGAGTAATTTTTTCTTCATTCGGACCTTTGAATTCACTTGATTGAAAATTGCCTGGTACAGAATAAAATTCTACACCCCTCGCTCTTTTACTATTAGAAATTGTCTTATTATCAATGCCATGAAATAATTCGTGTTTCATAACATTCTTAACCATAGGAATATTTTGTATATATTTGTAATTCATAGAAAATCCACTGCCATCCCACGCACCAGTAGATTTTAGATCAGGATTATATTTGAAATAAACACCTTTCAAAATATTAGGAACTATCTCTCGAAACTTTTCTTGTAATAAATTAAAATCAATTACTTTATGAACACCCTCTTCAATAAAACCTTTGTATTTTTCTGCTTCTTCTTTGGTGAAATTCTTCTCAACAATTGATTCCCTTAAGATTTCATCAAATTGTTTTTTAAATTCGGGATTTACTCTTGACCATAATGACCCCTGCTTCGCAATCTTGTACCACATACATATATAATACTGAAAATCTATTAGTCTCCCCTAAACTCTGATAAAAAATCTGACAAAATACAATATCGAAGAATAAATAAACTTTGTCAGAATCTTTATCAGACAATACTGGCCAAAAATCTATATACTTACCCTGATAAAAAGGATGGTTATAAAAATAGGAAAACAATATTCCTTTACCACCCCCCCCCCTAACAATCCTGGCCAAAATATAGGGGAGAAAATTAAATATATATACCCTGGCAAAAAAGATACCTAACTTCTGGCAAAATCAAAAAAAATTATAAGCCCCCCACTACTCCCCCAAATATACAGGGCAAGAATATTCATACAAAAATTATTATATATACCCTGGCAAAAAGGATGTTTATTCCTAGGTGAAAACTCGAAAATTATAAGCCCCCCCTATGTGCCCCAAAATATAGCCCACGATTTTCTCGCATATGGCCTTTTTTTAAGACGGGGTAGGGGGAACCCAAGGCAAATATTATAGTACCCCCCTACCCTTCTAAGAAAGAATGGTCTTACAAACAATAACGTACAAGTGCTTCACTCATACATACAAGACTCATAGCTGCAAGACTAGTATACTTATCATCTCTAACTATAGGATGGTCTAAGTAACATACATCTTCTCTGTACTTGGTCTTCCATATGAACAAGGCTACTTCTCTCTCTACAATGATAATAGTACCTAATTGTCTATCAGGTAATTCTATTACACTATCATAGCGTACAGGGTTAAATTGTATACCATCTTTAACTATAGGTTCTGATTTAGTAGCTTTTAACTTACAGGATAGACCATATGGCATAATAGTCTCCCATTTGCCATCTATCATCAGCGCTACAACATGATCCGTCTTATTTATTATCTTTGCCATTCTTCCAAGCCATATACCAAAATACAAACAACCACATAATGAAACATACAAATAATACGTTAGTTACAATGATTAGTAAAGAGTTCATAGGATCCACCCGTTTGCTTGTTCGCTATATCAATCATTTCATCCCAACTGGCTGTATATCCTATCATTCCCGATAACGCTGTAGACACTGTTTCATAACTACGTCCGATCTTTTCATTTACAAAAACAGCTAACCGTCCATTATTAGTTGTTTTTGCATGCTTACCAGTTAATGGATTAACATATAACCATACTTCAGAGATCATATTATCATAATCAACAGGATACAATTCCGGATCTGCATTGTTCATAGTATATTTATAAAATATCTTGACACGTATATACTATGTGATATAATTTTGGTATGGAAAACACTACTATCACCCAGTTTGTCAATGATCACGTCGAAGGCGATCCAGCCTTCAAAGGATACGTTGTCTGCGAATTGAAGATTCTTGTAAAACAGAATCCTACATTGTCGCTGTCAGAGTTGCTACAGGATGCAACAGAATCCGCTCTTGAAGCATGGGATATGGATCAATCCCAAGACTGGTAGACCGCTATCACATCCCTTGACTTAGGTCAAGGGATATTTTTATTTAATTTATTTGCATTTTATTGATAGGCTTGGTATTTACCAAGCCTGATATTATTTGTCACATTTATTTTTTTCTTGACAGGTATATACTTTGTGATATAATTACAGTATGGAAAACACTACTGCCCTTAATGGCACTCTTTGCGTCACGACTGATATGTGTGTCATTGAAATTGCTTTCAATGGCACTGAAAAGCAGCTGT
>SXGQ01118567.1_pt1 | contig 17866 bp, 15 predicted proteins | sample 3178371 | NCBI WGS metagenome assembly SXGQ01 (sample SAMN11356859, study PRJNA531348) | freshwater metagenome | isolation source: freshwater sample F1-20 | place: China: Fuxian Lake, Yuxi | collected 2017-12-25 | reverse complement strand
CTGAGGGGAATGAAGAACTCACCCCGTCACGCTCCGCGTGCCACCCCTCTACTCTTGGGGAATGAGAAATCTTAACCCAATATCTTCACACATTCTCCCACATGTGCGCATATAACATCGGCTTCGGGAATATCAGAATAATCACCAACTAGGATAGTTCTTGTTCCGGCATGTTTGCCTGCTTGTGCATCGGAGATACTATCACCGATCATCCAGGAAGAGGAAATATCGATATCAAGTTTATTCGCAGCATCGATTAGCATGCCGGGTGCTGGTTTACGGCGCGGAGAGTTTGTTCCATCAAGGTCTGGACAAAATTCGATTGCATCAGGAGTAAAACCATGTTCTGCGAGAATGGCACACATATATGTATGAACATTGGCAAGATCTTGTTCGGTCATAAGCCCCTTGCCAATGCCTTGCTGATTGGTGACAATCACCGTGAGATAGCCATGTTCTTTTGCCCATGCGAATAATGACAGCGATTCCGGGATAAGTTTGAACGCTTCAGGTTTGGTGATATATCCACCGATAATGCGCTCATTGATTATTCCATCACGATCAAGAAAGAGTGCCTTGTTCATGAGTCCGCCTTTGATTTATGAAGTACATCAAGCAGTATAGAGTCAAGTTGAGTAAATATCGCATCCCATGAGAAATATTGCTCGATCAACGATCTGCCATTCTGTGCCATGCGAATGCGCAATGAATCATCTTTAAGCAATTGTACGGCATAATCATGCATTTCTTGAGAAGATTGAGCAATGAATGCATGCTCTCCATGCTTGATGGGTATGCCCTGCGCGCCGGATGGAGTCGTTATCAGTGCGCATCCCATAGCCAATGCTTGCAATGCTTTATTTTGAATGCCCGATGCTCCTTTGTGCGGATGAAGAAAAAGAGCTGATTGGTAAAAATACTCTTCAATATTCTTCACATCCGCATGAATATGGATGTGATTACTGTTCAAATCACGAATTGCTTTACCGGGACCCGACCCCACAATGGATAATTCCACATCTGGGAATTGTGCTCGGAGTTTAGGGAAATATTCTTTTGCAATGGATAATGCCATCATTGCATTCGCCAAGACATGTAATAGTCCCACGAATACAATTCCTTTTCTTGTACGCAATTGTTCTTCGCTTGATGCAGGCATAGCTTCAAGATCAATGCCATTCGTAAGAAGAGCATATGTTGCATCAGGCATAGAAGCATGCATTGCCTGTATGTCTGTTTCAGTGACACATGTCACACAATCAAAAGACTGCACCGTTGCAGGTTCATAATGCTTGAGCTTCATCACTTCCCATCGTCGAATCAATCGCTGAAGAATATTCGAAGTGGATTCTGCTGATCGAGATTGATATAATACTCGACAATCCTCTGCAATCAGAATCTTGGGGATGTCTATATGTTTGACATATTCTGCAGTACGCATGAAAAATGCAATTGCAAGATCATAGCGCTTATTCTTTAGCTCATTCTGAACCAAAGCATGAAATTCCGGCACATCATAGAAAGCAATTTCAAGAGGTTGATCTGTCCAAAGAGTTTTCAAGCTTCTCAGACCATTCTTCATTGCTGTTACAGTCACTGTATGCACCTTGATACCAAGATCGGTAATCGGTTTCAATCGTTCTTTGCTTGGTGGTTCGCCATGAATGCACGAAATCAATGTCACATTATGATGTTTTGATAAATGTCTCAGCAAATGAAATGACTTTATGCGATCACCACCAACCAATGGATAAGGAAATCGTGCGGTAAGAAAGAGAATATTCTTTTTGGAATCGACTTGCATCATGCTTGATCATCTCCTTCGGGCAATAATGCAAATCGTCCGGCAATCTGTTCTTGAATGGGATCCAAAAATCGCGATGGAGAACCGAGAACCATGCCACTTTCACGATCAAAAATGTCGATTGGATATAGCATGTATAAATGCTCCTTTGCGCGAGTGATTGCCACATACATCAAACGACGCTCTTCTTCGATATGCTCTTCATCAATAAGCGCTTTGTTTGGGGGAAACTTCCCATCCAAAGCCCATGGAATGAAAACGGTATTCCATTCGAGTCCTTTGGATGAATGTATCGTTGAAATCGTAAAATATTCATCTTCATTGAATTCTTCACCGGCTTCTGCTGATTCGGTGGGTGGTTCAAGCGCCATTTCCGAAAGCATGGTTGCGATGTCGGAATATCGTTCTGCAATCGTTGAGAATGTCTCGATATCTTTCCAGCGCTTGGCACTATCATCATGTCTTTTCCGAAGGATAGGACGATAAAACTCACCTGCAAGGTAAAGCTTTTCCTGAACAGTGATATTGGTATCTAACATCGAACGAATAAGAGCTATCAGGCGAAGAATTTCATCTTTGCCACGTTTGATATCATTCCAACCATGATCGATCGATACATGTAATATGCCTTCTGAGATTTTGTCTGTTATCTCTGAAGCAGTACCCGGTCCGACCCCTTCGAGAATTAAAAGTAATCGATGCCATGCTAAAATATCAATCGGATTATTCGCAACTCTAAAAAAAGCCAGCATGTCCTTTACATGAGCGGTTTCTATGAATTTGAATCCACCGAATTTTCTGAATGGTATTTGTGCTTTGGCAAGTTCAATTTCAAGATCGAATGACATATACCCTGATCGTACAAGAGCCGCCATTCCATTCATAGGTATGCCATTTTCTCGTAATTCAAGAATTTGTTGAACGATGAATGCGGATTGTTCTTGTTCATTTCTTGTGGAAATGATCATCGGCTTTTCTTCGGAAATCAAAGAACTGTACAATTCTTTTTTATATCCGAATGAGGCAGATTGCAAAACATGATTGGCACAATCGAGTATAGGCTGAACAGAACGATAATTCTGCTCAATCGCATATAGAGCACAATCATTGAAAAGGGCAGGGAATTCCAGAATATTTGCGTGATTTGCACCTCTAAAACTATAGATGCTTTGTGCATCATCGCCAACAGCCATGACATTTGCTCGCTTGCCGGCTAGACCTTTCACAATGCGATGTTGCAAGCTATTTGTATCCTGATATTCATCAATCATGATGAATTGATATTCTTTTTGCAATTGTGATGCAATATGAGGCTTGGTTTCAAGGAGCATTAACAGATATACAAGCAAATCATCATAATCCATCAAATGATGCTGTCTTTTATAGTTCACATACTGCGTGAACACATCAATGATTGCATCCTGTTCTTGGAGAAACTGAGGATATTGTTCGTGTAGAATTGATTCCACAGTCTTGCACATATTGACCGATAATCCATAAATCGTTGCAAGTGTATGCTTCTGAGGGAATCTTCGTTTGCTTTTATTGATGGTCTTCCGATTGCGAATAAGATTCATCGCATCTTCCACATCCGATTGATCAATCACTGAAAAAGTTTGGTTGAAACCAAGCTCTGGAGCGAAACGACGTAAAATGCGATGTGCAAAAGAATGGAATGTTCCACCATGTACTTTGTCACAGCGACCACCAAGCATGGTTGATGCTCTGCGAAGCATTTCAGAAGCTGATTTGCGGGTGAATGTTAGCAACAGAATATGTTCAGGAGGAATGCCGGATTCCACAAGACGAGCAAGCCGATAGACCAAAACGCGAGTTTTTCCGGTTCCTGCCCCTGCAAGAACAAGTGCAGGACCCTTCATATGGCATACAGCCGATAATTGTGACGGATTTAATTCTTGTTCATACGGTATCGTAAAATGGGGATGGCCATTCTTCGCTGTTGCATCCGCTGAAATGGATGTTTTTTGTGAACTGCGAAGGACGAGTTTTTTCATGGAGTGGAATCACGCAATGTCAGTGGTGCTTAGAATGGTTCTTCTTGTTGATCATCATCATCAAAGAGATGATCATCATCGAGCTCATCTTCATCAAATGCCAGTTCATCGTCAAATGAATCTTCATCATCCCAACCACCCGTGGCAAGATCAGATTCGAGGAATTCTTCCAATTGTTGAAGCATAGCTTCTTGAGACAATAACTTGATTAATGATTGAGCATGCTGTTCTGCATCTGCAGATGAGCAATTCCACACTTCCTCTTTCATATAAGCAGGAGTTTTTTTACCAATGGCCATCATTCCAAGTATGGCAGAGTGATTGGTTATGGTCGTGGTTGCATCTGTATCTGCATTTGTGGCTCGAACTTCGAATGTTGCAGGTTTATCACCTGTTGTCCAAATGATGTCGATATAGAAAAGATCCCCTTCGAAACTTTTCAAATGCTGTTTGTTCTTCATGACGATGCTTGAACTTGAATGAGTGGATTGCAATTATTGATGCTGCAAAGATACAAAAATGAGTAGAAAGCTCAAGGACCGAGAAGTTTATCACGCAAGGACTTATACTCTGGATCATCCTTGAATTCAAGGGCTTTGTCAATATGTTCGAGTGCTTTTTCGGTATCTTGTTGAGTGTGATAAATGATGCTTATATGATAGTTCACGATGCCATTGCGATCAATGTCTTGCATTAATGCTTTATTGAGTATGTCCAAGGCTGCCTGTACATTTCCCAATTTGAATTGCACCCATCCATAGGTATCAAGAAAAGAAGGATTGTCTGGATATTGAGAAACTGCAATGAGCGACATCCTGAGCGCTTCATTCAAATCTTGATTTCTTTCCGAAAGCGCATAAGCAAAGTTGTTGTTGTATGATGCATTCAAGCTATCTATGCGTAAAGCTATCCTATAGCAAGAATCAGCAGCACCATGCTGATTGAATGTATCATGTAAACTTGCGAGTTCTGCCCATGCATCTCCATCACTGCTATTTTTACGAACTGCTTCTTGCATGTGAGTAAATGCTAATTCATTTTTTTTATCTTGTATGGCTTTTATACCAAGCAAAAAAGGAAAAATGGATTGGTCGCTAAACTTTTTAGCATAGCGATTGCAGTGATTGATGAATAAAGTGCTTTCATCTATGCGTAATAATTCATAAGCAAGGCCAATGCTCTCTTGTATATGTGAAGTATCTGCAATTGACAAAGCGCGATCATGAAAGTATTGAGCCAATGATTGAATTCCCGCATGTTCAGCAAGGAGAGCACAAGAAACATTGGTAATCCATGACTTGGTACCTACCTTTTTGAATACATTGAGATGTGTTTCAATTGAAGGTGCATGATTGATAGTATCATTGGAAAGCAGTATCGTCATCAATAGGGATTGATAATATTCTTCGAGTTCTTGATCAAGTGAAGTAGGGAGAAATGACGTAATAGCGTTCAATGCCTCATCTATATGTCCATATAATTGATAGGCCTCAATAAGTAGGGAACGAGCATAGGCATTATCGGGATGAATTGCATGATGATTCCGCATGAGCTCTATATACTCTTTTTCCTTGTTCATGCGAACAAGCAGCATTCCATATCGTTTGACAATATCAGTTTCAAATCCCGTTGCATTTATCAATTTCTCAAAATAGATTTCAGATTGTTCCGGGTAGAGATATTCCGTCAGCCCTGCAAGTGCAAATAATGTAAGCTCATCATTGGGCTTGAGAATTTCAAGTTGCTGAAATGTCTTGAGCGCTTTATCATATTGCTCATGTTCAACATAATAATCCGCCAATTCCTCTCTGGCCGAAACTAGTGTTGAATCCAATGCAATAGCTTTCTCCATGAATTCTATTGCAAGATCTGTTTTCCGCATCTTGAAATAACATGTCCCCATTGAATAAAAGACCATTGCCGATGTATCCAAATGCAAGATGCGTTGATATGTTTTCAATGCAGCATCATATTCTTCATTCAATTGCTGTTCAGCGGCCTGTATATAGTAGTCGAGAATAATGCCTGCCATTCTTGTAGAATCTGCTCTCGACAAGGGAAGTGGTTTGCTTCTAAAAAAAGATGGGAGGGGCTTGACGATTCTTTTATTGGAGATATTGATTTGTGTTTCAGGAAGAGATGATGCACAACCCGCAATCATGATCATGGTAAAGATGATCAGTGCAATTCTGAAATATGATATGCTCTTTGTTTTCATTATCGATTTGAATTGAGCAAGCATAAAAAAACCCCGCTTGAAGCCAAGCGGGGTACAAGAACTTATTCTATGATCACTTGGAAGCAAGATCTTTCATCATTGCCGCATAGCCCTTTTTATCGAGCGTGCGCAATGCGCGAGCAGTTGCTTTTACGGTGATGAAACGACCTTCTTCTGGAATCCAGATGCGCTTCTTCTGAAGATTCGGAAGGAAACGTCTGCGTGTGCGATTATTTGCATGAGAAACATTGTTTCCGTAGCGGACGGTCGTACCAGTTAGTTCACAAACCTTTGACATTGTCGTATACCTTGATATAGAGGTGTTTTCATTTACTAATTCAGACTGCAAATATAGCAGATTATAACCATACTGACAAACAAATATCCTTTGAATATGTTTGCTTTATGGCGTTTTACGAGAATCTTCAGCAATGTTCAAGCGTCTAGCCAGACCCAATTTCATGGGAGAAAAGGATAAAATCGGCCTTCCGGCAGCTTTTTGGGCGGAAATCAGGATGGCATAGACAAGTCCGTGATGGACCCAGAATATCCAATTGATCCAATAATATGTAGAGAATGAAAATGCAATATGAGCTATCATAACATACGGTGCAATTGCGGTCAATGTCAATTGATCAGGAGACAGATAAGATCTGAATTCATCATTTCTAGATGCTTGCAATGTTTTTTTGAACAGATGTAGAAACAAAGTTGCATAGGCCACAAAACCAAGAATTCCTCTTTCTGCAAGCAATCCTGAATGCAAAGAATCCGAAAAGGAAATAGGATTCATTTTAGAAAAATACTCATAACATCCGGCACCAATTCCGGTTATGGGATATTCTGCCCAAATGGAGAATCCTTGAAAAATGGTTGACAATCTGCCGAAAAATGATTCTCCAACTATAGAGGTTCCTCTTCCGCCGCCGGTTGACAACACATCAACGATTCCACCGACCCTTTTTGTGAATAAATCAAAAACGCTGATGCTCACATATTGACTGACAATTGCATCGGTAATCAAAATCAACAAGAAGCCGACTGCAATTGATGAAAGGAGAGCAATCTTCTTTTTTGATTGTTCGAATATCAATGCCCAAAGCGTGATGAGTGAAATCGAAAACAATGCAGTCAGAGAAAATGTGAGAAACATGCCAATGATTGCCGGTATTGCAATCAATGTACGTAATAGTGATGATTGTAAGAACGGTTTTGTGCCACGTAAAAAAGGAATGAGCAGAAATGTCAGGACAAGTGTATTGAATTGAGCATAAAATGACGGTTCGCTGAAAATGGATGTTGCTCTGAAGAAATTCTCAAATCTCAAACTAAGCTGCGTCATATTATCCATCGAATGATAATTTCGAATGCTGATCGAGACATTGTTGATTGGAATCCAGGCCAATGGCAAATCAAAAGCACGCGCAAAAATCTGATAGATTCCGAAAACATTGATTGCAATACTGATCACAAGCATAAATCGAATGGCGGATCTGAATGCGTCTGCAGAATATATTCCGGATGCAAATGTAAATATCAAAAGCCATTTGGAGAGAAAATTCGTGCTTGTTTTGAGCCATTGAATCTGCATCTCAGATGATCCGGATAACAAAGGAGCAAATACGGATGCATATTCGGCAAAAAGAATCGCAAAGAGTCCGGCAAATGCCCATCCGGGTAATGTCTGAATGGTCGCACCTTTCCACGCAATCTGATACAATGCAAAAAACATTACCAGCCAAGAACTCACATCAGCCGGAGTGATCCCATACGTGCTAACATTGAAGAACTGATAGATATTGATCCAGCAAGCGACAAATACAATCGATATGATCCAAGCTTGAGACTTCATGAAGCTTGTTCCAGCTGTTGTTGCAGTGTTGACAAATCATGGATAGGCAAAGAACATGCATAGTCTTTGCATATAAAAATGGCAAGGTCTTCGGTGGCTGTTTGTTCGGCAAGAGAAGGAGCAAATGACTTGATATCATGTCCATCTTCAGTATAGGCAAATACAGCATGTGGAAGATATGTCTGCATTATTAGTTGCAAACATGCATCGCGTTCCGAACTTTTGCCATTTCCGGCAATTACTATTTCTGCTCGCATTCCCGTCATGAACATGAGTGCTGTCAAGCCTGCGGAAAATCCCATGGGATAGGATTGAAATTGTTTCCCATTGGCTTGTATGAGTGTATATGCCGTATTCATATAAGCACGATTGCCGGTTAATGCGCTCAATTGAGCAAATGCCAAAATAGCAATAGAAGTGCATGAAGGAATCGCACCATCATAGGCTGATGCATACCGATGAAAGGACAATTCATGTCTATCTGATTGTTTGATTCTACCACCATCCTCAATGAATTTCTCGGCAAATAACTCTGCATGCGCAATGCAATCATGTACATATTGTTCTTTGCCGGTGGACATATACAATTCAAAAAGTGCGTGCATCAAGTAGGCATGATCATCTGCCATTGCCGGAATGGATGCTTGGCCTTTTCGAAAACGATGATAGAGTATATTGCCTTGTTGCATTTGTTCTTTGATGAATACATACGCTTTTTCTGCATGTGCAATCCACTCTGGTTTATTGAAAGCTCGTCCTGCATAACTCATCGCATGAATCATCATTGCATTCCAATCAGTCAATATCTTATCATCAAGTAATGGAGGAATACGGTTTTCTCGATATGCAAGACATTTGCATCTAATGGATTCATACAATTCAGGTTCTTCAGACTTCAGAGAATCATCCAAAAAGTTACTCAGAATATTGTTCCCATTGAGTCGCCTTGTAGCCTCGTCAATGTAATTACCTTCGCTTGATATATGAAAGCATCGTTTTGCAAATGCATATTCTTTATCATTCAGAATGCTTGACAATTCTTTCTCTGTGAAGAGATAATATGTCCCTTCTTCGCCCTCGCTATCGGCATCCTCAGCGCAATAGAATGCGCTTTCCGGAGAAGTGAGTCTGGACTGTACATAGGACACTATTTCTTCTGCATATTCAGCATAAGCTCCATCTTTGGAATAGAGCCAAGCTTCAGACATCGCTTCCAGAATCATGGCTTGATCATACAGCATTTTTTCAAAATGAGGCACAAGCCATTGTCTGTCCGTGCTATAACGATGAAAGCCGAATCCAATATGATCTTTCATCCCACCCAATGACATGTTTTTCAAAGTCCGTAGAGCCATGTCTGCCAATGTATTTTGCTTGGTGAAATGTGCTCGACGCAATAAATAAATCAAATGATGTGGACTTGGAAATTTTGGAGCAGTTCCAAAGCCTGCATATTCTTCATCGAAGCGTTCAATGAAAATTGCATCGGCCTTTTCAAAAATATCTGGCGGTAATTCACCGAATTGTGATTGTGTATGATGCTCGGTCAATTTTTCAGCAATGTCCTTTCCGGAAGAGATGATTGCATCTCGTTCATTGCGCCATCCTTCGGCAATCCGAATCAAAATGTCCTTGAATCCAATGCGTTGTGGAATTGAATCTTTCGGAAAATATGTACCTGCAAAAAAGGGGAGTTTATCCGGCGTCATGAAAATGGAAAGTGGCCAACCTCCATGGCCGGTCATGGCTTGACACATTTCCATGAGTGCGGCATCGATGTCCGGTCTTTCCTCGCGATCTACTTTAATCGCAATGAAATCTTGATTGAGTAAATCCGCAATTTCTTGATCTTCGAATGACTCATGTTCCATCACATGGCACCAATGGCACGTGGCATAACCGATGCTGACGAATACAGGTTTTTGTTCCGTCATGGCCTTTTGAAAACTATCATCACACCAAGGCATCCATGCAACGGGATTATATGCATGTTGCAACAAATAAGGCGAAAGCTCATTGATGAGAGCATTCGCCTTTGTTGATTGTTCTTTTGTAGGATGATTATCCGCCATAACGCATTTTGATATTGGGGATCAAGTATTCTTTGAATGTTTTTTCAGCATCATAATCGGGTGACCAATGCCAATCTTTACGTGCCTTTGAATCATCAACCACACCGGGCCAAGAATCAATGATTTCTTGTCTTTTTTCTTGGGGTTTGAATGCAATTGAAGCAGTTGGAAATTCAGCCTGTACCATTGATTGAATTTCTTCTGCGGTTGGTGAGAATGATGTCACATTATACACTCTTGTACTAAGATGTTCAAGTGGTGCAGATGCAAGATGCAAAAGTGCTTTCACTGCATCAGGCATGGCCATGAAAGGAATCTGCGCATCAGGTCTTACAAAACAATCATAGTGTTTGCCTTGTGCCGCATTATGAATCATCTCAGGTGCATAATCACTTGTTCCTCCTGTTGGTACGGTGAATGCTGAAATCAAGCCGGGGAAACGGAGTGCGCGGAAATCCACGAATCCTGATTCTTTTTCAGGAGACAATCTGCGATAGCAATCAGAATAATATCTTCCTAGATGTTCATTGTATAATTTATTGATGCCATACATGGTTATAGGTGAAGCAAAATCATCTTCTTTTGCAGGACCAGCCATGCGCTTTGTTTCAAGATTAGAAATACCATATGCAGCAATCGTGCTTGGGAAGAGTACTTTAACGGCTGTATTTGTCCGCTTGCCAATACGATAAGCCAATTGTAGAACATTCATCGTTCCATCAACATTGACATGATGCGCACGCTCGGGATTTTTTTCACCGCTTGTGGACAAAATTGCCGCAAGATGAAATATATCACTTACATCATATTTTTCTATGTCACGAATCACTTCATCATCACAAATATCACCGATGATCACTTCTTCGCATAAAGAAGCATGATGTTCATTCAATGGTGATAAATCCACAGCGATTATTGTGGCTTGTTCTTTGGAAAGTGTTTCGAGCAATAAATGGCCGATTTCTCCATTTGCTCCTGTTATGACTACTGTTCTTTGTGACATGGCAGTGTTTGTGTTAACCGTGAATATGTGAGTTTCTTTTCAGACAAAACTACGAAAACAGAAGAGATTTTGCGGGTATTCGAGTCTTAAACTGTTGAATTGGTATTTTTGTATGAGTTCAATGGAGTATCTATGCGTGCTTATCTCATACCATCCGAACAAAAAGCGGCGGATGATTATGCTATTTCGAAGATTGGAGTGTCTGGTTCTATTCTCATGGAGAATGCTGCAAGTGGATCTGCTCATTGCATAGCAATGTGGTTGGATGCATCGGTTATTCCTTCGGAAAGGCCCTCGATTCTCGTCCTGTGTGGTTCCGGAAACAATGGTGGAGATGGATTTGCTATTGCACGCCACCTGTTTTGCATGAACAGATTTGATGTACAAATCTATCATATAGGAAGAACCGATGGGATGTCTCTAGAAACAAAGGCAAATCTCGCATCAGCAGAGGCATTGAATATTCCAATAGCACATATTCAACAAGAGGGAATTTCTTCTCTTGCTTTTGACTTCGATTGTATCATTGATGCATTGCTTGGAACCGGATCAAGTGCCGAATTATATGGCATGCCTCATGATGTCCTGAAACGAATGCACGAAGTACATGTATATGAGAAGTCTCTTTGCATTGCAATTGATATTCCAACAGGCATTGATGCTGAACATGGTAAAGCTCATCACTATGCATTCAAAGCGCATGGTACATGTACCATGTTTAGTGAAAAAGTAGGTATGCAATTATATCCTGCAAAACAGCATTGTGGTGATGTTGAAATCATCATGTTGGGGGTGCCTGAAAGTATCGCACAAAATCATGCATCTGTATTTTCCCTTGAAGAGCAAGATATCCGCAACTACATAGGTAGAAGAAAAGCGCAATCACATAAATACGATTATGGTAGGGTATTAATAATCGCAGGTTCACGGGATATGTCCGGAGCGCCTGCATTATGCGCCATGTCTGCATTCCGTACTGGTATTGGACTTGTTGAAATCATGACTCCTATCATGCATCCCTCATTGCCTCCTGAAGCGCTTCTGTCTCTTATTCCCATGGATGATGATGGTGGGATGAATGTAGATTCATTGATGAATAAAGTGAAGGAATCGCTTTCAAAGACCAATGCGATAGTTTGCGGTCCCGGACTTGGTATTCGTGCAGGACAAAGCATCATGCAGTCTCTCTTGGAATTGAATCCATCAATCCCTGTGATATTGGATGCAGATGCCATACCTAGTGCATCGATAAAGTTGCCATCCAATTGGGTGATCACTCCTCATGCAGGGGAATGCGCGCGTATGACGGGAATCGACAGAACGGAACTAGAACAATATCCATTGAGTCATATCACAAAAATACCCACATCAATGGAGTGCATCGTTCATCTGAAAAGTGTACCAGCTTGCTCATCGAATGGAACAAAAACATATATCACAAAAACAGGTAATCCGGGCATGGCAACTGCCGGTTCAGGAGATATTCTGAGTGGGATGATTGGAGCATTATTGGCAAGAGGCATCAATCCTCTGGAGGCCACAGCATTGTCTGCAATGCTTCATGGTGAAGCCGGCGATTTTGCGCAATCGGTGTTCGGAGAAGAATCAATGTCAGCAAGTGATATAATTGCATCCATTCCACATGTGATGGATCGTACATTGATGGATTCCTGGGAAGATGAAGCATGAAGCATGTGATAGACATAGCTCTTTCACCATTGGAGGCATCATCACCTGAGTTGATTGTTGCACATGCCATTCATCAAGCGGGCATTGATGAAACATCACTTAGTTCTCATTCAATTCTCAAGCGTTCCATCGATGCACGAGGTAAACATCCCAAAATCATGCTGAGCGTTGCATTATATGTGGATGAACAAGCTCCTATCATTGCACCCATTTCAGATGGATTTCGTGATGTGTCTAGAGGGAAGCGAGTCATTATCATTGGAGCAGGTCCTGCAGGATATTTTGCCGGACTTGAATGTCTCTTGCAAGGCCTCAAACCCGTGATTGTTGAGCGTGGCAAAGATGCACGAGCTCGAAGAAGAGATCTCCGTGCAATACAACAATTCGGCATCGTGAATCCTCATTCTAATTATTGTTTTGGGGAAGGTGGAGCGGGTACATATTCCGATGGCAAATTGTGGACGAATTCAAAGAAGCGTGGTGATATCAAAAAGGTATTGCAATTGCTTGTTGAACATGGAGCGCATGAACGTATTTTGATTGATACGCATGGTCATATTGGATCAAATAAATTACCCGGTATCATCCAACAGATTCGTTCCACCATTGAGAAATACGGTGGTGAAGTGCATTTTGATTCTTGGGTGACTTCATTCATCATGAAAGAAGAAAGGATGGTTGGTGTTTCATGTGATAATGGCAGCGAATTTTTTGGTGATGCTGTAATTTTGGCCACAGGGCATTCTGCCAGAGACATTTTCACCACATTGCTAAATGCTGGCATATACATTGAATCCAAGCCATTTGCAATCGGAGTTCGAGCAGAGCATCCACAAGATTACATCGATGAAATACGCTATAAGCAATCACCAAGGGATATGCATCTTCCTGCATCATCCTATAAATTGGTTGAGCAAGTGAAAGGTAGAGGCGTTTTTTCATTTTGTATGTGCCCCGGTGGTTTGATTGTTCCAGCGGCTACAGCCCCCGGAGAAATTGTGGTGAATGGAATGTCCATGTCACGCAGAGATTCTCCATATGCAAATTCAGGAATCGTGGTTGCAATAGAACAATTGGATTTGAAGGAATATGAGAAGCATGGCGCGCTTGCAGGCATATATCTTCAATCCGAGATTGAAAGAAATGTATTCTTGTCAGGAGATGGATCGCAAAAAGCACCTGCCCAACGATTACAAGATTTTTTATCCGGAAAGTTCAGTACTTCACTACCAAAGAGTTCATATATACCCGGACTATTTTCCTATGATGTATCATCATTGTTTCCAAAATCACTTGCAGAACGCTTGCAGATGGGATTCAAGGCATTTGAGCGAAGCATGCGGGGATATATTCATCCGGAAGCGATCATTGTTGCAACGGAATCCAGAACAAGTTCGCCTGTTCGCATCCCTCGAGATCCCGTGACCAGAGAACATGTGCAGGTGAGAGGTTTATATCCATGTGGGGAAGGAGCCGGCTATGCAGGTGGTATTGTGAGTGCGGCAATGGATGGACAAAACACAGTGATTGCCATTGCACAATCACTTGGAGTAAAAGCATGAGGCCTCATCCTGATTTCGGCATCTATCTTCATATCCCGTTTTGTGAAAAAAAATGTGTGTACTGTGATTTCTACTCTTTGGAAAACATGGATCACAAAGATGTGTTCGTAACCTTGTTGATTGAAGAGATCATTGCCATTGCAAAGAAATATTCTCCCGATGTGCGTCCTGCAACGAGTGTGTTTTTTGGTGGCGGCACACCATCGCTGCTTAGTCCTGTGCAGATTTCAACAATCATGGAAACACTTCACGATCAACTCCCAATACATCCAGATGCCGAAATCACGATGGAGTGTAATCCAGGTACGATTTCAATTGAATCTTTGCGTGGGTACAAAAACGCAGGAATCAATCGATTGAGTTTTGGAATACAATCATTCAATCAAGAAGAATTGGATTTTCTTCAGCGCATTCATTCACCTGAAGAAGGGAAGGAAGCTGTTCGCATTGCAAGAGCAGCGGGTTTTGATAATGTGAACATCGACATCATTTTTGCTTTGCCTAATCAAACGATTGAATCATGGAGATCGACTCTTGAACAAGCAATAGCGCTCAATACAGAGCATATTTCTGCCTATAGCTTGATCTTCGAAGAAAAAACTCCATTGTTTGCGATGTTGCAAAAAGGACTGGTAAAACCACAAGATGAAGAGCGCGATGCAGAGCTCTATGCCTTAACAATTGATGAGCTTTCCAAAGCGGGATTTGTGCAATACGAAGTCTCGAATTTTGCCAAGCCCGGATTTGCATGCACTCATAATCGAACATATTGGCAAGCAAAGGAATATCTGGCATTCGGTCCTTCAGCGCATGGATTCGTCAATGGAGCACGTTATTGGAATTATAGAAATCTCAAGCGGTATTTTGAAGCGGTTAGAGTACATGGAACGGGTGAAGCAAGCAGGGAAGTGTTAACGGATCATAATTACCTCTATGAATCTGCTTTCTTGGCAATTCGCTCCGAAGGACTCTCAAAACGGCGTTTTCTTGCGGATTTCGGCATTGATATTCAGGCAGTCCTGATTGATCACCTTGATGCAGACATCCTTGCTGAATTTTTGCAAGTAGTTGAATTGCAAGAAGATACGATTATTTCGTTGAATGCTTCCGGATTTGCGATTTGTGATGAGATTAGCATAAGAATCATTGGAATATTGGAGGAAGTATTGGGGTCTGAATGGGATGCGAAAGGGTATGAAGAAGACGATGATTCGATCATTGATCTCCCCATTTTGCAAGAAAAGACGCGGTAATATCAAGAAAACTTCCTATCTTTGCTGCTCTAATTTCCTGCCCAAACTGTTATGATTTGGGCTGTTTGAAACAACAACCACAGGAGCACAGAATGAGCATTCGTCGTTTATACGAGAGCACATTCATCATCAATGCCGCCCTTGAAGATCCGGATATTGAAGCGGTCGTCCGCAGAGTAACCGAGTATATCGAGAATCATGGTGGTCAATTCGTTGAGATGAACAAGTGGGGTCGTCGTCGCCTTGCTTATCCAATCAAGAAGAAATACAATGGCTTTTATGTTTACATGGCCTTTGAATCAGCTTCAGAGGTATTGCCTTTGATTGAGCGTTTCTTCACATTGGAAGAAAATGTCCTTCGTCATTTGACTTTGGAATTATCAGAAAAACTTCGTGAGCATCGCAAAGAACGTGCACTTATTTCAGGTTCAACAATTCCTGCTGAACCTTTGGAAGAGAATGTTGCACCTGTAAAAGCTCCGGTTGAAACAGAACTTTAATTTACCCATTGATACACGAGTTATCACATTCCCGAAAGAGATGAACCTATGAAAATCATTCTTCGTCAAGATGTAGAAAACCTGGGTAATATGGGTGATATCGTGACAGTCAAAGATGGCTATGCACGTAACTACCTCATTCCCAGAAGTCTTGCATATTATGCATCACCTTCTTACATCAATGTATTTGAAAGTGAGAAGAAGCGCCACATGGCCGAGATGGCACGCAAGAAGGAAGCAGCTGAATTGCTTGCTTCAAAATTATCTGAAATTCAGGTCAGCGTTCCAATGAAAGTTGGAGAAGAAGGCCGTTTGTTTGGATCTGTCACACCACAAATGATTGCACATGAACTTGCAGTCATGGGCCATGACATTGATCGTCGTTCCATCATGATTGATGAGCCAATCAAGTCATTAGGTGTTTTTGACGTAAAAGCAAAATTGCATCCTGAAGTGATTGCCACATTCAAAGTGTGGATCATCAGCGCTTAATTTGTATTGAAAATCTTGTTTATTTGAGCACATCACATTGATGTGCTCTTTTTGTATGGAGCCACGTTTATGAATGCATCATATGAATCTTTGAAGGAATTGGTAGAGATCGACTCACCAACAGGATATACGCATCATGCTGAATCATATGTCATGGAGTATTTACAAAGAAGAGGTTTGAAGCCCAAGCAAACGCATAAAGGTGCGGTAAAATTGGCTTTCGGTGAATATCCAACTATTGCACTTGCGGCACATCTAGATACGCTTGGTGGTATTGTTTCTGGTATCAAACCCAATGGGACCCTCACCATATCTCCTATCGGTGGTTTGGGGCTGATTAGTTTTGAGGGTGGATATGTTCGCGTTCGAACAATGAATGACAATGTGTATACCGGTACATTTTTGTTGAATAATCCTGCTTCGCATGCAAATAAGCTAACGGATACTGCTCAAAGGTCAATAGAGTCTATGCATATTCGGCTTGATGAAGAGGTAACCACAAAAGAAGCATGTGAACAATTGGGAATTCGTGTCGGTGATTTCGTGTGTTTCGATCCACGATATGAGGAATTGCCCGGCGGATATATTAAGTCACGATTTATGGACAATAAAGCATCGTGCTATGTCTTGTTCAGATTGGCAGAGCATTTGGCAGAACGAAATATTAGTATTCCTGTAGAGTTCTTTTTCAGCAATTATGAAGAAGTGGGTCACGGAGGTTCAGGGGGATATGCAGAAACAGTGAAAGATCTATTGGTGCTGGATATGGGCGTTGTTGGTGATCAATGTGAGGGAAGTGAAACGCATTGTTCGATTTGTGCAAAAGATTCGACCGGACCTTATGATTATGCTCTTCGCAAAGAATTGACTCAACTTGCAGAAAATGAACACATACCACATAAGGTTGATATCTATCCATATTATGGTTCGGATGGTTCTGCAGCATTGCGTGCAGGACGCGATTTCAGAGTTGGATTAATTGGACCTGGTGTTTCTGCTTCTCACGGTGTTGAAAGAACTCATAAAAAAGGAATTGAGGCAACCATCGCTCTGTGTCTTGCATTCCTTCGTAAGAGATTCCCTGATGCCGGTATTTGATTCATCGACCTTGCAGCATGCCTCGTAATTCTGTGGTTCTTTTTTTCGTTTTCTCTTCATAGCAAGAGAATAGGATCATGGGAGCCATGCTACCACCTTTATATTCATCAGCCTCCTTTTTGCATGTAGATTCCTTCATTTTGATCCATTTTCTTTGTTGATCTTTCAAGGAAGACTTTTCTTGTTCAGACAATTTTACCATTAACTGTTTGTATACCTGATTCAATTCTTTGTCTGCTTTATAGAATGCTTCAATTGCGTCAGAATTCAATTCTATTTGTGTTTGAGCATTCACACTATATGACATG
>SXGQ01192376.1_pt1 | contig 17867 bp, 9 predicted proteins | sample 3178371 | NCBI WGS metagenome assembly SXGQ01 (sample SAMN11356859, study PRJNA531348) | freshwater metagenome | isolation source: freshwater sample F1-20 | place: China: Fuxian Lake, Yuxi | collected 2017-12-25 | reverse complement strand
TGAGGATGGTTATAGATATAATCTACTACCATATGAACCGTCATATGAAGGACATGTGGCTACAGGTACTTTTCCAACAAAAGAAGATATACTTTCAAGAACTGAAGTTTTAGAAATCTATGAAAAATATTATAAATATACCGTAAAAACTAATGAATCTGGTGATTACATGATAGTTGGTGTTCCAACAGGAGACCAACAAATTGTGGTTGATGTAGATTTGTCAGATATGGGTTGTTTTTCTTTGAGACCATCTGACCTAATAAGAATGAATAGGGCCAACAGACAACAGTTTGATGGTAATAATTTTAAAAGTTCAGAAGATTTGTCAAGCTTACCCCAAATTGTAAATTTAGTCAAAACTGTCAACATTGGTTCTTTTTGGGGGGAAAGTGAGTCGTGTAATGTCGGAATAACTAGAGTTGACTTTGATTTAAGAGACCAAAATATAAACATTGAACCTACATCACTATTTATGGGTTCGATATTTTCGTCTAATGACGAAGATTATTTAAAAACTAATTGTAAACCGAAAGCAGAACAAGGAGACCTGTGTGGTTTAGTTACAGGTCCTGGAACAATATTAGCCGTAAGACAAACAATAGATTTAGACCGATTTGGTAGACCAGTATTGGAACAGTATGTATTACCGTCAGGGGGTAAAGTGATAGATGAAAACGGTGCCTTTTTAGTCGATGTTCCTATGAATATGGATTATTTGACAACGGATGAATATGGTAATTTAGTTGTGTCACTAGACCCAAAGGTCGGCATACCATCTAAAGGTAAATATAGATTCAAAATAAAGTACAATAGCCCTGAAAAGGACATTGCATCAATGCCAAATCCAACACAATTTATTAGGGCGGATATTTTGAATCTTCAAGCATTTGCACCTAAGGGTACGGTTTTGAGGGCTAATTACTTATTACCAAACATAAAAGAATATGGATGGAGCACACAGGGTAACAACCAAATTGACCCTGCGGACTTTAGCACCGCAGTAACTACAAAATATACATTCAATAGTAACGACATAGAGGAAACGATAGTAATATCGAGCGGACCAAACCAATCACATAGAATTAAAAAATTAAGTGAAGTTAGTTCTGTTAAAATAGAAATCAATGATGTTGTAGACAATTCCAAATGGATTGATGTTCCAATAACTCAATATCCTGCGGGTGCATCAATAAAGATAACAGTAATTAAAAAAACTGAAATTCGTAATGTAAATGGTGTTGATGTTGAGGTTCCGATGGCTGTGGACTTAGAACTTAATACCTTTGATTATAATTATTCCTTATTCCAAAGGTCATATTCATTTAGCTTGGATTGGGACGATTATCCAAACTATGAAGATGCAATTAATTGTGAAGACACATTCTATGAATTCTACTATAATAAGGTTTATACAACCGCACAACTAATTGATGAATATAGATATGGTACAACAAGAGGAAGATTTTTAGCGATAAAAGAGATATTAGAAAGAACATGTCAAAGTGAAGTTAATAAGTTTCCAATCAACGATGGTGTAAGAAACTTTGACCTACTGTATTTTATACTTTCAGTGTTTTTCTTTTTATTTTCGATAATACTTCCTGTTGTAATATTAGTATATGATTTAGTTCAAATTCTGTGGAAGTATGTTGTAAAATATATACTGTATTTTATAATTCAAATATTTGTTGTAATCTTAAGTATTTTCAGGGCGATAGTTAGATTTTTCTCCAAAAGCTCTGCAGACAAATTGGGTAATTTTATCAGAGGACTACAAAATTTTGCTAATAACATTCTAGACTATGAATTACCACCTATAAGACTACCACTTATCACATATCCTGATTGCTCTGCATGTGATTGTAAATCAAGTGACGAAGTTGTTGGAGAAGGAGGTAAATATTCTGAGTCGAATGTTTCTATTTTAGGTGATGTAAATATTCCTGCAACTTATCAAAGAACACCTAATATACCACAAACTATGAGTGAGTATGACCAACACAATGAAGAAATATTCAACGAGGTATATGGACAATTGGCTGCGGGTAGAGATGACTCTGACGGAAAACCAATAGGAAGAACACCGTCGTATACTAATGAAGATAATACAACAAGAGCATGGTTAACTTCACAAATACCGATTCCTGAAAGAATTAACTTGTTTAATGGTAAGGGAAAATATTTTACTAGTACCGCTGCTGGCGGATTCAATAGAATTAAGATATTCCCTAATTATACTGAAAATGAAATATCACCTAAGAATTATCAATTCTATGAAGACCAACCCTATGTAATTTTGGCAGACCCTTCGGCAATTACAACATTATCCGCAGGTACAATGTTATCGTTTGTGTCTAACGATATTAGTGGTGACAAAAACTATAAGTCAGCAATAAAAGTTACAGGTACAACACCAACCACAAAATCTATAAGTACTCAAGTAGTTTATGCCAACCCAAACAACTATAATGAAAATATAACAAAAACGTTCAACTTGGTTAACAACTATACAGGTAAAACAGAATATGTTTTTCCTGTTGATATGGAATATTCACAAGTAATCACCGCCATAACAATAGGCGACTTGGAAAAAATTATTGGTACATCTAGTGTTAATGATTATGGTTTTTATAGAAGAGTTATAAAAGGTCAGATAGAGGTTAATGTTGGATACAACGATATTGATGGTAATAGTCAATTTAAAACTTTACAAGATAAAAAAATCGCAATTGAAACAATACCAAATTATAAAAACCTTGTTGTTTTAATGTTGATGAAAGGTGTTGACCCATATTCTACAAGACAAAAAACAAAAATTGATATATCTTTACCATTTGGTTTATCTGAAGGTACTGTTATTGTTGAAAGTAATTACAAATTTAATCAACCAATTCTTAAAGGATTGGAACTTTTAAAATACAACCAAACATCATTCAACAACTTCGCTAATCCATTTTATCCCTCTAAGTTTTTTACACCTTCAACAAGTACAGATAGAGGTTTCAGCTCGTTCACATCTAATACTATAACTTTATATAGTAGTTATGGGCCAGGTTTTAGCTCAACCGATGATGGGGGTGGAGTTTCCTCTGAAAAAATAGGAACAACATTTTCAGGTTATTACGTTGCAACACCAACACCTGGTACCGCTAAATGGCCCACAAACGTTTTGGTCACAAGTAATAACCCTGACGGATATTATACCTATGAGTACGTAGAGGGGGTATCATTAATGGCGAGGTACCCTGGTACAAGAATAACAGATAAAATTAAGGGTGGATTCTTTAAATTGGAATCAAGAGTTTATGATACTGGTTACACATATAACATGGTAAATAATCAAAACATCATCATGAGAAGCGATAGATTACCAAGGTCGGATTCTTTCGATGACCAATATGTTTTTGCACAGAACAAATCTTTTGCAATTTACACAATCAACGAAACGGGTAATTTTGCGGCAACTCAATCAATTTCTGCTAATTTAGATTTTAGTAATTCATCGGGTGATGATTTCCAAGACGCTTATGGCTCTGGAACAACTCAATTAATTGGTAGTTTTTCTTGTGACAATATTGTACCATTAGGGGCCTATCAATCACAAAGTGACGGTCAACCTTTGACAGTGAAACCGAAAAGTGACCCACAAAATAATGAAGTATATTATGTTGATGGTAACACAAACTATCCAAAAATAGAAAACGGATGTTATGTAGTATCTGACAAAATGTTTGCAATTGTTGAAGACATGAAACAAATTGCCGAATGGAAATCAAGATTCATGTTAAATCTTGCTATTTGTAGGAACGTTTTTGGAATGATATTTACTAATCAGTGGATAAATGGGGGTCTCTACTTACCTGGTTTTCAAAATGATAAAATATACAGAGGAGGATTAAATGTATCTGACCCCGAATATAATTACTGTAAAAAGAAGTTGGTTTTTAGAATAGAAAATAATAGTTTCTTCTATCGTTCATCCCCATATAATAATGGGTTTATTGGTATGAAGGCTAATAAACTTAGGTCTCAAAAAGGTAACAACTATTTCTTGGGTAATCCTGTTACTGTTATGGATTTAGGACCGAAAGATAATATCATAAAAAATATATGTCCAAGTCCAAGATATGATGGATATTATATTAATAAATTGAGTCCTACAACATTTAACCAACCCGACGACCTGTTTCAATTATTTATAATTAGTAGATTAACCAACTCTAAGTTTTGGGGTCAACTTTTCTCTTTAGGTAATGCGGGTATATCGCAATTTTTTAGTAGAAATGAGAAAAAAATAGATGGTGATTTTGCGCAGTTGGTTAGTATAAATTCTGAATTGGGTGTTGTTCCTTTTAGTCCTGAGACTTACAAAGACAGTAATTTATTTTTTGGTAAAACCGAAAATCCTTTAGTTGGTGTATTCTTTAGTTCTGATACCGCAACAAGAGATTTTGTATCACCTGGTAGAACAACCTATATCGATACCGCAAAGAAATTTGCTTACAACACATTCGGTCAAAAATCTCAAACAGTTCCAATGTATAAATGGCAAAGAGATACAAAGGCGACAATTAATGGTGTTGGAATATTGTTTGGTTCAGAATTAAATGATTGGTATACAAACCCTACAGTAAATGTAGGTTCAGGTAATTTCTTTTATAGTTCTGATTACCAATCAATCGATAGACTAAACGATTCGACCTATTATCCAAGTCCAATATTATTACCATCAACTCAAAGACCTGGATATATTTACTCATCAAAAATCGTTTATGATAGTAACAAGAACCCAACAGGGTATACATTTGACGGTTTTATTTCTGCCAGCACAATTGACAATTCTCAGTTTTTAGTTGGGGCACCTAACCATTTTTATTTTGGTCTAAAAGTTGGTAAAACCGCATTGGATAAATTTATAACAGAATACGCAATAGAAGTATAATGAGTAAGGCGTATAATGATAAGTTAATAGTATTACCTAGACTAGAATATAAATTGTCTACGGATAGGTTATTATCTATACCTGTTGAACTTAATGGGGATAGGAAAGAATTTGTGGAATCAGAAAGGTCAAGGGATGTAAATTCTTATGAGCAATCAGTTATAGAAAGAAATGAATCCAACGTATATAGAATCGGTGGTAAAATAACGGAGCTTTTTTATAATACCTTATCTGGTAACACAAATTATGACAACTTTAAAAACTTTATGTATCTTACAAATCAATTGTCAGTCTTACAAAAAAATGATGTGTTATTTGATAATAAAGGACGAAGAGTTGTTGATACATTTGGATTGAAATGGAATGGTTTTCCACAATATCATGAGTTCAGTTTTTTAAGAAATGATATTGAAAATCCACAATTTGATTACCAGCCACAGAGTTCAGCAACTTATAATTGGATGAGTTATATAAGTTACGTTTATTCCTCTACGACTTCTCAAAGTATGAGTTATATTAATACTCAAATAAGTGGTAACCCTGTTAATTTTATTGCCTCGGACGGTATACCATTCACAATTATTAATACAGTTGCAAACGGAAAAAATTATATTACTTTCAGATGTGGTGGTAAACATAATCTTACACCATCTCAGTTTGTGGAACTATCTATAAGTTATAACAATAATAATCTATTTCAAGTAGAGCTAATTGGGGAGTCGGGATATGACAATACTGACACTAGCTTTTCTATATTGAACTATGGATATACAGGAAATACATTTGTAAACGGAGTTTCAGGAACATTTAAAAGAATTGCAGATATAACTAATTCGGCTGAAACTAAATCGAAATATTATGTACGACTTCACAAACTTTTAACAAATGATAAAGGGGTAATAATTAGTAAAATGGGTTTTGAAAACATCCCATTTGCTAAGAAAGAAAAAGTTGAATATTCTGCTTTGACACCAAACTTGGTAGAAAGAGTATCTATTTTGGATGGAACACAAAGTTATAGTTTTGTAGTTTCTGACGATATGGATGTTTCGCAACTCAAAACTAATTTCAACAAACCTGTTACTGAATTATATCTGACTATTATAAATAAGGGATATACTGGTTGGTTTAACAAACCAAGCCCATTGACCAATACCGCAATACAATATGGGTGGGACTTCAACTTCCAACAACAAACAATAGATAATTGGTGGACCCAAAACAATATTGATAGTTTTGAAAATATACCAGTTATCGAATACTCAAAGAAAGTAGGTAATGATACTTTTCTTTTTTATTATAATGAACCTTTATCTTCGGGACACACTTTGGTTGGAGATTTTTGTGAATATAACGAATCAGAACAAAGAGAATATATTGTATCAAATTGTAAACATAAACTAACTTACAACGATTCACTCTATCAAATACAATCTCAAACCACGTCTATCCCTGAAGGATATTTTTACCAACCTCACTTTGAAATACCTATTAGAAAATATTCGAATGATATTAGTACTGAGTTAAGTACTGAACCCTTGAACAGACCAAATTGGTCTTATTATTCTCGAAGAGACGGGGTTTGGAAATGGAGAAATATTCTACAGCCAGGTGAATTAGAAGACAGCATAACTGGTATCGGTTTTAATGGTGTTAATTACCCATTTATGAACGGAGCTCACTACCCCTTCTCTCAATTTTTATTCTCATTAACAACACCATTCAGAAACATAAACGACACTGACTCAGTGGTAATAGACCCAACAATAGACGATTGTGAATAACTATAGAATTAGATTAAATCAAGAAAATCTTTCCAAAGGTTTAGAATTACCTGTAACGTTATCTTGGGATATGGGTGGTGTTAATGATAGTATCGATTTATTCGAAAGCGATGTAATTCGTCAAGTAATTAACCCAATTGATAATTTTGAAACTACTAGATATGTCCACCAAGTTTGGAACGACTCTATATCATCCAAAACTCAAAGTTCAATCAATTATAATTTTTACTTTTACAGCGCTACTACAGACTCCAATATTACTGGTGAAACAACTGATAAAAATTGGGTTGAAGATTATAGGGCGAATAATATTAAAACTGTAGATATTATTTATAGAGTACCCAAATTTACCAGTTCATTTTTCAAACTGGATTTTTATGATTCCAAAAGCACAAGCAATCAACAAATTTACCTAACGATAATTATCCCCACAAGACAGGGAGAAGTCATGACAGTACCATATGGTGTAAATTTGGTTGAAATAAAAAAACCTGTGTTTAAGTTGGACTATGTTGGTGATAAGGAAGGGTTTTTTATTTATTGGTTAAAAAATACTGAATTTGTCGAATTAAACACATTATATATGAGTGCTAAATTCTTCGATGCTAGTATAGGTCAATTCAAAAGAATGATGACAGTACCGCAAGGATTGTTGGGGGATAAGTTTAACTTTAATAATGAAGACTATTTTTATTATGACTTGAATTTAGATTATAGCGGTTTTTCATACAATGTAACCTTATCAAATTCAACAGTTCAAAATCTCAGAGTTGGTACATCTAACAATCCAATAAAATGGTATGAATATGTTAATCCGCCAATACCACCAATACCAACGAGTGTACCTGCGCCAACACCAACACCATCCCCGACACCCAAGAATTTTATTTTGGAAAGGTGTTCAGACTCAAAAGTTATGTACGGAATTGATAACAATAGTTTGGGTGTACAAGTTGGTGATTTTGTAAAATTAAGCGGAACAATTAATGTTGGTTGTTGGAAAGTAATTCAAGAATTAACAACCTCAGGTGTTGGTTCGTTAATAAGCTCTAAACATACAGATTGTAGTTGTAGTTAATTATGAAAACAGACATATTCAAAGTATCGATATCACAAGAATTTTTACAGTCCGCCAAGGTCAATTTACAAGTAAGTGGTCAAACAGTACCAATGTGGACAGGTATGACTTACTTATTAACAGGGGGGACTAATGGAAATTCAGTTCTGACAGGTCTTACTATACCAATAATGTTTGAACAATCTTATAAAGATATTGGTTATTACTCAGGATTTGACGGTGCAATATTACAAAAAGATTTAAATAATAATTTTATTTATAGTGGAACTACAGGCTCACCGCAGAATTATAATTTATACCTATACAACACATCACAAGAGCTTGCTCAAGACATAATATATACTGTAGATTGGGGTGACGGAACTTCACCACAACTAATAAAAAATAAAGCACCTGAATACACATTACACTCATACCCATTCAATCCGACAAACCAAAGTAAGTCCTATACAATATCTATGAGTGGTCAAGGACCTTGGGGTGTAACAATAACAACTAAGAACATAAAAATACCATTTGAGTCATTAGGAATAATAAATGAACAGGGTGAATCTTTCTTCTTACCTATGGGAACTTATTGGTCAGGTACTCCAGTATCTTACAAATGGATTTTTACGGGTGATAGCTACAACAATTATCCAGCTCAAGTCTCATCATCTTACCCAAAATTTAAGAAAGTACCATTTTTTGTTACAGGGTTTACTAATTCTCAGTTGGCCCAACTAAGATTATATGGGCCGAACCCGTATGTGGAAGGAGTACCAGTAATTAAAAAAGGTAAGATAGTTGGTTTGGTGAATAGAATTTCAGACACTTACACTGCATATACATTAAATAATCAATTGTATTATGATTATCCTGAAGGGTATACTTTATTCATTACAGGATATTCTGACCCAACAGACCCTGACAAAATTGTACCTATTGTTTCAGGATTAACACAAGAAATGATAACTCTAATACCTATAGTTAAAGAAGAAGTATTAATTGGTATGGTAAATGGTGCGGAAATACAATCAAATGTATTTATAGATAGAGGTAAATTATCAGGTACTGAGAGTCTATTTAGATTTGGAGAAGTAGATGGTATGAACGACCTCATAAATTACGGATACGGATATTTTAAAATAACAACAATATAATGGCACTAGGAACCTACGGTATTACAAGACCAGCGGATATGTCCCCTGAAGATGTTGAAATCATAATGATTTATACACCATCAAGAGACTATACCGCAACACCTGTAATCAAAAAATTAAACGCCGCACAAATACTAACACCATATTTCAACAACTCAAATACTGGCGGTGGAACAAATGAAATATTGGGTGGTATGTATAACTTGAGACTACCTTCTGATGAATTTAATCAAATAGGTATTTACTCTTTAATGATTAGACCTGTTCAGATTAGAACAACCTTAACTGACTGTGGAGTGTTAGCTTCATTACCTTCTGTTAAAGGTTTAGTGGTTGATGTAAATAATGTACCAGCTAGTTTTAGGTCAAGATTCAACTCACAAGGATTAGTTGGTTACAGAGTTGAGTATTTGAATGCCGACGGAACCAAAATACCAAATTTCTATAGGATGATTACATCATCATTCTATGTTGATACTATAATAACACAACCAACCGCCACAAACGTTAACACAACTAGATATAGATATATTGATTCACCCGCGACAAGGAACCTCGTATTTATGACGGTTTCTCCATCTAGCTCACCGTCTAACAACCCAGCTGCTATACCATTTATAGGGCAACCAGGACAGAGAGTAATATTAACAAACACATTTTTCAACCCATTCATGATTGAAATAGAAATGGCGGAATACGACTTGAATAGTATTGCAATTGCTCTTTATGGTAACCAAGTTAAAGCTATCGAACCTGGATTGTACACAATTTACGACTCACAAAGTAGAATCTATAAACAATACAACTTGTTTGAAGTTAGAAGTGACTTTGATGATATCCTTTATGAGGTTCGTCAAGATAGAGGTAATAACATTGATACAAGTCAAAATTTTGATAACATCATTCCTTAATGGCTAAAATTGTCGTTCCAAATACAGGTGCTGGTTTTCAAAGCCCTACTGAGAATTTAGTAGGGTTTCAATCCGTTAAAGGTGGTGGACTGACAAATACTAATTTTACTTTTGATTATGGTGTTGTTGAAAAAATAACCGAAGAATATCAAACTGGTGTTTTTTCCGACCCTATTACATTATCAACATTAAACATTGATAATATAGAAGAGGCGAGAAAAGCAGCGGCTAAAGACCTCAAAGTTTATCCCAATTATGATTTAACTGAAGTAACAAACTTCACACTCTACGGTTCTTTATCTAAAAGACTTGAAGTTTCAGTTACCCAAATAATTAATTTCTTTCCTGCGGCATTGGAGATAGACCAAATATATTTTGACTACACTACCGCTTTTACTTGTTCTAATGTTGTTTATAACCAAACCCAAAATGTAACAAGTTTTCATGTTGATGTTACAAGAATCAAAAACATTTTCGATATTGATTATACAACAAATGCTGCGAGGAATGTATCACTTAGACCATCAAAAGTAAGTCCATTAAGAGCTCTTACATCTACATACAAAGATTATTCCTTATTCATAGGAACAGGAAGTACTGAATTTCCTGTGGTTGTGTTTAGTGGTAGTCAAAGTTTAACCGCAGGGACAATTTCATTCACAGTTTCTGGTGATTGTTTTTCAGGTTTAACCGCGATTACAAGTTCTTTAGTTGTTAGACCCAACAAACAAAAAACCGAAATGGTTTTTGCGAATGATTTCGATGAGGTAGAAAAATTCTTACTCAATAGGTTTGTTGTACCAAAATACACGTCACAATTCAAAGTACCGAGACAAACTGACGATGGTTCTTATTATACAGCTTATGAATATCTAACTTGGCCTATTTTCGGTATTTGGAATTTAGATATTATAACATCCGCATATCAATCATATGTTGGTAAGTTGGCACAATACGGTGCGGAAATAGACGATTTTAAAACGAATTTAATAAGTAGATTTTTAACTACGGGTGCTTTTCATGAATTTGATACTCCTGACCAAAAAGTTGAAAAAGTATTACAGTTGTATTCTAGAAGTTTTGACGAAACTAAAAAGTTTATTGATGTTTTGGCGAGAATACCATCTGTGAATTATATTTCAGGTGATGATATACCATCATCTTTGTTGGTGTATTTGGCCAAAACTTTAGGGTGGGACACAAACATATCACCAATTACTAATGAAGACTTTTTAACTTCTGTTTATGGTGTTAAAAATAAATCAATTTATGATGGTTGGACCCGAGACCAAACACCAACAGAACTTAACTTCGAATATTATAAAAAATTAATTTTAAATTCGGCACATCTGTATCGCTCAAAAGGAACTAGACGTTCTATAGAGTTTTTGATGAAGACCATTGGCGCTCCTGACGCATTGGTAGAATATAATGAGTCCGTTTATTTAGCTGATAGAGTTTTAAAATATTCTGATTTTTTAGTTAGATTTGCACAATTATCGGGAGGTACTTATGTTCAAAATATACCTGCTTACCTACCAGGTTCGGAATACAAATTCAAAGGTAGAACATATACGGCATTAACCACAAATCAAGTTCTAAGTGCCTCAACCTATTCAATAGATGATTACCCTATAAATGAAGAGGGTTATCCTACAATGCCAAGAACAACTCAAGACTTCTTTTTTCAAAAAGGTGGAGGATGGTTTGAACAAACAGGATATCATAATTCAGGACAACAAGCTGTAATAACAAATCAAACATTCACAGGTGCCAGTCCTAACTCACAACTACAAACAATACCACCATCTTACGGAAAAGACTATATTGATAGATTTACCAATTTCCCAAACATGAACGGATTTGGTTTTAATCTTAGACAAATCAAAACAAGAGATAAATCAGTTTACACATCTTCAGAATCTTTTGATTCTAATTCTCTTGTCGTCAATGTGAAAAACGTTGATTTATTTATGAATGTAGGTCAAGGTATTACTTATAGTATATGGGAAAATTCTCGTGATTCGGATTATCCAATTCCCTACACAGGATTATCTAATCCATACCCAACTGAAGGAGATTTAGATTGGACTGTTATTAACCCACAACCACAAACAGAAACATTTGCCGAATTTGCACAGACTTTCTATAAAAACATGATTAATGTTAGAAATAGATGGTACACAACTGATGGAAAGACCTCAGGATATCCAACACTACAACTTGTATATTGGAATTATTTACAATCTTTGGAAAATGCGGGTATTGATATATCTCATTACTCTTACCAAAAGATGATTGATTATACAATAGGTATTGGGGATTACTGGACCAAACTTGTAGAACAAACAGTTCCATCAACGACAATTTGGAATGGTGGTTTGAAATATGAAAACTCTTCTTTCCACAGACAAAAATACGTCTATAGAAGACAAAGAGGTTGTATTTTTACAACAGTACCATGTACACCATGTGAAGCTATTGGTCCAATATTTATGAATGACTGTATAGATGAAATAGTGTCAGGGTCCACATTCCCTTGGAGTGGTACATCATCAACTATAGAATCATTTTCAGACGCATTATATAAATCAGTAAATTCACTTGTTATATCTAGCGGGTATACAATATCTGATTGTGTTTTAAACTCTATCACCTCAACATGGTATACTGATGTTAGATTAGATAATGTTATATTGGTACAACTTCCTTTTTACACGGGATACGGGATAGATGACATCCCAACAAATGATGATTGGTTAAACGCCCTTGAAAATAATTTAGAAACAATATATCAGTACGGTATGAATTATAATGTGAACTCCAATAGAATTATCATTTCCAACTCGGGTTGTGAAGAACTATTTACTAATAAAACTTTATCAGTAAATGTGGGTATAAACGTTTCAATAAATTGTAATTAATGGCGGAGTTTCAATATAGCTTTTCAGTAACAGGTGATTGTAGCAACGTTGGTGCGGGTGCAATAGAAATTTTTCTTTCAGGTGGGGTTGAACCATATGTGGTCGATTGGGTAAGTCCTAATATTGGTACAGGTACAACTAAAAGTAATTTAAATGCAGGTACTTACATTGTAAGGGCTAACGACTCTTTAGGGGATGTTAACAACGAGTTTTACATAAACATAATAGTATCAAGTGGTGGTTGTCTTAATGCCGAGGCAATCTCAGGTACAACCTGTGGGGAAGATAATGGTGTCATAACACTGAGTGGTACATCGAGTGCGTATCCAATAACAATAAAACTTTTCAGTGGTAATACAGAAATTCTTACTGCCACAACGGGTAATGGAGAGTTGAGTTTTTCTACAGTTCCGTCAGGAGCGTTTAGAGCTTTCTATAGTGATATTGGAGGTTGTAGTGGATATTCTGAAACTGTAATTGTTTCGTCTTCATCTGCACTTGATTGGGGTTTTTATGTAGTTGATAATACACTTTGTCATGGTAATACGGGTAAAGTTCAAATAACAGGATTAACAGGAACACCACCTTTTACATATCTTTGGAGTAATGGGTCGACAGGTACTACAATATCAGGTCTGACCGCAGCAACATATTCAGTCACAATCACTGATTCATATGGATGTTCAAACACTAAAGCTGCGATTGTTAGTGACGCACCAGCTTTAGGTGTTGCAACAATTACTGCAAGTACACCATCTTGTTTTTCTGCTAACGGTACAGTTACACTTACAGTAACAGGTGGTACGGGGCCATTTTTCTATTCGGGTAGTAATGGAACAACATTAGTAACATACGCAACCGAAGTAACGTTTACAGGTTTCACCGCAGGATTTGCAACATTTCAGATTAGTGATGCCACTCTTTGTAGTACTATTGCATCAACATATTTACAGGCCGCGGCTGGTTTTTCTGTAACAGATATTTTTGTTAAGAACTCAACATGTTCTTCTAATGGGGGTACTGTAACTATAAATGTGATTGGTAATGGACCATACACATATACACTAATATATCCAGACTCAACCACTAGTAGTGTCACTCAAGTCTCACCATCAATTGTCTACGATAATTTGGTCGACGGTGAATACACAATTGTAATTGAAAATTCTACGGGATGTGAATATAGTCAAGTATTCAATGTTTTCACAGATGACAAGTTTTCAGTAACAACTTCAGTAACGGGAACAACGTGTGGTCAAAACAATGGTAGTTGCAGTGTGGTGGTCGGTACTGGTTATACCGATGTTTTGGATTATATAGTTAGAAGAAATAATGTACCTATTATACAATATGTTGATGTTGCTTTTTCATCAGTAACATTTAATAATTTAACTGCAGGTATCTACGAACTGGAAGTGAGAGACCAAGACAACTGCTCAATTTATAGAAACTTCACAATACTGTCTTCAAATAGTTTGGATTTTATTTTAGTTCCAACTACTTGTGGAAACAATAATAATGAAGGTACAATTACTACAACAATATTCGATGGTACGGCACCTTATACATTCTTGTGGTCCGCGAATGCAAATTATTCTACCGCACAAAATCTTACAGGATTGAGTGGTGGAACCTATACAGTCAAAGTCACTGATTATTCAGGTTGTAGCGTATCTAAAAGTGTGGTAGTACCTTGTACACCTTTGGTTACAGGATATGTTTATTTACCTGTAATATCCACAGGATTTACAGTTACCTTGGATTCTGAGAGAGATTTTTCTTCGATGGTTTATGAAGGGTTTTATGACCTAACATCAGGAAACACAAACTGTGTTCTTTCATCTGCCACGTATACTGCATTTGTAGAAATTAGTGGAAACACATACGAACAATCTTTCTTTACAGGTTCTACCTTAAGTGGTGTCCCAACAGAAGCTCAATGGGTACAAGCACTTGAAACAATATTATCAGGTGTTACAGGTATTGGTTCCTATACTTTTGATACTGTAAACAATAGAGTCACCGTTAAGTCTAATTGCGACGGAACCGAAGATGATTTAAGTGATTCAGAATTCGTGATAGGTCTAACCATAGATTATGATATTTATTGTGAAACATAATGTCTTCAAGGTTAATTATACAAAACGTTACGGGTACCACACCGTATGATGTCTATGTTTGTGATTTGCTTGAAGTTTTGTGTGAATACATTGGTGTACTGAGCGGAACCACCTTAGGACAAGTTTTTTACTTACCATCTCTTTATGATACCGCACCTATTATAACAGTTAAGTTAGTTGATAGTAATTCTTGTGAGGTAAAAAAAACAATAACATGTGACGAAAATTGTACTTTCCAAGTTGCATTGTATGACCAAAGCGGATACCCATGTTTATTCACTCCAACACCAACTGTTACACCAACTGTTACACCTACAACATCTATAACACCATCGATATCACCTAGCCAAACAGTAACACCAACTATAACACTTTCACAGACTACTACATCAACCCCAACTATAACACCAACTATAACACCAACTCAAACCGTAACGCCAACAGAAACCCCTACTGTAACGCCAACAAAAACTCCTACCGTAACACCAACAGAAACTCCCACCGTAACGCCAACAGAAACTCCAACACCAACCTTAACCGTAACACCAACCGAAACTCCAACACCAACCTTAACCGTAACACCAACCGAGAGTGTTACACCGACTCCGACAATAACCCCTACTGAGACCTCGACACCTACCGAAACTCCTACCGCAACACCAACCGAGAGTGTTACACCGACTCCGACAATAACCCCTACTGAGACCTCGACACCTACCGAAACTCCTACTCCTACCGAAACGCCAACTAATACACCATCTGAGACACCTACCAACACACCAACAGTAACTCCAACAAATACTGTAACCCCAACAAACACACCTTCTGAAACACCAACTAACACTCCAACTGTAACCTCAACGCCAACAGAAACTCAAACCAATACACCAACACCAACTAATACTGAAACTCCAACCAATACCCCAACACCAACTTCCACCCCTATATACTATTTATTACAAGAAGACGGATTCTACCTATTACAAGAAGACGGTTCTAAAATCATAATAACATAATACTATGCCAGATTTACCAATATCCCAATTACCCGAACTAACCGCCATAACCTCAAACGCTGAATTTGCCGTTGCTCAAGGTGGAACAACTTACAGAATAAAGGCTGGATTATCATCGAGTGGAAATTTACACGGAGCTTTTCACTCTGAAGTTACTCAATATGCGGTTTCGGCTAATACAGCAATAGTGATGAGTGCCGAAACAATTGATTTTGCATCGGGTGTTTCTTTAGTAGATAACAGTAAATTTACTGTTTCTTCAGGTGGTACATACAATTTACAATTTTCTTCAGTTTTCAGTAAAGTACAGGGCGGTACAATCGAATACATTTCAATTTGGCCAAGAATTAATGGTGTTAATCTTCCTTGGTCTAATACTGATGTCACCATGGCCAATAACAACGAATTAATTGTTACGGCTTGGAACTTCCTATTTGAATTAAATCCTGGTGATTATGTTGAATTAATGTGGAGTTCTACATCAACACAAATAGAAATGGACGCAATACCACCTCAGATTAATCCAACAAGGCCAGGTACACCTTCTATTATCGTGACACTAACACAAATTTAATGGCAACATCAAGACCATTTGCATACAATACTGGTTCAACAATAACAGGTACCGAACAAGTCGGTAACCTCGCTATTGGTGTTCCTACAAGTGGTTTTGAATCTACAGGTATACAATGGTGGAATGGTCCCGATGAAGATTTGGGATATGTTATTGCTTACCCACAAAGTGGTGGAACACAACCAACACCATACGGTGGTCAAGGACATGTTCAATTTTGGAGAACAAAAGCATTTACTGACCAAGAATTTTTAGCTTTATGTAATTCTGTTATAAAGACAGAAAATTTTACAGATGTTTCTGTTGCAAAGAACTATTTGAATAATAATGGATATTGGACATCTTTTGTTAATGTAACACCAACACCGACCATAACACCTACGGTAACGCCCACAACTACAATAACACCGACCATAACGCCCACAACTACAATAACACCCACGGTAACGCCCACAACTACAATAACACCCACGGTAACACCTACAACTACAATAACACCCACGGTAACACCTACAACTACAATAACACCAACACCAAGTATCACACCCACAAATACTGTTACACCAACAAATACAATAACAACTACACCTACACCTACACCAACCGAGGCACCAATTGTAAATACAGGGTTGATAATGGATTGGGATATACAAAACTCAAGTTCGTATAGTGGTGTGGGTACTACTATAACCGACTTGAAAGGAAATATAAACGGAACTATGACAGGGACAATTGTTTATACAAGTGATTCCCCAAAGTATTTAACCATTGATGGTGGTGTTTCTGAATACATATACAGTGCAAACATTAATCCATATTTATCACCAGTAAATACAGGAACTGCACAAACAATTTTACTTTGGATTTACCCTACCTCAAATGGAGTAATATATTCTGAACAAGGACAACTTACACCTGATGGTGGTTGGTATGACGTTCAGATTCAAAGAGATTCAAGTAACAGGTTCTTGTTTGGTGTTTGGCCGTATACGATTAATTCCGCACCAATAACCTCAGGTGTATTTGCATTAAATAATTGGTATCATGTAGGTTGGACATACAATGGCACAACATTAACCGCATATGTAAATGGTGTAAGTGTCGGTACCTCAACCTATGCAAGATATACACCATATAACATTGGTGGTAATTTACCTATGTATTTTAATTTTGGATATCCTTCTATTACAGATTTAACAACAACTACTACAAGTTGTACATATAGATTAGGTGCTTGCCAAATTTATAATCTCGGATTGTCAGGTGTACAAGTGTTACAAAATTTTAATGCTGATAAATCAAAATATGGACTTTAAAATATGGGTGCAAAATTATATATAACATCAGTAACAGGAACGGCTCCATTCACATTT
>SXGQ01681681.1_pt1 | contig 17868 bp, 14 predicted proteins | sample 3178371 | NCBI WGS metagenome assembly SXGQ01 (sample SAMN11356859, study PRJNA531348) | freshwater metagenome | isolation source: freshwater sample F1-20 | place: China: Fuxian Lake, Yuxi | collected 2017-12-25 | reverse complement strand
GCAGGCCGGCGTTGGTCGCGCCCGCCTTGCCAATCGCCAGCGTCGCCACCGGCACGCCGCCCGGCATCTGCACGATCGCCAGCAGCGAGTCGAGCCCCTGCAGCGCATGGCTCTGCACGGGGACCCCGAGCACCGGCAGCACCGTATGCGCCGCCACCATGCCTGGCAGGTGAGCGGCCCCGCCGGCCCCCGCGATGATCACCTGCAGGCCGCGTGCCTCGGCCGTCGACGCAAACTCGGCCATCCACTGCGGCGTGCGATGCGCCGAGACGACGGCCTTTTCGTGGGGAATATCAAACCGTTCGAGCATCGCCACCGCAGCCGACATGGTCTCCCAGTCGGAGGTCGAGCCCATGATGACGGCAACAAGCGGCGCGGCAGCAGTCGGCATGGAGGATAAAGACGCTCAGCAGTATAGTGCAGTCATGACCATCCGCCCGCTCGTCGCACTCGCCTGTAGCCTCGGCCTCCTGGCCGCCGCGCCGCAGGCGCAGGCCCCACAGGCACCGGCCCCCATTACGGTGCCCTACACCGAGTTCACGCTCGCCAACGGGCTCCACGTCATCCTGCACCGCGACCCCACCGTGCCGGTGGCTGCCGTCAACGTCTGGTATCACGTCGGCTCGGGCCGTGAGAAGCCCGGCCGCACGGGCTTTGCCCACCTCTTCGAGCACGTGATGTTCGAGGGCTCCGAGCATGTCGCGGAAGGCCAGTTCGACAGCTGGCTCGAGGCCGCCGGCGGCAGCAACAATGGCTCGACGTCGGAAGACCGCACCAACTACGTCACCGACGTTCCAAGCAACGCGCTCGAGCTGGCACTCTTCCTCGAATCCGATCGCATGGGCCATCTGTTGCCCACCCTCACCCAGGGTAAGCTCGACGGCCAGCGCGACGTCGTCAAGAATGAGAAACGCCAGCGCGTCGACAACGCGCCCTACGGGCAGGCCTTCGTCGAGCTGACCTCGATGCTCTACCCGAAGGGCCATCCCTACAGCTGGCCGGTCATCGGCTCGATGGAAGATCTCTCGGCCGCGCAGCTCGACGATGTGCGCGAGTTTTTCACGACGTATTACGCGCCCAACAACGCCAGCCTGGTGATTGCCGGCGACATCGACATCGCGCAGACGCGCACGCTGGTCGAGAAATGGTTCAGCGCCATCCCGCGCGGCAAGGACGTGCCCCGCCTGGCTCCGCAGCCCGTGCAGCTTGACGGCGTGGTCCGGAAGACCATCACCGACCGCGTGCAGCTGCCGCGCCTGTATCTGGCGTGGCACACCCCGGCCTTCTATGCGCCCGGCGATGCCGCCATGGACATGATCGGCAGCCTGCTCACCGGCGGCAAGAACTCGCGCCTCTACAAGCGGCTCGTGTATGACCTGCAGATCGCGCAGGATGTGTTCGCGGCCCAGCAGTCATCGGCCCTCGGCAGCACGTTCCTCGTCGTGGCCACGGCCCGCCCGGGCCAGTCACTCGAAAAGATGCAGGCCATCATCGACGAAGAAATTGTGCGGCTCCAGCAGCAGCCCCCCGATGCGCGCGAGATGACCCGCGTGCTCAACCAGACGGAGGCCTCGTTCTACCGCCGCATGGAGCGTACCGCTGGCTTCGGCGGCAAGGCCGACCAGCTCAACGGCTACTACGTGGCCACGGGCACGCCCGATTACTTCGAGGAAGACCTGGCCCGCTACCGGGCGCTGTCGCCCGCCGACATCCAGTCGGCCGCCGTGCGTCACCTGCCGCTCACCCGCCGCGCCGAGCTCAGCGTCGTGCCGGCGACCCCCTCAGGAAAGTAAGGCGAGGACTGTCGTGTTCATCTCCCATCGCATCCGCTTCGTCGCCGCCGTCCTCGTGGCACTCGCCGCCACCACCGCAGCCACGGCCCTCAGCGCGCAGGGCCCCGACCGCCGCCAGCCGCCCCCGCTCGGGCCGCCGCCCGCGCTGCGCCTGCCCGCCGTGCAGAAGGGCACCCTCGCCAACGGCGTGCCCCTGTGGGTCATCGAGCAGCACCGCGTGCCGCTCGTGCAGGTCAATGTCCTGCTCAAGGGGGGCAGCAGCCTCGACCGCGCCGGGCGCTACGGCATGGCCAGCCTCGTCGCCGCCATGCTCGACGAAGGGGCCGGCTCACGCTCGGCCCTCGAGCTGGCCGATGCCGTCGAGTTCCTCGGTGCCGACCTCAGCACCAGCAGTTCGTTCGACTACAGCGCCATCCGCCTGTCGTCGCCCGTGCGCAACCTCGAGGCCGCCCTGCCGCTGATGGCCGACGTGCTGCTGCGTCCCACGTTCCCCGCAAACGAACTCGAGCGCCTCAGGAAAGAGCGGCTGACCGCCCTCGTCCAGGCGCAGGACAATCCCGCGGTCATCATCGGCTACGCCTTCCCCCGCGTCGTCTTCGGTCCCACGCATCGCTACGGCACGCCGGCCACCGGACTCGCCCCCGCCCTCCCCGCCATCACCCCGGCCGATGTGCGGGCGTTCTATCGCGAGCACTACACGGCAGGCCAGGCCACCATCGTGGTCGTGGGCGTCATCACGCTGGCCGAGGCGAAGGCCAGGCTCGACGCCGCCTTCGCGGGTTGGCCCAGCACCGCGGGCGCCGCGCCGACGGCGGCCCCCATTCCCACGGCCCCGCAGCTGACGCGCCGTGAGGTGGTCATCATCGACAAGCCCGGCGCCGCGCAGTCGCAGATTCGCATCGGCTGGGTCGGCGTACCTCGATCGACCGGCGAATACGCCGTGCTGCAGGTGCTCAACACCATCCTGGGCGGGTCGTTCACCTCGCGCCTCAACCAGAACCTCCGCGAGCGCAACGGCTACACCTACGGCGCGTCCTCCGGCTTCGACATGCGGACGTCGGCCGGGCCGTTCCTCGCCGGGGCAGGCGTGCAGACCGACAAGACCGCCGAGGCGCTGCGCGAGTTTTTCGTCGAGCTCGACGCCATCCGCACGCCCATCCCTGCGGCCGAACTCGAGAAGGCCAAAAACTACGTGGCACTCGGCTTCCCCGCCGAGTTCGAAACGTCACGCGACCTGGCGCAGAAGCTCGAGGAGATGATCATCTACAGCCTGCCCGACAACACGTTCCAGTCGTTCGTCGGGGCCGTCACGCGCGTGACGGCCGCCGAGGTGCAGCAGGCCGCCGAGCGCTACATCCGCGGCGACCGCATGGCCGTGGTTGTCGTCGGCGATCGCAAGGTGATCGAACCGGGCATTGCTGCCCTCAAGCTGGGCCCGCTGCGCGTGGTCCCCGTCGAGGAGTTCTTCAAATAGATCCCATCGTCGTGGTCGGCGCCGGGGCCGCAGGCCTCGTCGCCGCCCTGTTCGCGGCCGAGGGGCCGGCGCCCGTGGTGGTCCTCGAGCGCACGGCCGATGGCGGCCGGAAGATCCTGATCAGCGGCGGCGGCCGGTGCAACATCCTGCCGGCGGCCATCCAGCCCGAGCGGTTCGTCACCGACTCGCCGCCCGCCGTACTCAGGGGCCTGCTGCGATCGTGGCCGCTGACCGACATGCGCCGCTTCTTCGAGCAAGACCTGTCGCTGCCGCTGGCCTTCGAACCGGACACCGGCAAGTGGTTCCCTGCCTCGCACAAGGCGCGCGACGTGCGCGATGTGCTCGTGCGCGCCGCACGCGCGCGCGGCGTCGACTTCCGCTGGAGCACCAGCCTCGCACGCCTCTCGCAAGTGGGCTCGCACTGGCAGGTCGACACCACCAGCGGGTCGCTCACAGCCAGCCGCGTCATCGTGGCCACCGGCGGGCTCTCGGTGCCCACCACCGGGTCTGATGGCACAGGACTCTCGCTGGCCCGCCAGCTGGGCCTGCCGTGCCATCCCACGTACGCCGCACTCACGCCCCTGACCTGCGACGAGGCGCACCTGCCGGAGGCCTGGAAGGGCGCCGCGCTCGCGGGCCTCTCGCTGCCCGTGCGCCTGCGGGCCCGCTGGGGCGCCCTGCATGCCGAAGCCACCGGCGGCTTCCTGTTCACGCATCGGGGCTACAGCGGTCCCTCCGTGCTCGACGTCTCGCACGTGTGCGTGCGCAGCCTCGACCAGGGAACGGGCGGCGCCCTGGCCAGCCTGCAGGTCGCCTTCAGTGACCTGCCGGACGATGAATGGCATGGACGCCTGCAGTCGGGTGACCAGCTCGTCGCCACCGTGCTCGGACGCGCCCTGCCCGATCGGCTCGCCTTGGCCCTGATGCACACGGCGCAGGTGCCCGCCGACCGTCGGGTGTCGTCGCTCCGCCGGGACGAACGCGTCGCGCTCGTCCGCGCGCTCACACAGCACGCGTTGCCGTGGACCGGACACGAGGGCTATCGCAAGGCCGAGGTCACCGGCGGCGGGGTGGCCCTCGACGCCGTGCACGGCGGCTCGCTCGAGGTGCGCACGCACCCGGGCCTGCACCTGTGCGGCGAGCTGCTCGACGCGTTCGGGCCCATCGGGGGGCACAACTTCGCCTGGGCCTGGGCCACCGGCCGCCTGGCCGGGCGCGGTGCCGCGAAGGCCGCGGCCGCAGGCTGATTGCTATACTGGGGCGCCTTCCCGTGGCTGCCTTCCTCGACGATCTGCAATCGCTGCCCTCGCTGGTCGCCGTCGAACTGCGACCACCCCGCGCCGAGCTCGAGTCGGGCGCCGGCATGGATGCCTGGATCGACCTCCACCATTCCGTGCGTGCGCTGGCCCGCCAGGACATCCGCGTGATGCTCACCGACAGCGCCGTCGGGGCCCAGGAAGAGAACAACCTGCGCCACCTCGTGGCCAATCTCGGCGACGCCGTGCCGCGCAGCCGGATCGTGCCGTTCCTCACCACGAAGCACTCGCTCGAGTATTGCCTCACGTATGCGGACCAGGCCGTCGAGCACGGCTTTCCCGCGCTGGTGATTCTCGGCGGCGACAAGCACGTCGGACGCCCGCGCATCGTCGAGCACGCCTGGCAGCTGCGCGCCCTCCTGCGCGAGCGCCATCCGCAGCTGCAGCTGGGCGGGTGGGCCAACCCCGTCGCCAATCCCGTCGCACAGGTCCAGTTCCTGCGCGACCCGCAGGCACATGCCGACTTTTTCCTCACGCAGATCGTGTCGCACCATCAGCAGGCCGAGGTCGATGCGTTCCTGAACGAGGCCGCCCGCACGGGCCTCACCATGCCCGGCGTCTTCGGCGTGTTCTACTACCGCAGCGCCAACGAGCGCACCCTGCAGACGCTCAGCCAGTTCCTGCCGGTGCCCGTCGAGGCCCTCACGCGCGAGTTTGCCTCAGGCGCGTCCCCGGCCGCCATCTGCGCCCGCACCATCCGCACGCTGCGCAAGTCGGGCGCACGGCACGTCTACGTCAGCAACCTCCCCCAGCGCGGCACGCTGCGGGTGCTGCAGTCCATCCTCGACCAGATCTAGGCTTCCCCCATGGGTATCTCGCTCGATTCCATTCCGCTCTCTGCCATCGTCCGCATCCGCGACCTGATGTACAAGGTCGACCGCCCCTTCCGGCTTGACCAGGGCGACGTCTCGTTCGATGCGCCCGAGTCGTTCAAGCAGGGCGTGCGCGAGGCGCTGGAACGCAACCACACCCATTACCTGCCCACCATCGGCGTGCCCCGCCTGCGTGAGCTGCTGGCCGACAAGCTGCGGCGGAAGAACGGCATTCCGATCGAGTCGCCCGACGACGTGCACGTGACCAACGGCGGCACGCACGCCATGTATGTGGCCATGCAGGCGCTGCTCGAGCCCGGCGACGAGGTCATCGTGCCCGACCCCGAGTGGCCGCCGACCATGGCCATCGTGCGCGCCGCGCACGCCGTGCCGGTGGCCGTGCCCCTGCACGAGTCGCTGGGCTGGCGCTGGGACCTCGACGCCCTGGAACGCGCCATCACGCCGAAGACCCGCGCCATCTACCTCAACTCGCCGAACAACCCCACCGGCGGCCTGCTGACCCGGGCCTACCTCGAGCGCATCGCAGCCATCGCCACCGAGCGCAACCTGTGGATCTTCAGCGACGAGGCCTATGAGGATGTCGTCTACCGCGGCACCCACATCAGCATCGCCTCGCTGCCGGGCATGCACGCCCGCACCATCTCGCTCTACACCTTCAGCAAGAGCTACGCCGTCACCGGCGTGCGCATGGGCTATTACGTCATCCACGACCCGGAGGTCCGTGCCCGCGCGCTCAAGGTGCTGATGTACACCACCAGCAACGTCAGCTCGCTCGTGCAGTACGGCGCCATTGGTGCCCTCGAGGGTCCGCAGGACTGCATCACCGCATTCCGCGACGAGCTGCAGGCGCGCCGCGATCTGTTCTTCGAGGGCATCGCCACCGCGGCCCCCGGAATCCTCACCGGCACGCCGCCCGATGCCGCGTTCTACGCCTTCCTCCGCATCAATCCCGACTGGGCTCGCGATGCCGGCGTCACCGGCGAATCACTCTCGTGGGCCATGGCCGAACATCTCATCCGGGGTGCCCGCATCGGCTGCGTGCCCGGGGTCGATTTCGGTGCCGCCTCTGAAGGCTACCTGCGCTTCTGCACGTGTCGCAGTCGCGAGGAACTGACCGGCGCCCTCGCCTCGATGCAGGCCCTGCTCACGGGACAGGCCCGAGCCTAGATCCATGGAACTGGCCGGACGCGTCGCGCTCATCACCGGGGGCCGCCGCATGGGCGCGGCGCTGGCCCGTCGCCTCGCCGCCGGCGGCACCGACGTCGCCCTGGTCTACCGCGAATCGCGCGACGCCGCCGACGCCGCCGCCGACGAGGTGCGCGCCCTCGGACAGCAGGCCATCACCCTGCACGCCGACCTGGCCGATCCCGACGCCTGCACGCGCGTCGTCGCCGCGACGCAGGCCGCCTTCGGCCGCCTCGACATCCTCGTGAACATGGCGTCGATCTATCCCGAGATTCCCTTCGACGCCCTCACCGTCGACCACTGGGATGCGCAGCTCAACGTCGATGCGCGCGCCGCGTTTCTCTGCGCCCGCGCCGCCGTTCCCCTCATGCGCGAGACCGGCGGGGGCCGCATCATCAACGTCACCGACTGGACGGCCGCCAGCCGCCGGCCCCGCTACCTCGGCTACCTCCCCTACTACGTCGCCAAACACGCCGTCATCGGGCTCACCGAGGCGCTGTCGCTCGAGCTGGCCGCCGACCACATCCTCGTGAACGCGATTGCACCCGGCCCCATGCTGCCGCCCGACGACATGTCATCGGCGGAACAGGCCGCCGTCACCCGGGTCACGCCACTCGGCCGCTGGGGGGGCGCCGATGAGGTCGCCGATGCGGTCTGCTACCTCATCGCCTCCGAGTTCGTCACCGGGGAAACCATCCGGGTGGATGGCGGACGCCATATCCAGTAGACTTTTCAGGCCCATGAAACTGTCCGTGATCATGCCTGCCTACAACGAGCAGGCCACCATCCGCCTCATCGTCGATCGCGTGCTGGCCGTTGACCTCGGACCCGTCGAGAAGGAAATCGTCATCGTTGACGATGGGTCGAAGGATGGGACGCGCGACATCCTGAAGACGATGGACGGGCAGCGTGGCGTGCGCGTGTTCATGCAGCCCTTCAACCAGGGCAAGGGTGCCGCCGTGTGGCGCGGCATGCAGGAATCGACGGGCGACATCGTCATCATCCAGGATGCCGACCTCGAGTACGACCCGGCCGAGTATCCGCAGCTCATCGCACCCATCCTCAACGGCCAGGCCGATGTGGTGTACGGATCGCGCTTCCTCGGCTCACCCCGCGGACACCGCGTGCTCTATTTCTGGCACTCGGTCGGCAACAAGCTGCTGACCATGCTGTCGAACATGTTCAGCGACCTGAATCTCACCGACATGGAGACCTGCTACAAGGTCTTTGTCCGTGACGTCGCGCTCAAGCTCGACATTCAGATGAAGGATTTCGGCATCGAGCCTGAGATCACCCAGAAGGTGGCGCGCATGCGCGCGCGTGTATACGAGGTGCCCATTTCGTATCACGGCCGCACGTATGAAGAGGGGAAGAAGATCGGCCTGAAGGATGCGTTCAAGGCCGTCTACACCATCCTGAAGTTCTGGCGCTGGACCCCGCCGGCGTCCCGCGCCTGACGCGCACGCCCCTCGGCTGAGGGGCGTGCCATCATCAGCCGTGCCCCTTAGAGGGGCTCCTTGGCAGCAACCCCGGCGTGGTACTCGGTGTACACGATCACCGGAATCGGCAGGTCGCCGAGGTGCTGTTCCACCAGCGGACGCACATCCTTCCAGTCGAGACCGCCCACGCCCGTCGCCAGGCGCGGCAGCGCGATGCTCGTCAGCCCGAGCTTCTCGATCGAGTGGCGCAGACGCTTGAGGCAGTGATTCACATGGCTGAGTGTGGCAGGGCCGGGGAGGGCACCGTGCTCGAAGCTGCCTTCCTGAGTCATCAGGTTGATGATGCGCGCGCCGAAGCCGCCCCATTCCCAGAGTTCGCCCGGCGTCGGATGGGTCTGGTGCGCATAGTGCCGGTAGTCGGTGAACATCACCGGCCACTTCTCGCGCAGCGCCAGTGCCAGCCCCCGATCGAACGGATCGTTGGGCGAAATGCCGTGCGCAATGGCCTGCGCCCGGGTGTGGAGGATGTCGCCGGAAACGTCGTGAATCATGTCGATGTGACCTCGCAGGAAGACCACGGACAGACTACCCGTGGCCTCCCTGCGAGTCAATGACGCTTACGACAGAACCTTGATGACCACGCGGCGGTTCTGCGCGCGGCCGTCACGGGTGCGGTTCTCGGCCGCCGGCTTGCGCTCGCCGTAGCTGATGGTGCTCATCTTGTGCAGCGGAATCTGGTGCTGCTCATACAGGTAGCGCTTCACCGCCTCGGCGCGCTGCAGGCCGAGGGCCTCGTTGTACTTCTCGTCGCCCACGTTGTCCGTGTGGCCCTCGATTTCGATCCACACGTTCTTGCGGTCGCCCTTCACGCGCGCCACCAGCTGGTCGATGGCCTGCTTGGCCCCGTCAGGCAGCTCGGCCGTGCCGAAATGGAACTTGCCACTGTCCTCGCTGATCACCGTCTCGAGAATCAGCTTGCGGGTCTCGGCCTCGAGGGCGGCCGTCCTGGCCTCGGCCTGCTTGCCCACCGCCTGCGCCTGTCCGGCCGCAGCATCCGCCGCCTTCTGCGCATTGCCAGCCGCCGTGCCGGCCGCGGCCGCCTTGCCGTCGACTTCCGAGATCTTCTGTTCGTTCTGCTTGACGCGCTCCTGCGTCTCCTCGAGCGACTTGCCGAGCGTGCCGACCTTCTCGTTCACGTCGCCGACCGACTCGCGCACAAACCCCTTGGTCGCACACGCCGGAGCTACCACCAGCGCCCCGAGCGCCACTGTCACTACCATCAGCTGTCTACGCATACGCACCTCCGAAACCCCTGACCCCATCGGTGTGCCAGGCGTGCGGTCAGGGCCGCGACGCCTGGACATACCCACCACGTGCCCGCACGGTGTGCGTGGCCGTGGCCGTGCGAACCTCGATCGGATGCCACCCCGGCTCGTCGAGGGCATCGACCCCCAGCACATACTGGTGCCGGAGTTCGTCGACCATCTCCCGCGCCGCCCGTCGTGCCGCCAGCGGATCGCTCGCATAGCGCAGCGCGCCGCCTGTCCAGCGCGCCAGGTCAGCGACGCTACCCACCGACGCCGGCGCCGTCCGCCCGGCCTGCGGCGTCGCCCGGTCAGACGCCGGGTCGTCAATCGGCAGCACCAGTGCAATCACATACACCGGCACGTCAATCGCCGACGCCTGGCCCGACACCTCCGCCGGGGTATACCGGCTCGACGTGTCAATCCCGTCGGTCAGCACCACCACCGCCCGGCGCGGATGCGTTCGCTGTGCCACCCGCTCGGCCGCCGCCGCAATCGCGTCGTGCAGCGACGTGGCCCCGAAGGGATCCATCTGCCCCAGCACACCATTCAGGGTGCGCACCTCGCGCGTGAATGGGGCCACCTCGTGCAGCCGGCTGTCGAAGGCCAGCAGCGCCGCTTCGTCCTTCCCCGGCTCGAGGGCGCCCAGCAGCGCCGTGGCCGCCAGGCGCGCCGCCTGCAGCCGCGAGGCCACCTCCATGCTGCCGCTCACATCAAAGAGCACCGCCGCACTCACCGGCGCCGGCTCCGACACGAACTGGCGAATCGGACGCACCACGCCGCGGTCACGCACCGAAAAATCGTCCGCCTCAAGCCCGGAGACCAGCCGCCCGCGGTCATCCCGGACCGTCACCCCGACCCGCACCGGGGCCGCCTCGCTCCGGAACAGCGGACCTGTCTGCGCCGACGGGGACACCCCGCTCCACAGATGAATTGCTCCGGCCAGGACGGCCACGCGACGGCGTGCCATGCCCTTCGCACTCCAAACTCTGTGCCAACCCCACAACATGCTGAAGGCCAACAGTTTACCGTGAAGGTGCAGGTGGCCTACCCCCGGCATCTCCCACCGCCTCGTGTAGGAATTACACACTCGGAACGGCCATTCGTTCCCTGCTACCATGTGGCGTGGCTTCCTCAACTCCCATCCGTACGGCTCAGCGCGTCGACCGCTTCACCTACGCCATCCGCAACATCGTGGCCGAGGCCCGGAAGGTCGAAGCCGCCGGCACCCGCGTCCGCTACCTGAACATCGGCGACCCCAATCAGTTCGGCTTCCTGACGCCTCCCCATCTCATCGAGGCCGTGGCCAAGGCCATGCGCGATGGCCACAACGGATACACGGCCTCCGCCGGCATTCTTGAAGCCCGCGAGGCGGTTGCCAACGACTTCACCCGCCGCGGCGTGCCGACCGATCCGGACCGCGTGCTCATCACCTCGGGCACCTCCGAAGGCATCGAACTGGCCCTCACCGCCATCGTCGACGAGGGGGAAGAGGTGCTCGTGCCCTCGCCCACGTATCCCCTCTACACCGCGGTGCTCGCCAAGATCGGTGCCACCCCGGTCTACTACCGCACCGACCACACCAACGGCTGGCTGCCCGATCTCGACGACATCCGCCGCGCCATCACCCCGAAGACCCGCGCCCTCGTCGTCATCGATCCCAACAACCCCACCGGCGCCATCTATCCCGACGAAGTGCGCCGCGCCCTCATCGAGATCGCCGATGCCCACGGGCTGGTGATTCTGGCCGACGAGGTCTACGGCGACATGGCCTACGACGGGCCCGTGGCGCCAATGGCGCTCCTCGACCAGGACGCCCCCATCATTTCCTACTCGAGCCTCTCGAAGGCCTACCTGGCCCCCGGCTGGCGTGCCGGCTGGATGGCCGTTGGCCGGTCACCCCGCCTCGACGGGGCGCTGGCGGCCATCAAGAAGCTGGCCGATGGCCGGCTCTGCAGCCCCGGGCCCATGCAGTACGCGGTCATCGCCGCCCTCAATGGTGACCGCTCGCACCAGGACACCTTCCGCCACGAGCTCCGCATGCGGGCCGAGCTCACCACCACCCGGCTCAACCAGATTCCCGGCATGTCGTGCGTCGCGCCCCGCGGGGCGTTCTATGCCATGCCCAAGATCACGCTGCCCCCGGGCAAGACCGATCGCGACTATGTTCTGGCGCTGCTGCGCGCCACGGGCATTCTCGTGGTCTACGGGTCAGGCTTCGGCACGAAGCCCGAAGACGGCTTCTTCCGCGTCGTGTTCCTCGCCTCGATGCAGGAGCTCGGAGAGATCTACGACGCGATGGCTGCCTTCCGCTTCACCGAATGAACCAGCCCGCGCGCGACACGCGCCTGCCGGCGATGGTCGTCGGCTACACCGTGGTCGCCCTGGGCATGACCTGGCCGCTGGCCCTCGGGCTCGGCCGCGACGTGCCCGGCGACCTCGGCGACGCCCTGCTCAACATGTGGATTCTGGCCTGGGGCATCGATGCGCTGCCAGGCCTGCTGACCGGATCGCTGTCCTGGACCGCCTTCTGGAATGCGCCCATGTTCCATCCCGAGCCGCTCGCGCTCGCCCTGTCCGAGCACCTGCTCGCCCAGGTACTCCAGGGAGCGCCCGTCTACTGGCTCACGGGCAACATCGTCCTCACCTACAACCTGCTGTTCCTGTCGACCTACATCCTGTCGGCCGTCGGCACGTATCTGCTGGTGCGCGATCTCACCGGCGACTGGCGCGCCGGGCTCATCAGTGGCCTCGCCTTCGGATTCCTGCCCTACCGCGTCGCGCAGATCTCTCACCTGCAGGTGCTCAGCACGCAGTGGATGCCTCTGGCCCTCTGGGGCCTGCACCGCTTCATCCATCACGGATCGCGACGCGCGCTCGTCGGCGGCACCGCCTCGCTGGTGATGCTGCACTGGTCGTGCGGGTACTACATCCTGTTTTTCGCCCCGTGCGTCGCCGCCTTCTGCCTCCACGAACTGTGGCGCGCCGGGCACATCCGCCACGTGCAGCGGTGGGTCGGCCTCCTCACCGCCGGTGCGGTGTCACTGGCACTCACGCTGCCGGTGCTGCTGCCCTATCTCGATGTCAGAGCCACGTACGGATTCCAGCGGGGACGGGAAGAGATTCTCAGCTTCTCGGCCAACCTCTGGGCACTGGCCACGGGCAGCCAGGCCCTGACCGTCTGGGGCTCGGTCATGCAGGCGATGCCGGTGCCCGAAGGCGAAGGCTTCCCGGGGCTCACCATCACGGCGCTCGCCCTGGTGGGCCTGCTCCACGCAGCCCGGCAGAGCCGCGCCGGGCAACCTGGTCCGCAGCCCTGGTGGCGCACGCTGCTCGGCAGCATCGCCCTGACCTGGACGGGCGTGAATGCCGCCCTGTTTGCCGGAACGCTGGCCGCCGGCCGGGTGGTCTTCACCCTCGGACCATTTCTCGTGCGGGCCACGAGCAGCGGGCGGCTGCTGTTGCGGGCCGCCCTGGGGCTGCTGGTGGCCGCCGCCATCGCTCCACCCGTGCGCGGGCGCCTGAGGCGCTTCGCCATGAGCCCCGCCGTCGGCGCCCTCGTGCTGTGCCTGTTCTGCCTGTGGATGGCCATGGGCCCGCGACCCATGGCAGGCGTGTTCCGTCTGTTCGACATGGGCCTCTACGGGGTCTTCTACGACCATGTGCCCGGGTTCGACGGGCTGCGCGTGCCCGCGCGCTACGTGATGGTGGCCGGACTCTTCCTGAGCGTGGCCGCCGGGGCTGGCGCGGTGGCCCTGCTGCGCGGACCGAAGACGGCGATGGTCATGGCCGTGGCCGTCGCGGGCGTGCTCGCCGACGGTGCCGCCGTGCCCCTCGATCGGAATCGCTCCTGGCGGGAACGCGAGGCGCAGCCCCCGGCGGAAGTGCCCCCGGCCGCAGAGGCGCCGCCGGTCTACAGGTATCTCAGACAGCTGCCGGCCTCGACCGTCGTGGCCGAGTTTCCCTTCGGCGACAAGGCCTGGGAGCTGCGCTACCTGTATTACGCCGCGCTGCATCGCCGCACACTGGTGAACGGCTACAGCGGCTGGTTCCCCCCGGGCTATGCCCATCGGGTCGCGGCGTTCTCGCAGCTGCCCCTCGAACCCGACACGGCCTGGCAGGCACTGACGGACGCCCGGCCCACGCACGTCGTGCTGCACGGCCGCTCGTTCGCCGACCCCGACCGGGCGGGCGTCATCGCCGCATGGCTGCTGGCCCACGGCGCCACGTTCGACCGCGCATTCGGCGATGGCGACGTCATCTACACGATGCCCCCGCCGCAGTGACCGGGCCGTCAGGCGTGCCGTATACTCGCGGCATGCGCCCGGATCCGCTCTCCTATCTCGGTGATGAACTGTCGGCCCTGAAGGCCCAGGGGCTCTACCGATCCCTCCGCATTCTCGAAGGCGAACCACTGGCACATGCCACGTTCGACCACCAGTCCGTCGTCAACCTGTCGTCGAACAACTATCTCGGCCTGGCCACGCATCCGAGGCTCAGGGCGGCGGCCATCGCGGCCATCGAGCGCTACGGGGTCGGCTCCGGGGCGGTGCGCACCATCGCCGGGACGATGGAGCTGCACATGGAGCTCGAGCGGCGGCTGGCGGCCTTCAAGCACGTTGAAGCCGTCGTGGTGTTCCAGAGCGGATTCACCGCCAACGCCGGCACGGTGTCGTCGGTGCTGGGCAAGGACGACTTCATCATTTCCGACGCGCTCAACCACGCGAGCATCATCGACGGCGCGCGCCTCAGCCGCGCCACCATCAAGGTGTTTCCGCACAAGGACGTCGACGCCGCACGCCAGATCCTGCGGGACATCCCCGCCGGCCCTCGCAAGCTGGTCATCACCGACGGGGTCTTCAGCATGGACGGCGACCTCGGCCCGGTGCCTGAGCTCTGCGCCGTCGCCGAGGAGTACGGCGCCATCATGATGGTCGACGATGCGCACGCCAGCGGTGTCTTCGGCCGCCACGGATCAGGCACGGTCGATCACTTCCAGTGCCATGGCCGCGTCGACATTCAGGTGGGCACGCTGTCGAAGGCCATCGGCGTGCTCGGGGGCTACGTCGCCGGCTCGCGCACGCTCATCGACTTCCTCTACCACCGCGCACGGCCGTTCCTGTTCTCGACCTCGCATCCGCCGGCCGTGGCCGCCGCCTGCATCGCCGCGCTCGACATTCTCGAGACGGAACCCGAGTGGATCGAGCGGCTCTGGAGCAACACCCGCTTCATCAAGGACGGGCTGCGCCAGCTCGGCTTCAACACCGGGCACAGCGAAAGCCCCATCACGCCGGTCATCGTGGGCGAGGCCTCGAAGGCCATGGCCATGTCCGATCAACTGTTCGCCCGCGGCGTGTTCGCGCAGGGCATCGGGTTTCCCACCGTGGCGCGCGATCAGGCGCGGCTGCGGGTGATGCCCATGGCCACGCACACCCGCGAAGATCTTCAGTATGCCCTCGACATGTTCGGTGTCGTGGGTCGCGAGCTGGGCGTCATCTAGCGGCCAGGGCGGGACGTGCGGCCGGGCTCGTGCGTCCTTCCTGCCATGCGATGGTGCCTCGCTGTTGCACTGACGCTGTGGCTGGCCCGTGACGCGGTAGCGGGGCAGGACCGTCTGGCGGCTGACGAGCCGTCGGTACAGGCCTTCCTGACGCAGCTCGAGTCGCTGGTGCTGCAGCCGTCGCGTCCCGGGTGGCGGAGCCTGGTGTCTGAGGTCACCGACGGGGAGGTACTGGGCGACCGCCTGATGCAGCTGACGCCGCCCGGGGCCACCCGCGTCGTGGCCCGCGAGCGCGACCACCAGCCGCTCGGCGGGGCCCTGCCCGGTGACGGCTACCAGCTGGTCATCGACATCTTTGTGGAATCGGATGACGGCCGCCGCGGCCAGATCCTGACCTGGGCACTCGACATCCGGCGGCCGCGGGGCGACGACGACCCGCAGCCCTGGCGCATCGTCACCGTCGAGCAGGTGGGGCTGGTCGACGGGCTGTTTCAGCTGGCGCTCGACGAGTCGTCTGCGTTTCAGGTCGAAGACTTCTCGGTGCAGGGCGTCGATCTGGAGCTGCGGCTGCAGAAGGGCCATGTCATGGTGGTGCCCACGCCCGAGGGCATCACCGGCCTCGTGCTGATGGGCGAGGGCACCATGCGGTTCGCGCCGGCTCCGAAGCACGAGCAGGGCCAGCTGCGCATCTTCAGCGGTGCTCCGGCATTGGAGTCGGCCTTCACCCTCGCATTCGTGCGGCTCCATCCGCTGGCCGCCGAGGCGCTGCAGCGCCAGCTCGAGCCCGGACGCCAGGTCGCTGTGCAGGCCCTGCGCCGGCGCGCACACGACGTGTTCATCGAGGAGGTGGGCAGGTCATACAGCCTCGACCTCAGCGATCTGAGCCGGTCGACCTGGTCACTGCTGCCCCAGCCCGGGGACATGGTCGCCGAGGTGCGCACCCGTCGGCATGGACGCCTGACCTATGCGCGCACGCGGGCCGAGTCCGAAGACGTCACGTTGTTCCAGCGCGATCGCGAGCGCACGGTGGCACAGTATGCGTCGCCCGAGCAGCTCGAACGGCGTGGCCGCTTCTATGACGAATCCGAGTTCGCCGACGTCGACCTCACCGACATTCAGCTCGAGGCCTCGTTCGACCCTGAACGCGAGTGGCTGGAAGGCCGGGCGCGGCTGCGGCTGACGACACGGGCCCCTGGGCTGACGAGCCTGCGGCTGAAGCTGGCCGACACGCTGACGGTCACCGACGTGCACAGCCCCGAGCTGGGGCGGCTGCTGTTCCTGCGGGTGCGCGACCAGCAGTCCATCGTGGTGAACCTGCCAGCGACGCTGCCATCCGGTACCGCACTGACACTCGACAGTGCTTACCGGGGTGTCCTCAGGCGACAGACCCTGCACGACGAATCGGCCGCCGTCACACAGGGCGGCGGGAGCCAGAGCGGGGCGGGGCAGGGGACCGGCCGGCAGGCCGATCCGCTCAGCGATCTGATGGTGCAGCAGCCCGAACGGTACTGGCTGCTCAGCAACCGGTCGGGCTGGTATCCCCAGGCGCCGGTGTCCGACTACGCCACTGCGACGATGCACGTCAGCGTCCCTGCCGGATACGAGGTCGTCGGCAGCGGCCGTCAGCCCCTGGGCTCTCCGGATCAGCGCCCGGCCGCCTCTCGGGGTCAGCTGGGCACACGTCGCTACACCTTCACTGCCGCACAGCCGGTGCGCTATCTGAGTGTGGCCATCTCGGCCCTTGCGCGGGCAGACGCAGCGACGGTGCTGCTGGATGGCGTCGACGCGTTAGGTCAAACACAAGAAACGGCGGAAACGCAGCAAGTGCCCCGGTTGAACACCCTCGAGGTCACCGTGGATGCCACCCCACAACTGATGTCTCGCGGTCGGGCCATCATGGAGGATGTCGCGGATGTCGTCCAATACTACTCCTCGATATTTGGGGATATGCCCTATGAATCGGTTGCACTGGGCCTCCTCGAGGATGCGCTCCCCGGGGGGCATGCTCCCGGGTATGCGGTGCTCATCAGTTATCCGCCGCCCATGGCCCCGGTGACCTGGCGGACTGACCCGGCGACATTCACGTCGTTTCCCGAGTTCTTTCTGGCCCACGAGCTCGCCCATCAGTGGTTCGGGCAGGCGGTGGGTTGGAAAAACTACCACGAGCAGTGGTTAAGCGAGGGAATGGCACAATATCTTGCTGGCCTCTTCGCACGCGAGCGCCACGGCGACCGCGTCTTCGGCGATGTGGTGGCCCAGTGGCAGCGAACGAGCCTCGCGGCTTCGGGCGAAGGCCCTATCTATCTCGGCTATCGCCTCGGCCACCTGCGCCGTGAGCCCCGCGTCTTCAGGGCCCTGGTCTACAACAAGGGCGCCGCCGTGCTGCACATGCTCAGGCACTGGATTGGGGACGAGGCGTTCTTCCGGGGATGGCGCGACTTCTATATGGGCCATCGATACAGAAAGGCGGGCAGCGATGACCTGCGGCGGGCGTTCGAGGCCGCCAGCGGCGTCGACCTGGTCCGATTCTTCGAGCGGTGGGTGTACGACGACCTCGTACCCGACGTCGAGTACGCCGTGTCTCATGCGCCTCAGGCCGTCACCCTCCGGTTCGAGCAGCGCTCACCGGTCACGGACGTGCCGGTCACCGTGCACCTGCGGCTGCCCGGCGGAGAGACGAAGGTGCATCTTGTGCGGCTCGACCAGGCCCGGCAGGAGGTCACCCTGCCAGCGCCCGGCCCCGTGCGCGAGGTCAGGGTCAATCCCGACCGGATGGCACTGGCACGCTTCTCACCCATGCGCACCCCGGCGCGCTAGCCACAATCCGCTCCCTGCACGGCGCGGAGGCTGCGGTATCATTCACGCGTGGAAACCGTCACTCTCACGATCGATGGACGTCAGGTTTCGGTGCCGAAGGGCACCACGGTGCTGCAGGCGGCCATCCAGGCCGGCATTCAGGTGCCGTATTACTGCTACCACCCCGGCCTCGGCATCGACGCCTCGTGCCGCGTCTGCCTGGTGAAG
>SXGQ01004162.1_pt1 | contig 17868 bp, 14 predicted proteins | sample 3178371 | NCBI WGS metagenome assembly SXGQ01 (sample SAMN11356859, study PRJNA531348) | freshwater metagenome | isolation source: freshwater sample F1-20 | place: China: Fuxian Lake, Yuxi | collected 2017-12-25 | reverse complement strand
TCCTCTCGGGTGGATGCGTCAGGGAGCAGGGGAGCACGCTCCGACAAGCTGCCCCAGGGTGACTGCCCGGGGCGCTCGGCCCCGGTATCTCAGCCGGCGATTGACGCCCGGGTGGCCCCACCGCACACTCATCGGAGGGGTATGGCTCCGGCCGTGCGGGCCGACGCTCGAGCCCCCGGATCCACCGACGCTGGGAGGGTGAGATGAGCCGTGTGCAGTTCGAGATCATCGACGAGGGGGACGCACCGATCATCAAGGTGATCTTCCCCGCGGGCGAGTCGATCTACGCCGATTCGGGCGCGATGATGTCGATGACGCCCGGGATCGCCATCGAAAGTTCGATGCGCGGCGGGATGATGGGGGCCCTGTCGCGGTCGCTCCTCCGCGGCGAGACCTTCTTCTATCTCACGCTCACGGCCGGTGGCGGCGGCGGCGAGGCCCTCCTGGCGCCGGCGATGATGGGGGGCATCAAGGTCCTCGAGCTCACCGGCACCGAGTATTTCCTCCAGAAGGGATCGTTCCTCGCCGCGGATCACGAGGTGCAGCTCTCCACGAAGACGCAAAACCTCACCAAGGGACTGTTGAGCGGCGAGGGCTTCTTCGTCACCCGCGTCGGCGGCTCCGGCACGCTGATCATCAACACCTTCGGTGCCCTGATGCGCTTCGACCTCGCCCCCGGCGAGGAGTACATCGTCGACAACCACCATCTCGTCGCCTGGGAATCGACCACCAGCTACGAGATCCACAAGGCCGCCGCCGGCTGGATCTCGAGCTTCACCTCGGGGGAAGGCTTCGTCTGCCGGTTCAAGGGTCCGGGCACGATCTACGTGCAGACCCGCAGTCCAGCGGCGTTCGCCGCCTGGCTGACCCGCTACCTCCCGCTTGGCAGGTAGGCCGACCATGGCCGACTCGTTCCCGGCGACCTGCTTCCGCGCGGATCGGCCCGGCTCGCACCCCTGCACCGTGGTGGTCGGATCGGGCGGGCTCGACGTGCGCTGCGACGACGGCGCCCAGGCACACTGGCGCTACGAACGGCTCACCTGCGAGCCGACGGGGGACGAGCGGTCGTGGCTCCTCGTGTCGTCCGCCGACACGGATCAGCGGTCCGCCGTGACGGCGCTCGTCGCCCGCGATGCCGCCCTTCTCGCGGCCCTCGCCGACCGCGTCGGCGAGCCGTGCCGCTCCACGATCACCGGTCTGGCTGCCGGCAGCCGGGCGCGGGCCGGCAGCCACTGGCGTAATCTGCTCCTCTTCGCCCTCGTCGCTGCCCTGGCCCTCGCGGCCGGATGGTGGCTCGTGACGACCGTCGTGCCGGAGGTGGCCGCCGACGTGATGCCGATCGAGACCGAACGCCAACTCGGCAGCACGCTCGTGCAGGCGTTTCTCGCCGACAAGACCACCGTCGACGGCGGTCCGGCGGTCGATGCCGTGCAGCACATCGTCGACCGGCTCGCCGCCGTCGCCGACACCAAGGGGACGATCTTCACGGTGCACGTCGTCGACAGCCCGCAGGTCAACGCCCTCGCCCTGCCGGGGGGCCAGATCGTGGTCTTCACCGGCCTGCTCCGCGAGGCGGGCAGCCCGGAGGAGGTCGCCGGGGTGCTGGCCCACGAGATCCAGCACGTGCTCCGCCGCCATGCGGTGAAGCGACTCGTGCAGCAGTTCGGCACGGAGGCCGTGATCGGGATGGCGACCGGCGGTGGCAACCTCGGTCGCCTCGCCGGCCGCGCGGGGGAGTTGGTGCAGCTGTCCTACGGCCGGGATCAGGAAGCGGAGGCCGACCGCGAGGGGCTCGCGCTCCTCCACCGCGCCGGCCTGCCGCCTGAGGGGATCATGACCTTCTTCGAACGCCTCCGCCGCGCCGACCCGACGGCGATGCCCGAATTCCTCGCCACCCACCCCGACACCGGCCGCCGGATCGAGGACCTGCGGCGGCTGGCGGCCGAGCTGCCAGAGACCGAACTTGTGCCCCTGGCGATCGAGTGGGACAAGGTGCGGGCGAGCCTCGCCCAATGACTCAGCCAGAGGGGTAGTGACTCAGCTCCGGATCATGGGCGGCGTGATCATCCGCGGCGCCGATGTTCGACCAGGCCGAGCACGACAAGGACCACCGCGAGGGTGGCCGGCCACGCCGACGGGTCGATCTCCGGCACGATCACCGACTCGTAGAACGCCGACGTGATCGTCACCTGGATGCCGGTCGGGTTGTAGAAGTCCAACTCGAACTGGTTGTCGAACAGGTTCCGGGCACGGAACTGGAGCGTGTTGGCACCGCCGACGAAATAGCTCGCCAGCGGCGTCGCACTGTCGTAGGAGAAGTTCTCACCGCTGAACTGCGTGATGTCGAGGTCGTTGCCGTTGAGGCTCACCGCGAGACCGAGGTTGTCGACCGCGAACGTCCCGCCGATCGCCGCCCGGGTGAGGTCCGCGAGGTTGGCGGGCAGCGTGAACGTGGTCTGATAGACATACCGCCCCACCGGCCCGATCACGTTTTGATCCTGCGGCTGAAAGGGGGTGCCGGCGGTGGTGAAGCATCCCGGCGGCGCGATCCACTGGGAGACGCGATCGCCCGTGGTGACGTTCGGGGTCCAGAGGTCGATGCGATAGGCCTTCGCCGCCCCGAGAAAGTCGGCCGACGGCGGCGGAAAGGGAGGATAGCCACCCTGCGTGCCGGTGTTGGTCGCCGACACGAACGCGACGACGGAGTAGTGCGGATCGGTCGCGCCGTTGATCACCAGCGACGTCTGCGTGGCGGCGCCCGTGCCGAAGAGATCGACGATCGGGATCACGGCGGCGATCGCCCGGTGGGGCACTGCCATCGCCACGAGCGCGAGGAGGACAAAACCCACCCGGATGCCGACCGTCTGTCGCCCGGCGGCGTCGGAAACCGGTCGACCAGCGGCCCGGGATCCCGGACGACCGCGGCTCGACCACCCGGCGGCAACCGCCGGGGTGTTCACGCAAATGAATCTGGCCTGCGTTGACATGCGACGAGCTCCAAGGAAGGGGCCATCGCTGTCTCGGACGCAGCAACCCCGGCGGATCAATGCACCGCAAACGCGAGGCCGCGGACGGGCAAATCCCTTGCCACCTCCGACAGAGCATCACAACCTCCACGTACACAAGCACTTGCGCTCGCTTCCGAGGATCGTGCACAGCACGGGCATCGGGTTGGCACCAGGCCCACATCACTGATGTGGTGAGAGACCGCCTCACCATCGGACTTGGAGTTCACCACTTTGGTGACCGGCACCGCAGCGTGTTTTCTCCGGCGGCGGAGCGTTCGTCCCGCTCAGACCCGGCAACCCCCGCACGCGCGGTGGGCTTCCCGGAACGACCGTGGCGTGATCCTGACCTGGCCTGGCTGCCGACCGCGGCCGGGCCCCGAGGGCCCAGGCACTGCGTGACGCCCTCATCCGCGATCGCCGAAGCGTGGCCATCGCCGTAGCATGGGAGATCTCAACACCGCCGTCGGACTCCAGCTGCTCCCGTGAGCCGATCCGGGCGGTGCCCGGCCTGATGATTCCCTGCAGAGACCCGACCACGCCGATGCCCACCGACACCACCACCGGCAGCGATTCCCCCTGGTGGCGCGACAGCCGCGCCGGGCCGCTGGTAGTGGCCGGGATCGCGCTGGTCGCCTCCGGCCTGATCCATCTCGCCGTGTGGGGGATCCTCGGCGGCTCGTGGGAAGGGCCGGTGAGCTGGCGCAAGCCGATCCTCTTCGGCATCTCGGCCGGCCTCACGGGCCTCTCGCTCGGGTGGGTGTTCGCCGCCGTGCCGCGGCGCCGCGGGGATGATCCGCTCGCGATGGCCACCGCCTGGGCGATCGTCGTCGAGGTCGCGCTGATCGATCTCCAATGCTGGCGTGGGGTGGCGAGCCACTTCAATCGCGCCACGCCATTCGATTCGGTCCTCTACGACGCCATGGGGGTGCTCATCCTCCTGGTCACCGCCACCGCCGCATGGCTCACGCTGCGCTTTTTCCGCGGGGGCCTCGCCCAGCCGGCCGACATGCAGCTGGCCACGCAGGCGGGGCTCGTTTTCCTGCTCGCTTCGTCGGCGCTGGGGGTGGTGGTGAGCGTGTATGGCGACCTGCGCGTGGCGGCGGGGCTCCCCCCGGAATCGTTCGGCGCCGCCGGGGTGCCGAAGTTTCCCCACGGGGCGGTGATCCACGCGCTCCAGTGGCTGCCGGCGCTGGCATGGCTCGCCCGCCGAGCGGGCCTGGAGGTGGCCACGCGCACGCGCCTCGTCGGCCTCGCCACGCTCGGCACCGGCTGCTTCGGAACCTATGCGCTCCTGCAGACGCTCCTCGGCCGGGCGCGGTTCGACACCACGCCGGCGACGGCCGTGCTCCTCGCCATCGGCGTCGGGGCGCTCGCGCTGCCGATGGCCGTGATCGCCCAGGCGATCCTCAAGGCGAACCCGCGGGCGGGCTGACCAGCGGCAGCTCGTAGCAGGCGGCCTCGACGGCGTTGCGCACCAGGAGCCGGTCACCGGCGAGGGTGAGCGTGTTCCAGGTTTTGTCGGCGAGCGCGTCGATCCGGCCATGTTCGATCGGACCGTCGGGACGTGGCTCGACGAGGACCACCGGGCCGGCCTCGGTCTGGACGAGGAGCATCGAGCCCACCAGCAGCACCTGCCCGTGGCCGTAGCGCCCCTTCTTCCAGCGGCGCTTGCCGGTCGCGAGATCGAGGCAGGCGAGGATCCCGTCGTCGAGGCCGTAGACGCACTCGCCGAGGAGCACCGGCGTGGCGAACTTGCTCTTGAAATCGCGCGTGCGCCACAGCTCCTGCACCTGCCACGCGCCGTCGGCACGCGACACGTCGAGGAACACACTGCCGGTGCCGTAGCCGGTGGAGAGCAGCACCCGGTGATTGTCCACGACGAGCGGCTGGGCGCAGTTGTTCGAGGCGTCGTTCGCCCAGGGAAAACTCCAGCGCACGGTGCCGTCGGCCGGATCGTGGGCGGCGAGGCCGGCACCGTTGAAGACGAGCAGACTGGCCTCGGCGGCGACCGGCCGGAGCATCGGCGAGGAGTAGCTCGCCCGCTCGCTACCGGCGCGGAACAGCTCCCGGCCCGTGGCGGCGTCGTAGGCCGCCAGCGACCGGCCGTCCCTGCCGGACGGGGAGACATAGACCCGGTCATCCACCACCAGCGGCGAACCGGCCATGCCGTGGGCGAGCAGCTCTCCGTCGGACGCGGGCTCGGCCTCCACCGCCGCCTCGGCCCCCGCCACCGGCGGGGGCGGCACGATCGCCCCGGCAACCGTGTCGACCTCCCAGACCACCGCCCCGTCGGCGGCGAGGCACGAGAGCCGTCCGGTGGCCCCCATCGTGTAGACGCGCCCGCCGGTGACCGTCGGGGTGGCCCGCGGGCCGGGGCCGCCGTAGCTCGAATCGAAGCGCACCGCTGCGGAGTGGATCCAGCGCTCGGCACCGGTCGCGAGGTCGTAGCAGACGACCACCTCGCGATCGCCGCGCTGCTCCTGCGTGATCGCCGCGTCGCCGACGACGGCGAACCCGCCCCAGCCGTCACCGATCGCGCGGCGCCACACCTCACGGGGTGGATGGTTTTCCCAGTCGGCATCGAGCTCCGGCCCCGTCAGCCGGCCATCGCGTGCCGGCCCGAGATAGCCGGCGAAATCGTTCGGCCCCGGTTCGAGCGTCGGTGCCACGGCACCCGCACCGGCCACCGTCGCCGGCAGCGCGGCGGGGAGCGGATCACGGCGCCAACCGAAGACGACCTGCGCGTCGCCCGACAGGCCGTCGATACGGATCAGTGCGAGGAAGGCAGCAAAAAGCGCGCCCGAGCCGGCGAGCACTGCCAGCCGCTTCCACCACGGGAGCGGCCAGAGCAGCAAGAGCAGAGCCCACACCACAACGAGGCTGCCGGCGACGTAGAGCACCGCCGCCGGGATCCGGGCGGCCGTCTCGGCCGCGCTGACGGCGACGACGACGACGTTGGCGATCGTGAAGATGGCCAGCGCCGCCAGACCGATCGGCCAGCGCCACGTTCGCAACCGGGGCCGTGCGGCGACCGTCGCGCCCGCCGCGGCGAGCGCCGCCCCGGTCGCCAGCAGGTTCGTCAGCACGCCGCGATCGGGGCGGCCGAGGATCAATCCGGTGATCAGCGAGGCGCCCCAGGGGTAGGCGAGAAACCCCGCCAGCCCGACGACGAGCGCGGCGAGGAGCCATTCCCACACGCGGGGTCGGGCAGTGGTGAGTTCGGGTGATGCCATGGAGTCGGTACTCGGGGAAGAATGCCATGAAGGTACCAGTGAATGGACTTTGGCCACGGGCTGGTAGTCTCGGCAAGAGATGCCGAACAGGGGGGCTTCACCATGGCCGGGTCGGGGCCGCCACGGGTGGCAACCGATGACAATAACTGGCGTGCCGGCGCGCGGAGGAGCTTTCCCGGCAGGCGCGCGGCACGACCCAACTCCCGCGGCGACGGCGTTTCTCCCCGAACCCCACTTCCCCTCGGCCCCGCCATGGCTGCCTCCCCCAAGCCGGCGATCTACCCTCTGTCGGCGCTGGTGACGGCGGCGGCACTGGGGGCCCTTGGTCTGGGCCTCGGCCTGGGTTCGGTGGCCACCGCCGCCCCGCGCACGGCGCCCGCCACCACCGACACCTCCCCCGCGTTCAAGGCACTCAAGAAACAGGCGCAGGCGGCAGCCCGGTCGGGCGCTTCCCCGCTCCGCCAGGAGATCCTCGCGCGACTCGCCGCCTACGACACCGCCGAGGCGATCGACCTCGTCGAGAAGGTGGGGCTGTCGTCGAAGGAGCCGACCGTCCGCGCCGCCGCGCGCGACGCCCTGGCGATCCACCGCGACGACAAGGCCTACGCGGGCCTGCTCGTCGATGCGATCGTGCGCGACCTGCGCGGCGGCAGTCCCGACGCGGCCACCGACATCGCCACCGTCCTCCTCGGGGCGCCTCCGGGACTCGAGCCGGGGCCGCTCCAGGAATGGCTCGACGGGGAATCGGCCGGTGCCGCCGGCGGCCCGCGGCTCTGCTGGGGGGTGGCGTCGGCGGCGGCAGCCCGCGGCGGTATCGACGACGTGGCGGTGCTCGAAAGCCTGTCGCGACTGAAACTCTTCGCCAGCGACTTTCCCTTTCGCCGCGGGGTCGTCCGTGCCCTGATCGTGATCAACCGCGTCGAGGGGGTCGAGGCCCTGATCGGGATCCTCGCCGGCCTCCGTGGCGAGGCGCGCGCCGACGTCGTCGCCTATCTGGCCCACGTGACCGGCGTCAATTTCGGCACCGACGCCGCCGGGTGGAGGAAGTGGCTCGACGACCATCGTGACGGTCTCGTCATTCCCGAAGCGCGCCCCGACTACCCGCCGCCCACGACCCCGCTGCTGGCCGACAACGGCGACGATCCGGCCTATTACGGGATCCCGCTCTACGCCGACCGCGTGGTCTTCGTCGTCGACACCTCGGGGAGCATGGAGGAGAACGACCGGCTCGACACCGCCAAACGCGAACTCGAGTCGGCGCTGTTCCTGCTCCCCGCCGACGCCGCGTTCACGATCGTCGCCTACGCCGACGGCGCCACCGCGTGGGAGAGCCGGCTCGTGACCGCCGACGACGAGGCGAAGCGCCGCGCGGCGGCCTTCGTGCGCGGGCTGCGGCCGCGGGGCCAGACCGCGACCGGCGACGCGCTGGCGCTCGCGTTTTCCTTCGACACCGAGGCGGTCTACCTGCTCTCCGACGGCCGGCCGACCACCGGCCGCGTGGTCGAGCCGGCGCAGATCGTGCGGATGGTCGCGGAGGCCAACAAGAGCCGTCGCGTGTCGCTCCACACGATCGGCATCGCCCCCGACCCGGGGCTCGCGGAGTTCCTCGCGGTGCTCTCCCGGGCCAACTTCGGCCTCTTCCGCCGCGTCGACGACTGACCAGCCGCGCCGCCGGTCTTCGACCGCTACACTCCGCGGCAGCACCTGCCACCACGGAGGGCCTTCTGATGCCGCCCCGCCCGAAGACCACACCCAGCGGCCAGCGCGTCGCCGGCGGCGGCCCGGCGCCGCTTGTCGCCGGCGTGCTCGCGGCTTGGGCGGCCCTCGCCGGTGCAGCTGCCGCCGCCCCGCCGACCGCTGCCTTCGATGCCTGGCTCCCCGGCCATGTCACCGGCCTCGTCGAGGCCTACGTCCACCTCCACCGCAATCCCGAATTGAGTTTCGAGGAGCAGGAGACCGCCGCCTTCCTCGCCACGCGTCTCCGGGCCGCCGGGTGCACCGTCACCGAGGGGATCGGCGGCCACGGCCTCGTCGGCGTGCTCGAGAACGGCGCCGGGCCGACGGTGCTGGTGCGTGCCGATCTCGACGGACTCCCCGTGACGGAGAGCACCGGTCTGCCCTACGCCTCGACGCGCACCGTGACCGGCAAGGACGGCACCACCGTCGGCGTGATGCATGCCTGCGGGCACGACATCCACATGACCACGCTGCTCGGGACGGCCTCGTTCCTCGCCGATCACCGCGGCTTGTGGCGTGGACGGCTGCTGCTGGTCGGCCAGCCGGCCGAGGAGCGCGGGGCCGGGGCGCGGGCGATGCTCGACGACCGCCTCTTCGAGCGCTTCGGCAAGCCCGACTTCGCGCTGGCGCTGCATGTCAGCCCGGCGCTGGCCAGCGGGGAGGTGGCGATCCGTCCCGGCTACACGATGGCGAACGTCGACAGCATCGACATCGAAGTGGTGGGCAAGGGGGGACACGGGGCGATCCCCCAGCTGACGATCGATCCGATCGTCATCGCCGCGAAGCTCGTCCTCGACCTGCAGACGATCGTCTCCCGGGAGATCCGCCCGACCGAACCGGCGGTCGTCACCGTGGGGGCGATCCACGGCGGCACGAAGCACAACATCATCCCCGACCGCTGCACCCTCCAGCTCACGGTGCGCAGCTTCAGCGACGATGTCCGCCGCCACACGATCGCGGCGATCCGCCGGAAGGCGGAGGCCGCGGCCGCCAGCGCCGGTGCGCCCGAGCCGGTGATCACCGTGTCGGAGGGGACGCCGTCGCTGTTCAACGATCCGGCGCTCACCGAGCGCGTGGGGCGCGCGCTCGAGGCGGCGCTCGGGAAGGGCAACGTGCTCCCCGGCGAGCCGGCGATGATCGGCGAGGATTTCAGCCAGTTCGGCCGCGCCGGCGTGCCGGCGGTGCTCTTCGAACTCGGCGTGATCGAACCGCGCCGGATGCAGTTCTTCCGCGCCGCCAAGGAACAGGCGCCGTCGCTCCACACCGCCGGATTCGCCCCGGACGCCGAGCGCGCCCTGCCCGCGGGGATCCGCGCGATGTCGAGCGTGGTCATCGACCTGCTGCCGCCGGCGGACTGACGCCCTTCGCAGCGCGCTTCACCGTGCCGCTGCCTACGCCTTGGCGAGGCCGTCGAGGGCCATCTGGACCGCCGACGCGACGAGCACCATGCCCATCAGCCGCTCGACGGCGGTCAGCCCGCGCTGGCCGAGCACGCGCGCCAGCGTTGAGCCCGAAAGGAGGATCGCCGCCGTGGCGACCCACGCCGCGGTGATCGCCAGGAACCAATCGACGTGCCGCTCGGGATGGCGGCTGGCGAGCAGGAGCACGGTGGCGAGGGCCGACGGCCCCGCGACGTAGGGCACCGCCAGCGGCACGATGAACGGCTCGCCGTCGTGCTCCTCGGCGAGGGTGCCGTGGACCCCCGGAAAGACCATCCGCAGCGCGATCAGGAACAGCACGATCCCGCCGGCGAGTGTGAGCGCCGGCTCCGAGATGCCGAGGGTCTGGAGGAGCGGCCGGCCGACGAAGAGAAACGCGACGAGGATCGCGTAGGCGACGAGCAGCTCGCGCACGATCACCCGCGGGCGCCGCTCGGGATCGACCGCCTTGAGCGCGGTGAGGAACAGCGGCACGTTGCCGAGCGGATCCATCACGAAGAAGAGGAGGACGGCGGCGGAGAACGTGCTCATGGGGCCTCCTGATGGCGTGCGGTCAGCGCGGGGCGAGGGCGCGATCGAGGAGGTTGGCCGTCATCCGCTGCACGCGGTCGTCGGGACCGTGGGGCCGTGTCCAGTGCGACCAGGGGAGGACATGCCCGGGTGGAGCGGAGAGCCCCTGGGCCCAGAAGATGGTCGAGGCATTGAAGACGAAGTTGCCCTTCGGCCCCGGATAGATCGTCGCGGTCCACTGCTGCGGGCGCTCCCCGCCCTGAAACGCCGTGCCCGCGCCCACAACCTCGAGGCCCGGGATGTCGGCGGGCGGATCACCGTGATACTCCCAGCCGACGAGGCCGGGGATCCGCTCGCCCTGCTGCATCCCGGTGCCGGCGAACAGCCAGTGGTCCGGCTTCACGCACACCCAGTCGCCACCGCCGTTCACCGGCTCGATGTTCCGCGATCCCATCAGGTAGCCCTCGTCGGGACCGCGGTGCGGGAAGGGACCGTGGTCGCGCTCGCGCTCCGCCGCCCAGCGGTGGTCGCCGCCGTAGGGCCCGCCGCGGAACATCGTCCGTGCCGGCTGCCCGGCGGCCGATGCCCCGAGCGGTGCGACCCAGCAGACCGAGTTGCCGGAGAGGAACAGCAGGCTCACCCCCGCGTCGCGCATCCGGACGACGGAATCGAACTGGCGCCGGTCCCAGTATTCGTCGTGCCCGACCGAGACGAAGACCTTCGCCTTCAGGCCGCGGTCGGGGGTGAGCATGTCGGCGTTGGCGACGTACGACACGTCGTAGCCCTGCTGCTCGAGCCAGTAGGCGAGTGGAAACTCGAAGGGGAGGAATTCGCCCGACCCGACCGTGAGGGGATCGTCGACCACGCCGCGGAACTGGGCCTCGCGCCCGTAGGGGCGGTCGAAGCTCACTGTCGCCCACGGGCCCTGGCCCCCGCGCGGATGGGTATACACGCTGAAGTTGTCGGGCCAGCGGTTGTAGGCCTGCCAGGTGTTGTCGGAACACTGGAAGAGGACGTCCACCGGCCGGTCGTCGCGGACGATGAAGATCACGTAGCTCTGATAGCCGGCGGTCGATTCGTCGGGGGGGATGACCGACAGCCGCCCGAGGTAGACGCCGCTGGTCCAATCGGCGGGGATCACGATCTCGCAGGCGGGCTCCCACACGCACTCGTGGATCGCGTTGGCCCCCGGGGCCGGCGTCGGTTGCTCGCGGCCGTCGAACGGCCCGAGCGTGCGCATCAGCCGGGCACCGCGTCCGCCGTAGAAGCCCATGCGGAAGATCTCGATGCCGAACCGGGCCGCCGGCTTCGTCGAGACCATGATCCGCAGCCGCTCGCCGGCCCGCACGCTCTGGCGGTCGCAGTAGCCCTCGATCCACGGGCAGCGGAAGCCGTCGAGCCCCGCGAGCCGGACGCGGGTGAGCTGCCAGTCGCGCGCCCCCTCGTGGGTGTTTTCCCGGGTGATCGGATTCGATCGCCCCGCTTCCTCCTCCGCGGCCCCCGCGCGGATCGCGCCGCACACCGCCACGATCATCACGGCGCGGGCGACCGCGCCCCGCGGGCCCACGCGTCCCCATCGTCGCTTCACACCGGTCGGCTGCATCGTTGGCTCCCTTGGCTCGACGGGACGGGACGGGACGCAGCCATTCTCCCGGGCCGCGGCGGCGGCGACCAGCGTGACGGACCGGGGCAGCGTGGGACCGACCTCGCGCGGCACCGGGTGCAGAACCGGTCACGGGATCGGCGGGGCGGGTTTGGCCCGGATCTCCGCCAGCAGCTCGTGCGCTGCGGCAACCGCCTCGGCGGGCGAGGTCGCGAAGCGCACCGGCGGCGCCACGTCGCCCCAGCCGTCCGGGGCCCAGGTGTCGCGGTAGGCGAAGATCTTGCCGTTGGCGACGTTGCACACCACGTGTGGCTGACCGAGCAGGAGGCAGAGGAGGTGGGCGTGGAGCCGGTTGGTGATCGTGACCGCGCCGCGCGACAGCATCCGGCAGCCACGCAGGCAGCGGTCCTCCGCCAACTGGTCGTACAGCCAGGAAAGGTGCCGCCACGCGATCCGGCGCCGCACCGGGCAGGGGGCGCCGTCTCTCCAGCCGCCCTATCTCCCCCAACCCCATGCCGCGCATGGGGTTGCGCCCTGAAACGGCCTGTCAGCGGCCGCCCGAAAAGCCGATAGCTCGGCTGTCATGAGTGGCAGCGGAGAAGAAACCGGCCGGCTCGCGCATCGGTGTGGATGGACACCGGTGGAGCCTGCCGTGATCGAACCAGAGCCCGGCCCGCCGGGAGGGGAGACGTCGGCCGACCAGCGGCTGTCGCCCCAACGCGTGCGGGAGCTCTACGAGCGATGGTCGGCCGACGTCCTGGCATTCCTCTGCAGCCTGACGCGCAACCGCGAGCGCGCCGACGACCTCGTGCAGGCCACGTTCCAGCGCCTCGCCGAGAAGGGACACACCGCCCGGCCGGCGTCGATCCGCGGCTGGCTGCTGCGGGTGGCCCACGCCGAGGCGATGCAGGTGCTGCGGCGCGAGGGGGTGGCGCGGAAGGGGCTGGGGATCATCGCCCCGCTGGCGCGCCTCGCCGACGACGCGACACCGTGGTCGCCATTGGTGAGCGCCGAAGACGCGGCGCGCGTGCGGGAAGCCCTGGCCGAGCTGCCGACGGAGCAGCGCACCGTCGTCGAGAGGCGGATCTGGGGCGACAAGACCTTCGCCACGATCGCGGCCGAGGAGGGAGTGCCGATCGGCACGGTGATGACACGGATGCGGCTGGCGCTCGCGAAGCTCCAGGCGCGCCTGCGCGACGACGGCACACCCGGATGACGAGGCACGCATGAACGCCCACGACCCCGATCTCGACTGGCTCGCGCAGCAGTATCTCCTCGGCGAGCTCGACGGCGCGGCGGCGCGGTTCGAGGCGGCGGTGGCGCGCGACGACGCGGCGGCTGCGGCGCTCGCCGATGCGATGCGGCTCATGGCGGTGCTCGATTCGTTCCGCGCGGCGGATCCGGCACCGGCTGTTGCCGTTCCCCCAGCCAGGCTGCAGCGCTGGACGGCGACGCACCGCGGAGTGCTCGCGGCGGCGCTCGCGGCATCGCTGGCACTCGTCTGGGTGGCACTGCGGATTCCCGCCGGGGCCGCGGCACGGGATCGCGACCGGGCGGTCGAACTGCTCGCCGGCTGGCAGGAGGCGGGTAGCGACGACGACGCGGACGAGGCGGCGGAGGAGGAGACCGGCACCGACGACGAGGTGCCCGCATGGCTCCTGGCGGCGGTGGCGATCGAGCCCGACATGGACGGCACCGTGCCGCTGGAGAACTGACCGATGCGCGGATCCTCACTGGGGGCGATCGTGATCGCGCTGGCGCTGGTGCCACCGGCGGCGGCCGAGGAGCGGCCGCCAGCTCCCAAGCGCGAGGCAGCCACGCGCCGCGAGCCGACGGCGGAGCAGCAGGCCGCGGCCCGGGCCTTCGCCCGCGAGCACCATCCGGAGCTCGAGGCGCTGCTGGCTCGGCTCGAGCGCCAGAGCCGGGGAGAGTTCGCGGCGGCGATCGCCGAGCTCGACCGCACGCGCGAGCGCCTCGACAAGCTCGCCACCAGCCAACCGGAGCGCCATGCGACCGAACTCGAGGTCTGGAAGCTCACCTCGCGGATCCGCTTGATCCTCGCGCGGATGGCAGTGCAGGCCGACCCGCAGATGGAACGCGAACTGCGGAGCCTCGTGAACCAGCGCCAGGAGCTCCGCCTCCGGCCGCTGCGCGCGGAGCAGGAACGGCTGGAGAAGCGGCTGACCAAGGTGCGCGGGCAGGTCGCGGCCCACGACACCGACCCAGCCGCCGCGCTCGACGCCGAGGTGGCCGAACTGCTCGCGGGGGTACGGGCCAAGCAGGCCGCCGCGGCGCGGAAACGACCGGCCCGTGAGCAGCCGGGCGAACCGGCACCGTCGGTCGCGGTCCCCGCAGCGGCGGGCAGGACGACGGTTGGGAAGTGACACAGAGCCAGGGTGCAGGTGGTGGAGGGACGCATGATGTCGATGTGGTCGATCGGACGCGTGGGTCACGGCGTGGCCGTCATGGCGGCGTTCCTCGGGCTCTGGCTCGGGGTTGCCCGCGCCGATGAGCCGTCATCACAGCCCGCCGCATCGAGCGCGGTCCAGCCGCGGATCGACGAGCGTTTCGCCGTCGACGGCAGCGGCGAGACCTCCGACTTCCGCCGCCACGTGCTGCCCCTGATGGGCCGGCTCGGGTGCAACGGGCGCGCCTGCCACGGGTCGTTCCAGGGGCAGGGGGGCTTCCGGCTCTCGCTCTTCGGCTACGACTTCAAGGCCGACCACGAAAACCTCACCGCCGGCGAGAAGCCGCGCGCCGATCGTGCGCAGCCGGCCGCGAGCCTCATGCTCCGCAAGCCGCTCGAAGAGGAACCGCACGAAGGGGGCCAGGTCCTCGTCGCCGGCTCGTGGCAGCACCGGGTGCTGCTCGAATGGATCAAGGGGGGAGCGACCGATCCCGGCGCCGCCGCGGTGTCGTTCGTGGATCTCGAGGTGACGCCGACGGAGATGGTCGCGGCCGCACCCGGCGACGCCTGGCAACTCCGCGCCGTGGCGGTGTGGTCGGACGGCAGCCGGGAAGACGTCACGCCGCTGTGCCGCTTCCAGAGCAACGACGACCAGGTGGCCACGGTCGATCAGGCCGGCCGGGTGACCGCCGTGGGGCCGGGCGATTCCCACGTCGTCGCGTTTTACGACAACGGCGTGGTGCCGGTGCCGGTGATCTTCCCGGTGTCGGACCGGACCGGCCCCGCCTACCCCGACGTGCCGACACCGACACCGATCGACGAGCTGGTGATCGCCAAGCTGCGGAAACTCGGCGAGGTGCCCGCCGACCTGTGCACCGACGCCGAGTTCCTCCGCCGCGTGTCGCTCGACATGACCGGCACGCCGCCGACGGTCGCCGAGGTCGAGGCCTTCCTCGCCGACGGCGCCGCCGACAAGCGGGCGCGGAAGATCGACGAATTGCTCGAGCGCCCCGGCTACGCCTCCTGGTGGGCGACGAAGTTCTGCGACTGGACCGGCAACAACGCCCAGAAGAACCAGAACCAGGGCCCCGACCGGCGCGACGACGTCTCGCGCGCCTGGCACCAGTGGATCCGCGAGCGGATCGCGCGCAACGTCCCCTACGACGAGATCGTCGAGGGGATCGTCCTCGCCCGCAGCCGCCTCGACGGCGAGAGCTACGAGGACTACTGCCGGCGGATGAGCGGCTACATGGCGAAGGGGGCGACGGAATCGTTCGCCGAGCAGCCCTACCTGCCCTACTTCTGGAGCCGGGCCAACTTCCGCACCGACGAGGAGCGCGCCCTCGGCTTCGCCTACACGTTCCTCGGGGTGCGCATCCAGTGCGCCCAGTGCCACAAGCACCCCTTCGACCAGTGGACGAAGGACGATTTCGACCGCTTCGAGAACTTCTTCGGCCGGGTCCGCTATGGCGAGGTGCCGGGGACGCGTGACGAGGCACGGGAGCTGCTCGAAGGGCTCGGCATCGACGAGAAGAAGACGAAGGGCAACCAGCTCTCCCAGGAGCTCGCCAAGCTCGTCGCCAAGGGGCAGGTGGTGCCGTTCCGCGAGACCTACGTCGTCGCCCCGACGAAGCCGCGCGTGGAACGCGCCGCGAAGGGGGAGCGGACGAAGGTGGTCGCCGGACGGACGGCAACCGTCCTCGGTGGCGAGGAGACGCGGATCGACGAGCTCGACGATCCGCGCGAGGTGCTCATGGACTGGATGCGCGACGACGACAATCCCTACTTCGCCCGCGCGATCGTCAACCGGATCTGGGCGGGCTACTTCAACGTCGGCATCGTCGAGCCGCCCGACGACCTCTCGCTCGCCAACCCGCCGAGCAACGAGCCGCTCCTCGACTGGCTCGCCGCCGAGTTCCGCAGCCGCGGCTACGACCTCAAGTGGCTCCACCGCGAGATCGCGCGGAGCGACACCTACCAGCGGTCGTGGCGCGTCAACGACACCAACCGGCTCGACGAGCGCAACTTCGCCCGGGCGGTGCCCCGGCGGATTCCCGCCGAGGTGATCGTCGACACGATCCGGATCGCGACCGCCGGCGACTCCGAGGCCGACGCGCTGGCCCGCGGGACCACGGGACGGGCGATCGCCGATCCGGTGGTCGGCGCGCGCAGCTCCCAGTATGCACTGACCGTGTTCGGCCGGTCGATCCGCGAGAGCAACTGCGACTGCGACCGGACGACCGAGCCGAGCCTCCTCCAGACGGTCTACCTGCAGAACGACGCCGAGCTGCTCGCCCTCATCGGCCGGAAGGGGGGCTGGGTCGACCAGGTGGTGGCCGCGGTGGCGCCCGCCCCGACCGACGACGTGGCCGGGAAGCGGCGTGTCGCCGCGCGGACGGTGAACCGCGCCGAAGAGACCCTCGCCAAGGCCCGGCGGAGGGACGATGCGAAAGCCATCGCCGACGCCGAGAAACGGCTCGCGACGGCGCGGCGCTGGCTGGCGAGCCTCGAGCCCGCCCCGGCCACCGACGAGGAGGTGGCCCGCGCCACCCTCACAGCCACGGTCGAGACGATCGTCCGCGGCGCCTACCTGCGCACCCTCGGCCGGCCGCCGGAATCGGCCGAGGCGGCCCGGGCGGCGGCCTATTTCCACGACACACCCGACCTGGCCGTGGGCACCCGCGACCTGCTCTGGGCCCTCCTCAACACGAAGGAATTCGCCGTCAACCACTGACGCGCGGTGCTTCTTCTCCCCGACTGATCCTCTCTCACAAAGGAATCCATCGATGCTCCACCGGACCTGCGACGGTGTCGTGCGGCGTGACTTTCTCCGCGTCGGTGCCCTCGGCGGCTCGGCCGTGACGCTCGCCAACCATCTGCGCTGGTGCCATGCCGCGGAGGCCGTTCCCGGCCGCGCCAAGGCGGCGATCTTCGTCAACCTCGCCGGCGGGCCGTCGCACCTCGACACCTTCGACATGAAGCCCGACGCGCCGGCGGAGATCCGCGGGGAGTTCTCCCCGATCGCCACCTCGGTGCCGGGCATCCAGATCAGCGAGCACCTCCCCAAGCTCGCCGCCTGCATGGAGAAGTACGTGATCCTCCGCGGCGTGACCCACACGCTCGCGGCCCACGAACTGGGCAGCGAATACGTCAATACCGGCAACCGGCCACTGCCGTCGCTCGAGTTCCCCGCCTACGGCGCGGTGGTGTCGAGCGAGCTGGGCGGCCCCGAGGATCTGCCGACCAACGTCGCCGTGCCGCGCGGCAGCCAGGGGGCGGGCTACCTCGGCGTGCGCCATGCGGCGCTCGCGACCGGCTCCACGCCGAAGCGCGGCCAGCCCGTCTCGGTGCGCGGCGTGTCACTCATCGGCGACCTGACCGTGACGGAGGTCGAGCGCCGGCAGAAACTGCGCGACGACCTCGACGAGACCTTCCACACCATCGAGCGCGACAGCCAGTTGATGGACGGCCTCGACCGGTTCGCCGAGCAGGCCCACACGATCATCACCTCGAAGCGGGCCCGCGATGCCTTCAACACCGGCCTCGAATCGTCGTCGTTCACCGACCCGTTCGGCGATTCGGCCTTCGGGCAGAGCTGCCTTCTCGCCTGCCGGCTGGTGGAGTCGGGCGTCCGCTTCGTGACCGTGCAGTTCGGCGGCTGGGACACCCACAACGACAACTGGAACAAGTTGAAGACGGCGCAGCTCCCGCCGCTCGACACGGGGCTGTCGGCCCTGCTGGCCGGCCTCGAGCAGAAGGGGCTGCTCGATTCGACGGTGGTGTTCGTCACCGGCGAGTTCGGCCGGACGCCGAAGATCAACAACGAGCGCGTCGGCCGCGACCACTACGCGCGGGCGATGTTCATGCTCATGGCCGGCGGCGGCGTGGCCGGGGGGCGCGTGATCGGGGCGAGCGACGAGAAGGGGATGGG
>SXGQ01882848.1_pt1 | contig 17870 bp, 17 predicted proteins | sample 3178371 | NCBI WGS metagenome assembly SXGQ01 (sample SAMN11356859, study PRJNA531348) | freshwater metagenome | isolation source: freshwater sample F1-20 | place: China: Fuxian Lake, Yuxi | collected 2017-12-25 | reverse complement strand
GAGATTCAGCTCGTCGCCGCCGCGGGGCCCATGCTCCACTTCCCAGAGCCGGCCGTCTGGCCCGAACGCGAGACCGTACGGCGTGCGGAAGCCCGTGCTCCACGTTTCCGACGGAGTCAGGTTCGGTCCCGGAAAGGTGTACGTGCTGACAACCGGCGCCGTCTTGGCGAGTTCCGTGTTGCGTGGCGGATTGATGATCGCAAGGCTCGCCGCGCCGATCGTGCCGGCCTGCGGATTGCCCGGCGCCGGTTTCCCGTCGAGCGTGAGCCGCAGGATCTTGCCCAGCGGCGAGTTGGGATCTTGCGCGGGCGTCATCCGCTGCCGGTCGCCAACCGTAAGGAAGAGGTACTGCTTGTCTGGCGAGAAGGCGACCGCCCCGCCAACCTGACCGCCGCGGCCGCGACCGCCGTCGCGCCAGATGACCTGCAGCCCATCGAGTCTCGCCCATCCGGCGCCGATCACGAGCCTGGCTTTCGCGAGCGCGAGGCTCGACCCGGCCGCGCTGTCGCCCGGCTCGGAATACGTCAGGTAGACGCTCTTGTCGGTCGCGTGGTTCGGCGACACGTAGACGCCGAGCATACCGCCCTGACCTTGGGAAACGACGGTCGGCACGTTCCCGACGGAAATCTTTCGCATCGTCCCTGTCTGGCCTCCCGGCCCAACGAGCCAGACGGGTCCGACTTTTTCGGTGATCAACATCTGCCCATCGGGCAGGAACGCGATGCGCCACGGCAGGTTGAACGCGGCCACCTGCGTCACCGTGAATGGCAGGCTGGGTTCGGGGCTTTGAGCGCCCGCGTTGACCTGGGCCTGCATCGATGTGGAGACGAGCGTCAGAAACAAGCTGGCACGCGCGAATAAACTCATTGGACCTCTCCCACGAGAATTTTCAGCCATGCCGAACGCTACACAGACGGTCCGGAGTCATGCCAGCCTCCGGGCCGTATTGCTTCAGCGCAGGAATCGGCTGGCAAGCTGTTCGAGCCGGTCATCGTTCGTACGCTCGGCATCCGCGAGCAGCTTTTCGACGTGGGGCCGCAATTTCGGCTCACCCCAGTAGTATCCCGTCGCGCGCTCGGCGAGTTGTGTTTCTCCGACGCGGGCCGCTTCGAGGAGCGCCATGGCCGCCACACGATCGAAGTCGGGATCGTCCCGGCCCGGCAGCCCATAGTTGCGGCGGGGCATCTCGCCCTCGGCGTCGTCCCGCAGAAATGCCATCGACATCGATCGTTCTCCGTTCACCTTGGTCGCTTCTCGTGCGTCGTTCGGAACACCAAATGAAGAGTAGTACATATGTTAACTTCTAAACGTCATGCGACGAACAGCACGCGCCGTAACGAGCCCAGCGCCGATCAGGCATCGCACTCCGTGAAGCCGGCGCCGCGCGGCGTTCTGCTGACGATCGTCGGCGTGTTCCCGCACTTCGTCGCGACCCTCCACATCATGCTCTCGGTGCGTAGCTAGTCGATGCTCATGCTGCTGACGGGGGCGAGCGGGTACGTTGGCGGACGGCTCCTCAAGTCTCTTGAGGATCGCGGGTACCACGTCCGCTGCCTGGCCCGGCGCCCAGCCACGCTCAAGGCGAAGACCGGCCCATCGACCGAGGTCTTCGCGGGCGACCTCCTCGATCGGCCGAGCATTGAAGTCGCGTTGCGAGGCGTTGACGTGGCCTATTACCTGGTTCACTCGATGGGGTCGGCAGGATCTTTTGAGCAATCGGACCGGCAGGCGGCAAAGAACTTCGGTGCGGCGGCGAAGGCAGCCGGTGTCAGCCGCATCATCTATCTGGGGGGTCTGGGCAACACCGAGGAGGATCTGTCGGCGCACCTCCGCAGTCGACACGAGGTCGGCGACGTCCTGCGCGAGTCGGGGGTGCCGGTGCTCGAGTTTCGGGCGTCGATCATCATCGGGTCGGGCAGCCTCTCGTTCGAGATGATACGCTCGCTGGTGGAACGGCTCCCGATCATGATCACGCCAAAGTGGGTCAAGGTTCCGGCGCAGCCCATCGCGATCGACGACGTGCTGCAGTACCTGGTCGAGGCACTTGAGCTTCCGGTGTCGCGACACCGGATCTACGAGATCGGCGGCGCGGATCAGATGTCTTACGCCGACATCATGCTTGCTTACGCCCGGCTACGGGGGCTACGCCTGCGCATGATTGCGGTACCGATCCTGACTCCGTACGTGTCGAGTCTCTGGCTCGGTCTCGTCACGCCACTCTATGCGCGCATCGGGCGCAAACTCATCGAGAGCATCATTCATAGCACCGTGGTGCGCGACGCCGCGGCGCTCGAGACGTTTTCGATCCGCCCCGTGGGCATCGACGAGGCCATTCGCAGCGCCATCGCGAGCGAAGAGCACCAGTTTGCGTCAACGCGCTGGTCGGACGCGCTTTCGTCGTCGGGCCCGTTGCCCGCCTGGGGCGGGGTGCAGTTCGGGTCGCGGCTGGTGGACTCGCGAACCCTGAGCGTCGCCACGACGCCGGAGGCCGCGTTCGCGCCGATCCTGCGTATCGGAGGCAACACGGGTTGGTACGCATGGAACTGGCTCTGGTCGGTGCGTGGCTTCCTCGATTTGCTCGTCGGGGGCGTTGGCGTGCGACGCGGCCGGCGTTCTGACACGGACCTCAGGGTTGGCGACACCGTCGACTTCTGGCGGGTGGAGGCGCTCGAGCCGAACCTGCTGCGCCTCGTCGCGGAGATGAAGCTGCCCGGCCGGGCGTGGCTCGAGTTCGAGGTTACCGGCGACGGTTCGTCGGCGACCATCCGGCAAACGGCGACCTTTGATCCGGTCGGGCTGCTGGGCAGGGCCTACTGGTACGCACTCTACCCGTTGCACCAGTTGGTATTTGGCGGAATGTTGCGGAACATCGCGCACGCCGGATGCGGCGGTCACAGCTCCGATTCTTCGTCACGACCGACCCTGTGAACGCATGCGTGCGCCGGGTGCCGGGTGCGCACGCGGTCCGCGAAGCCCGGTGGCTGGATGCAATACATTTAGCGAGTGACGGACCCGACGCTTCCCGCTCCACAACCCGATCCCAAGCCGTCGCGCGCGCATACATCGCGCCAGCGGCTCGCCGAGTTTGTCACCGTCGAGATGCTCCGATGAGGTGGCGACTCGTCGCCGTCGCTTGCGCAGCTGCCGTTCGTGCCGTCGGTGGCCAGGCGCCCGCTGCCGCACCGACCAAAGCCGCCATCGTTGCCGCCGCGCGCGACGTCATGACGCACGCCCGTTACGCGACGCTCTCGACCGTCGGCGACAACGCGCAGCCGCAATCGCGCATCGTCGACCCTCTCGTGCCAGACAAGAATCTCACCATCTGGATCGGAACCAATCGGCTCACACGAAAGGTCAGCGAGATCCGCAGGAACAACCGGGTCACCCTGCTCTACTTTGACGCTAAGGGACTCGAGTACGCTACGGTCCTCGGCGTCGCCGACATCGTCACCGACAAATCGGAAAAGGCGAAACACTGGAAGGCCGAATGGGGGCCCTTCTACCCAAAAGGCGCGAAGGACGACGACTTCGTGCTGATCCGCGTGCGACCCACGCGCGTCGAGGTCGTGAGCCCCAGCCACAAGCTCATGAACGACCCGGCGAACTGGCGGCCGGTCGGCGTGAACCTCCCGTAGACGCGTCCTCCCGCGGGACAACGCGGTCACAACGGAGGACAACGCGGTGGCTCGATCGGCGCTAGCCGCGACGGCGGCCGAGTCCGTACTATCAATGATCAACGCCTTTCCACCCGCGTCCACTGCCCCCGATGAGCCGTTCTTCGCTGATCCGTCGTGCGTTCGCCACTATCGCGTTCGCCACTATCGCGTTCGCCTCTACCGCGTTCGCCTCTACCGCGCGTGCACAGCGCGGTGCAGCCACGCCACCAACTCGCGCGCCCGATCCACTCGCCACCGTGCCGAAACTCGCCGACCTCGTCGCCCGCCAGGGCAGCGAACTCGCCGAGGTCGTCAGCCGCTACAGCGCCGACCAGGGCGCGATCTCGCAGCGCTACGACGCGACCGATTCGCCGATGCAGCGCAAGCGCATGCGCGAGTTCTATCAAGCGTGGCGCACGCGGCTCGGTGAGATCGACTTCGACCGACTGAAGCAGGAAGGAAAGGTCGACTACGTTCTCCTCAACAACACCCTCAAGTACCAGATCGCGCTCCTCGACCGCGCTGACAAGCAGCGCGCGGAACAGGCGGCGCTGATGCCCTTTGCCGACCGGCTACTCACGCTGATGGACGATCGCCGCGAAATGAAGAAGGTGGACGGTCAGACCGTCGCTCGCGTGCTCGCACAGGTGACGCGCGCCGTCGATAGCATCCGTGTGCTGCTCGAGACGCCGGCAGGCCGCGGCGGGGCGGGCGCGGACATGCCGACCGCGGGAATGCTTGTGCCGCGCGTCTCGCGCACGGTGGCGAACCGCGCCGCCGAGGTGCTCGACCAACTCCGCAACCAGGTCGGCTCGTGGTACCGGTACTACCAGGGCTACGACCCGATGTTCACCTGGTGGGTCGAGAATCCGTATTCGAAGGTGGACGAGTCGCTCACGAGCTATTCACGGACAATTCGCCAGCGGCTCGTCGGTATTCAGCCAGCGGCCGGAGGGCGTGGCGCAGCAGTCGCAGCAGTCGCAGCGGCCGGCGGCGGTCGTGGTGCTGCGGGTGGTGCTGCGGGTGGTGCTGCGGGTGGTGCTGCGGGTGGTGCTGCGGGCGGTGGTGGTGGTGCTGCCGACGCAGGCGCGCCGATCATCGGCGATCCGATCGGCCGCGACGGGCTCGACGCCGACCTTGCCAAGGAGATGATTCCGTACACGCCGGAAGAGTTGATCGCGATCGCCGAGCAGGAGTACGCGTTCAATCTCAACGAGGCCAAGAAGGCGGCCCGCGAGATGGGCTTCGGCGACAACTGGAAGGCCGCGATGGACAAGGTGAAGGACACTTATGTCCCGCCCGGCGAGCAGACCGAACTCATCCGGCGCCTTGCGCGCGAAGCGGAGCAGTTCTTCGAGGCCAAAAACTGGATCACGATTCCCGATCTCGCCAAGGAAGACTGGCGGATGGAAATGATCTCGCCCGACCGCCAGCGCGTGTCACCCTTCTTCCTCGGCGGCGCGACGATCCAGGTATCGTATCCGACCAACGATATGACGGATGAAGAGAAGCAGAACTCGTTGCGGGGCAACAACCCCCACTTCTCGCACGCGACCGTCTTTCACGAGCTGAATCCGGGCCACCACCTGCAGGGATTCATGACGGCGCGGTACAACACGCACCGTCGGATCTTCAACACGCCGTTCTGGAACGAGGGGTCGGCGCTCTACTGGGAGTTCTTCCTCTGGGACCACGATTTTCATGTGACGCCCGAAGACCGGATGGGCGCGCTCTTTTGGCGCATGCACCGCAGCGCGCGCATCGTCTTCTCACTCGGTTTCCATTTGGGAAAGATGACTCCCGATCAGGCGATCCAGTACCTGATCGACACCGTGAACTTCGAGCCGAATAACGCAGAGGGTGAAGTGCGCCGTTCGTTTGGCGGTTCGTATTCGCCCCTCTACCAAGCCGGCTATATGCTCGGCGGACTGCAGCTGCGCGCGCTGTACAAGGAGCTGGTCGGCGGGCGCAAAATGACGGAGCTCGCGTTCCACGACGCCATCTACCAGGGTGGGCCGATGCCGATCGCGATGGTGCGCGCGCGACTGGGCAATGTTCCACTCACCCGCGACGGCGCCGCGCCATGGAAGTTCTCCGAGTCGCTACCACCGCACATCCCGCGTCCGGAAAAGCGGTAGCGGCGGGCTGCAGCGCAGGACCGATGTGAATCGTATGTTTCCGATGGAGGCGTCGCTAGGTCACGCGGCGCCTTCTTCGCCATCCGCACTCCTACTGCAGGATCTCGCCATGAAGAAGCTCGGACTCCTCCTCGCCGCGGCCTTCACCTTCCACACGCCGGGCGTTCCAACTACAGCCGAACTCGTGCGCTGGCAGGCCCAGGCCCAAAATGTGACGATCACGCGCGACGACTGGGGCATTCCGCACGTGCGCGGGAAGACCGACGCCGACGTGGTGTTCGGCGCGATGTATGCGCAGTCCGAAGACGACTTCAACCGCATCGAAGCGAACTTCATCACGTCGCAAGGCCGCACCGCCGAAACCGAAGGCGAGAGCGCTATCTACCACGACCTGCAGATGAAGCTCTTCATCGACCCCGATTCCATGAAGAAGATCTACGGACAGAGTCCGGCGTGGCTGCAAACGCTGATGGTCGCGTGGGCCGACGGACTCAACTTTTACATCTCGAAACACCCCGAAGTGAAGCCGCGAGTGATCATGAAGTTCGAACCGTGGATGGCGCTCACGTTCAGCGAAGGGAGCATCGGCAACGACATTGGCGTGGTCAACGTCGGACAGCTGCAGGCGTTCTATGGAAACGGCCCGGTGAAGCTCGCCAGTATGGGCCCGGGCACGCAGTTCGATCGCGCCGCGCGCGAAGCGGACGATGCGAAGGCCACCGAGGACGCGATCGAAAAGGAGCCGGGCGGTTCCAACGGCATGGCCGTGTCACCGAAGAACACGAAGAATGGCCGGGCGCTGCTGTTGATCAACCCGCACACCTCGTTCTTCTTCCGGGAAGAGCTCCAGATGACGAGCGACGAAGGCCTCGACGCCTACGGCGCGGCCACTTGGGGTCAGTTCTTCATCTACCAGGGTTTCAACCGCACCGCGGGCTGGATGCACACCACCAGCGCCGCAGACCGGTCGGATGAGTTTCTCGAGACCGTGACCGAGAAGGGCGGCAAGTATTTCTACAAATTTGGCAACAAAGAACGGCCGCTCATCGCCAAGCAGATCACCGTGCCGTACAAGACCGACGCCGGCATGGCGAAGAAGGAGTTTACGGTCTACTACACGCACTTCGGCCCGATCGTGCGTTCACAAGGTGGTCGGTGGGTCGCGGCCCGCATCATGCAGGAGCCGCTCAAGGCGCTGACGCAGAGCTACCTGCGCACGAAGGCGAAGAACCTCGCTGAGTACAAAAAGACGATGGCGCTCAACACGAACTCGTCGAACAACACGCTCTTCGCGGACGCCGAAGGTAACATCGCGTACCTCCACGCAAACTTCCTGCCGCAGCGCGACACGAAGTTCGATTGGCGGCAGCCGGTGGACGGCAGCGACCCGGCCACGGAATGGGGCCCACTACTCCCGTTCGACAAGGCGCCCAACGCCATCAATCCCAACAGCGGCTGGGTGTACAACGCCAACGACTGGCCGTGGGCAGCGGCGGGCCCAGACAGTCCGAAGCAGGCGAACTTCCCGGCGTGGGTCGACAACGGCAGCGAGTCAGCGCGCGGGCGGCACGCGGTGATCGTCCTGCAGAACAAGAAAGACTTTTCGATCCAAGGGCTACGCGATGCGGCCTACGACTCCTACATGCCGGGATTCGACAAATCGGTCCCCGCACTTTTGAAGGCGTGGGACGATGCGCCGGCGTCGCATCCACTCAAGGCAAAACTCGCCGAACAGATTGACCTGCTGCGGAAGTGGGACCTGCGGTGGAGCGTGACCTCGGTGCCGACATCGCTCGCGATCTTCTACACGACTGAGGCCGGCCGTATCGGCAGTGGACGCGGAGGACGTCGTGGCGGCGGTGCGGCACCGGTTGCGCCGACCGGCGACCAACTCCTGCAGGCGCTCAACGCGGCCTGCGCGAAACTCACGGCCGATTTCGGCAAGTGCAACACGCCATGGGGCGATATCAACCGCTTCCAGCGCCTGAATGCCAAGATCGAGTCGGAATTCGATGACACCGCGCCGAGCACGCCAGTCGGCTTCCCGTCGGCAGGACAGACGGGCACCCTCGCATCGTTCGCAGCGCGCGCTTACCCGAACACCAAGAAGTGGTACGGGTCGAGCGGCAATAGCTTCGTGGCCGTGGTCGAATTCGGGAAGGACAGCGTCCGCGCGCGCGCAGTGACGGCCGGTGGCCTGAACAGTGTCGTGGGGTCGAAACACTTCAACGACCAGGGCGCGCGGTACTCGACGGGCGACCTGCGTGAGGTGTACTTCTACCCGAGCCAGCTCAAGGGGCACACCGAGAGGACGTACAAGCCGGGGAAGTAGCAGCCGGCTTCGATGGCCGTCCGCGGCCTGCGCACGCGCCTCCAACGAACGCTTTTCGCTCACACGGAGCGAGCGTAGGCCCTCCGCAGGGTGGACCGTGTCGCGTAGCGAGCGACCCGCAGCAGTACCGCGGGGCGCGAAGCGTGTAAGCGACTAGGTCCACCCCGGAGGGGTGGCCCGCGAACAACGCGCGCAACGCAAGCAACGCGCGCGAGCAACGCGCGGAATCTCCGCGCAGGCACCGTGGCGCTGTTGGACACCGCGAGCGACATTTTGGGCAATCCTTCTACCCGACGGTCGCATGCGCACGCACGCCCTCATCGCCCTCGCCGCCACTGCCGTATCACTCGGCGCCCAGAATCCACCCCCGACTGCTCCGCCAGCGCCGCAACCGGCGCAAACCCCAGCCGCTAGTGCGCTGCAAGGCGCTGGCCGGGGCAACGCCCAGGCAGGCCCACGCCCGTACGCGCAGGTGATCACGGACCGCGCGAAGACCGAGCGCGGGATGATCACCGCACACCATGTGGGAGATCGCTGGTTCTTCGAAGTCCCCGACTCGGCGAGCAAGCGAGAGTTCCTGATGGTGAGCCGCATTTCGGGTGTGCCTGAGGGATCGGCCGGGTTCACGTCGGCCGGCAGCTCGCGCGAGGAACGGGTGGTACGATTCGAACGGATCGGCGACCGCATCGTGCTCCGCAGCTTGAGCTATGGCGCGGTGGCCGACGATTCGTTGCCCATCGCCCAATCCGTTGCGCAGAACAACTTTATGCCCGTGCTGGCCTCGTTCCCCGTTCAGGCATACGGACGCGACAGCGCGACGTATGTCATCGACGTCACCGATTTTTTCGCCGGTGACACGCCAGGTATTTCCGGACTGTCCGCCACCGAACGCCGTACCTACGCCGTGCGCCGCTTCGACCCAGCGCGCAGTTGGGTGAGCAGCGTGCGCGCTTTCCCCGTCAATGTCGAAGTGCGCCACGTGCAGACCTTCGACGCCGCCGAACCGCCGGGCAACGACCGCGGCGCGGGCACGATCTCCCTCGAAATGCGGCAGTCGCTGCTCCTTCTCCCTAAGGAGCCGATGCGCCCGCGCTACGCCGATGACCGAGTGGGCTTCTTCGGCATTGAGCGAGTGAACTATGGCCTCGACGAACAGAAGGCGGCCACGCAGAAGTTCATCGTGCGCTGGCGCATGGAGCCCAAGGATCCAGCTGCGTATACGCGTGGCGAACTCGTCGAGCCGGTGAAGCCCATCGTCTACTACCTCGACCCCGCCACACCGGCCAAGTGGGCGCCGTACGTGAAGAGGGGCGTGGAGGAATGGGCCAAGGTATTCGAGAAGGCTGGATTCAAGAACGCCGTGCAGGCACGCTACGCTCCAACGAACGATCCCAACTGGGACATGGACGATGCGCGCTACTCCGTCGTGCGCTGGGCGGCGAGCACCGTGCGCAACGCGGTCGGCCCGAATACGCACGACCCGCGCACCGGCGAGATCCTCAATAGCGAGATCACTTGGTACCACAATCACATGCGGTCGTACCGCAACCGCCTCTTGATCGAGACAGGCGCCGCCAATCCCGCCGCCCGCTCGATGACGCTCACCGAAGAGTTGATGGGCCAAACGATGCAAATGGTGATCACGCACGAAATCGGCCACGCGCTTGGCCTGCCGCACAACATGATCGCGTCGAACTCAATCCCAACTGACAGCCTGCGCTCGAAGGCGTTCGCGAGCATGTACGGCGTCTCGCTATCGATCATGGACTACGCGCGCCAGAACTACGTTGCGCAGCCAGGCGACGGTCTCGCGCCGAAAGACTTCATCCGCCGAACGGGACCGTTCGACGATTTTGCAATCAACTGGGGCTACCGCGCGCTGCTCCAGGAGCGCACGCCAGAGGCTGAGCGCCCCACGCTCAATACGTGGGTGACCGACGAGAAGGGACTGTTCGCGTATCGCTACGGCTCTGGGCAGTACACCGGCACCGACCCGCGCAATCAGACCGAGGACATGGGCGACGATCCGGTGAAGTCATCGGGCTACGCCGTCGCCAACATGAAAAAGATGTTTTCGCAGATGGTCGCGTGGACGACGAAGCCTGGCGAGGATTACTCCGACCTCGAGGAGATCTACAACGAGGCACTTGGCCAGTGGGCACAGTACATGGGGCACGTTGTCAACGTGGTCTCTGGCGTCTACGTCGACTTTAAGACGGCCGACCAGGGCGGCCCGGTGTATCAGGTGGTGGCGAAGGCGAAGCAGAAGGCCGCGCTCGCATTTCTCAGCGAAAATGTCTTCATGAATCCTGCTTGGCTTTCGCCGGCGGATGTCTTGTCGAAACTCGGCGCACCGACGCAGAGCGTTGCGGCGCGTGCGGGTGGCATACTCACCAACCTCCTGAGCAATGCGCGGCTCGGGCGACTCGCGGAAAGTGAATCGTTCGACCCCGCGAACGCCTACCCGCTCGCGGAATACATGGGAGACGTGCGCGCGGTGGTGTTTGCAGAGTTGTTTGCCGGCGCGCTCGACGCGCATCGGCGTCAGCTACAGCGTGCGTATCTCGAACGGCTTGGGCAAATCGTGAATCCACCGGCTCCGGCGGCCGCTGTCGCTGGTGCGGGTGGACGCGGCGGGACGCCGCAGACACCAGCTCCGTTCACGGCTGCGCCGAACGTACCACGCAGCGATCTCCCAGCGCTCGCGCGGGCTCAACTGCGCGCCGTGCAGGCGTTGGCGCGCACATCGGGCGCCGCCGCGACGAACGCGGTGGCCAAGGCGCACTGGGCGGACGTTGTGGATCGCGTAACGGCGACACTGGAACCGCCGCGGAGATAGTTCGGCGGCTTACGCTCGCTCACACGGAGCGAGCGTAGGCCCTCCGCAGGGTGGACCGTGTCGCGTAGCGAGCGACCCGCAGCAGTACCGCGGGGCGCGAAGCGTGTAAGCGACTAGGTCCACCCCGGAGGAGTGGCCCGCAAACAACGCGCGGAAGCCCAGCGAGCAACGCGCGAAACGCTACGAGGCCGTTACCGGCGGCAGTGCGTTCGCGACGGTGGCCTGAATCGTGGCGGGTTCTGCTGCGGCTGAACTCGAGACCGGCTTCCCCGGCACATGGTCGTCTGCCCGCACGAGCGCCGGCATCGGGGGCAGCGCAGCGGTGGCGCCAGCGCCAACTCGCGTGCCGCGCGGATCGGCGGCCGGTGGCGTCACGTGCTCCACAGTTCGGTCTGCGCTGGCTACCGGTTCACTCGGGGGTGGCGGACGTCGAACATTGGAGTCCGCAGCAAACCGGTCGGCCGCGGCCTTCGTCTTGAAGAAGCCAGCCGCGTACACACCGATCACTGCAGCCGAGCCGATGGCCATCAGGCGGTTGGACCCCATCGCAGCCGCTACTCCGGACGCACGACGTCCCGTCGACTGCCGGGCGGCGGCAGGCGGCGTGGCCTCAGATTCGGGGTTCAACTCGTCAGTCACCGTGCCAAGCTCCGTGGAATACAAGATCTAGCGCAACCAATACACGATCCAGTGCAAAAAATTTATATACGCTTGACCTTCGCTAGGCGTTATGGAAACCGCGCACTGCGGTGGCTGACGTGCCACAACAGACAGTTGCGCTTCACCGGCACCCCGGCGATCGTCCGACCATGAACCTGTTCGAATTCAGCGCGCGCACCATCATGGGTGAGGAGCAACCGCTCGCTGCGTACCGCGGCCAGGTCTGTCTCGTGGTCAACGTCGCAAGCCAGTGTGGCTACACGCCGCAGTATGCCGGACTCGAAGCACTCTGGCGCCGCCATCGTGATCGCAGATTCGCCATCCTCGGCTTTCCCTGCGACCAGTTTGGGAAGCAGGAGCCGGGCGACGACGCAGAGGTCCAGCTTTTCTGCTCGACGCACTATGCGGTGACCTTTCCGATGTTCTCGAAGATCCAGGTCAACGGACCCGAGGCGCACCCCCTGTTCAGCTGGCTCCGGCGCGAGCAGCGCGGTCTGCTGGGTACGACGACGGTGAAGTGGAACTTCAACAAGTTCCTCGTCGATCGCCAAGGCGCCGTGCGCGCACGGCATGGCTCGATGGATACGCCTGAACAGATCGAGCCGGCAATTGTCCGCGTGCTCGACGAGCATCTCCAGCCTCCACCAACTGGTCGCTGAACGCCATCTGTTCCGGCAGGTGATAGGATTGGAGATGTCTCCGCAGCCCGTTGGCTGACGCTTCACCCTCCCCGCTACTCGGTCATCATGCGACGCTTCCGCTCGGCCATCCTGACCCTCGCCTTTGCCCCCGCGATCGCCTTCGCACAGGCAGCGCCCACGGTCGCGATCATCGTGCGGCACGCAGAAAAGGGCACGACGCCCGCAAACGATCCCCCGCTGACGGATGCCGGGACCGCTCGCGCCAAGGCGCTCGCTGCCGCGCTCGTCAACGCCCATGTGCAGGCGGTGATCACGACCCAGTTGGTGCGCACGAAAGACACGGCCAAGCCGACCGCTGAAGCGCTCGGGCTGACGATGGAAACCGTGCCGGTCAGCGGCGTAGTGGCCGACCACGCCAAAGCCGTGGCCGACGCAGTGCGCAAACATGTAGGCCAGACGGTGCTCGTCGTCGGGCATAGCAACACCGTCACGCAGATCATCGCGGCACTCGGCGGACCGAAACTGCCCGACCTCTGCGATTCGCAGTATTCCAACTTCTACACTCTGGTCATCAACGGCGCATCGGCGCGCGTCGTGCTGTCCTCCTACGGTGCGCCGTCTCCGCAGCTGGCGACCGGCTGCCCGGCGATGAAGTGAGCGACGCCATGCATCTACTCACTCTGCCCGCAATCAGTACGGGCATCAGTTAGCGAGCGCAGCACTGCTCTTTCACGGCCTGACCAACGCGCACCGCGCGCTCGAGCCAGTGCCCGGCCTCAAGACGGCAGGCTGGGTACTCGGCCACCTCGCGGTGACGGGCGACTTCGCACGAAAGGTCTGCGGGCGCCTGGCGATCTGCCCGAAGGCATGGCGCGCGATGTTCAACCCCGGCACACAGCCATCACACGACGCGGCACAGTATCCGCCAATGGCGGACCTGATCGAAACGCTGCAGCGCGTGTACACCGACCTGCGTGACGCGGCCACACAGCTGGACGACGACGCACTCTCTGCACCCAATCCGTTCCCGCCGTCCGGGCGCCACCTGAAGAACGCCGGCGAGTTCGTCGGCTACCTCCTCACCGGACACCTCGGATATCACCTGGGGCAACTTCAGGCCTGGCGCGCTGCGGCAGGCGTGCCGCGCGAGACGTTGTGGGGCATCGGGCGGACCCATGAGCGCTATCGGTCACCGGACCGATCGCCCAGACTGACCTACTGGTAAGCGGCGGGCCGCCTCGCGATACTCCATAAGGCACCCGCTGACTGACTGTCGGCAGGTGCCGAACCTCTTTCACGACACGGAGCAGCTCCGATGGATCGCAAAGCAGACGCACGCTGGACGGGCGACCTCAAGACGGGCAACGGAAACGTCAGGCTTGGAAGCGGCAGTTTTGATGGCCCGTATTCGTTCTCGACTCGGTTTGAAGACGGCCAAGGCACCAATCCCGAAGAACTCCTCGGCGCCGCGCACGCGGCCTGCTACTCGATGGCGCTGAACAACTCGCTCTTCAAGGCGGGCCACCAGGCCACGAGCATCCACACCACGGCCGCGGTACACCTCACCAAGGGGGACGCCGGCTTCGGGATTTCCGCGATCGCGCTGACAACACGTGGCGCGGTGCCGGGTATTTCTGCCGCCGAGTTTCAGAAGTTTGCCGAGGAGATGCTAGTCGGCTGCATCGTGTCGAAGGCCCTCTCGGCGGTGCCGATGACGCTCGACGCCGAGTTGGTTGCCGGCTGATCACGCGTTCGCTGTGGGGGCGGACCCCTTGCGTGTCGAGTCCTCGGCAGCACGTTTGTCCTATCGGCACCTAGGCCCTCTCGACCACGGCACCCACTTCACAAAGGCGCTTCCATGAAAACGATTCGTGTCGTCACCATCGTGGCCGTTGGCACCGTCGCGCTGGCGTTCGCACCCGGCCGCACCGTCACCGCACGGTCGGCTGCGCCAGAACTCCAGCAGATCGAGAGTCCAACCGGCCCCGGCGCCGCCGAGTCGAACCTCGCGGTGGGTCCCGACGGCAAGGTGTACCTGTCCTGGATTGAACCGGCGCCGGACTCGGCGATGGCACTTCGATTCGCGTCATGGGAAGGCAGCAGGTGGAGTGCGCCGCAGACGATCCGCGCCGGCCGCGACTACTTCGTGAACTGGGCCGATTTTCCGTCGCTCGCCGTGCAGGCCGACGGAAAGATGGCCGCACACTGGCTGCAGCGTTTCGGCACCACGTCGTACGCTTATGACGTGCGCATTTCCCAGTCCACCAACGGCGGCAAGAGCTGGGGCACGCCGGTCGCGCCGCACGGCGATCGCTCCGCCACGGAAAAGGGATTCGTGACGATGTGGCGCGAGGGATCCGGGTTCGGCGCCGTCTGGCTCGACGGCCGCAAGGCCGACAAGACGGGCAAGAATCCCATTCAGGAAATGATGCTGTTCGCCACGACGATCGGCGCTGACGGTGCGCCCACGAAAGAGGTGCTGCTCGACGGTCGTGCCTGCGACTGCTGCCAGACGACTGCCGCCCTCACCGCGAACGGACCGATCGTTGCCTACCGCGATCGGACGGCCACCGAGATCCGCGACATCTACGTGACGCGGCGCGTGGGCGGTACCTGGACGGAGCCGAAATCCGTGTACGCCGACAACTGGGAGATCAACGCCTGTCCGGTGAATGGCCCATACGTTGACGCCGCGGGACAGCGTGTCGCGCTCGCCTGGTACACGGGCGCGAAGGAGGTGCCGCGAGTGCGAGTCGCTTTTTCGTCCGATGCGGGCGCGACCTTTGGTGCGCCGATCACCGTGGACGAAGGCAAGCCCGCGGGCCGCGTGGCTGCGGTGTTGCTCAAGGATGGCAGTGCGCTTGTGAGCTGGATCGAGCGCACAGGCGGCGACACGGCGAGCGTGCGCGTCCGGCGCGTGACCGAAAAGGGCGCCGGTCCGGCCACGACGGTCGCGGCGTCCAGTGCGGCGCGTGCGAGTGGGTTCCCTCGCATGGCACGCTCCGACGACGACGTCTGGTTTGCATGGACCGTGCCCGGTCGTCCGTCGTCGGTGCGCGTGGCAAGAACGCGCGCTGCGGACTTCCGGTGATGCACCGGCGGCTAGCCGCACGAACCGCGCTGAGGTCAGGCACTTCACTGGCCGCGCTCGTGGCGGCGCTGTGCACCGCGGCGGCGCTCGGAGCCTGCTCCATGGATACACCAGATGGTGTCGTGAAGGTCGGCGCAGCGGCGCCGGCGTACGCGACGCGTGCACTCAGCGGTGATTCGGTTTCGCTCGCTGCGCTGCGTGGACAAGTGGTGTTGCTGAACATCTGGGCCACTTGGTGCCATCCGTGCCGCACTGAGATTCCGGAGTTGGAAGCGTTGCATCAGCAGTATGCGAAGGACGGGCTCGTTGTCGCGGGCGTGAGTGTCGACAACGGCGGCATGGACGCGGGCATCCGAGAGTTCGTGCGCGACTTCCAGATGACCTACCCGGTCTGGCTCGACCCCGACGAGCGCATCACCGCGCAGTTCCTCACGATCGGCGTACCGGAAACGTTCCTGATCGATCGCACGGGCGTCATTCGCTGGCGCAAGATCGGTGCGATCCAGCAGGGAGACACGACGCTGACGAACGCGCTTCGCAAGGCACTCGCGCAACCCAGCGCCTGACGGATCGGCGCACCACGCGTGCGCGCCGGTTGGCGGCTCGTCTGATGCGCGATTCACGCAACGACTGCATCTTGTGGTGTCGCTGGCTCTGGCCGGCAGCAGACGCCGCACACCTCACGCCAGGATCTTCCCGCATGCGCCCAATCACATTCCTCGTCCGTTCCGCCGCGGCCATCGCCGCTGTCACCTCGACCCTGACTGCGCAGTCGCCCGATGCCGCCACACTCGCCTCGCTGAAGTGGCGCTCGATCGGCCCGGTGAACATGGCCGGCCGCATGACCGACGTCGAAGTGGACCCGAAGAACTCACGGGTCTTATACATCACGGGTGGCGGTGCCGGCGTCTGGAAGACGGTCAACCTGCCGTGACGGCGCGGTCGGCTCCACTCATCGGGCGCATCGTCGCCATTGGCTGCGTGCTCGGCATCTCCGGGCTCGCGCTGTTCGCGGGGTTGCATGCGCTCGTCGTCAAACCGGTCTGGGGCCAGTTGCTTGGCGGGCTCCCGTTCGTGATCGCGATCGGCATCGCGGTGACCTGGGCCTACCACGAGTTCGTGAGGGTCGTGCCGGATCGCATCTGTGCGACCGGCGGACTTCGGTTCGGCGCGATGATGTGGCTGTCGGCATTCCCGGCCACGGCACTCGTCAATATCACGCGCATCCAACGCGGCGGGTCGTTGCCGATCTGGGTGGATATCGCGTCGTTCGTGCTCGCGCTCGCGGGCGGCGCGCTGGTGATCGGCACCGTCACCAAGTCGCGCCGTGCCGCCGGCACCGCGGCAGTCGCTTCCGCTGTACTGCTCACGGCGGCTGGTGGGCCGCTACCCGTGCTCCGCGGCGGCGGTGCGGCCGAACTCTGGTTCGGGCTCTTCGTGCTTGAAACTGCTGCCGGCGTGATTCTCGCCAGACTCTACAAACGATGGATTGTTCCGATCGCGCCATCGCAGGCAGCGACCTGACGGAGGCAACGTCAAACCCATAGGCAGGGCAAGCGGGTTAAGTTCCTCAGGCCGCCACCTTCACGCGGCTTCCCTCCCCGACACACTCCATCATGCGCATCACCATCCGCCCCATCATCGCAGTCGTCACCGCCATCGCGCTCGCCTCGTGCACGCCCGAAGCGCCGCTGGGTCCGATCGCCGACATCACCAACGTGACGTTCGCGGCTTCGCTCGGCGTCAATCTGTCGAATATGACCAAAACGGCCAGCGGCCTCTATTACCAGGACACGCCAGCCGGAACGGGCAACACCGCGGTCAGCGGGAATCGCCTCACGGTCCACTACACGGGCAACCTGATCAACGGCTCAACATTTGACTCGAGCGTCGGCAAGGCACCGTTCGCGTTCACCCTCGGTGGCGGCAATGTGATCAAGGGATGGGACGAAGGGCTCGCTGGAATGAAGGTTGGCGGCACACGCAAACTCGTGATCCCACCCGCCCTTGCCTACGGCGCGATCGCCAACGGTGCGATTCCCGCCTCGTCGATTCTCGTTTTCATGGTGCAACTCATCTCGATTCCGTAGCCGCGACGGAGGTGCGGCCGAATAGCGGCCGAGTTCACCCCCACAGGCCGTTGCGACGGCGGTGCGGGTGCCGCAGTTTGCGGAACCCGCTGGTGCTTATCCTGATGCAGTACCCAAGCCCCCATTCCGCGTGCCCGATCTCTTCCATCTGTTCGACCGAAATCGCGTCTGGGCCACCCGCATCGTGCAGGAGCAGCCGGGCTTCTTCGAGACACTCATGGCCCAACAGACGCCCGGGTACTGCTGGATCGGTTGCTCCGACAGCCGCGTGCCGGCAAATGAAATTGTCGACCTCCTGCCCGGCGAAGCTGCGCGCGATCGGAACCTCGATCACCCGGGACTCGGGCTTGCCGAGGAACGGTACGAGGTCGAGCCGAACCTTCACCGGCTCGCCGGGATCGATCTCGGCGTCGAGCACCTGCG
>SXGQ01314754.1_pt1 | contig 17870 bp, 1 predicted proteins | sample 3178371 | NCBI WGS metagenome assembly SXGQ01 (sample SAMN11356859, study PRJNA531348) | freshwater metagenome | isolation source: freshwater sample F1-20 | place: China: Fuxian Lake, Yuxi | collected 2017-12-25 | reverse complement strand
TGCACCTCGGTCGGAATCCACTCGAAGCGATCCCCTTGGACTACGGCCCCTGCAGGCCCGGACACCAGGCGGAAGCTCAACCCAGTGGGGGTTCCCAAATGATTCAACCCGCGGAGCGTTTGACTGTAGAAAAGGTTCTCCGTGATGACCGTATCACTCAGGCCCACAAACACAGGGGATGCCGTTAGTTCCCGAACCGTGATGACCAACGAGTTGGTCACGCTGCCATACCCATCATCCACGGCCACCATCAGGGTTTGGCTAGAAAGCTGATCCTGCAGGCCCGGAGTCCACTGGACCATCCCTTGGGTTATCCTTGCTCCACTCGGGCCGGACACCAACCGGTAAACCATCGGCTGCGCGGGCAAGTCGAAATCGGTGGCCACCAGCCTCTGGGAATAGGGCTCGTCGACATCAATGGTGGCATTAGTCAGCGCACCCCATACCGGCAACCGATTCACCTCGGTGATGGTCAGAACAAACTCGTTGGTCACCTGCGCAAACCCATCGCTCACCGCCACCACGATCCGATTGGTCGACGGTCCCTGAGCTTCCGTCGGAAACCACACGAAGCGTCCACCGCTGACCTCCGCACCCACCGGACCCTCGATCAGCGAAACGGTGAGCAACTGAGCCGGAACATCCGAATCGGCCACACTCAGCAATTTTGAAAACTCCGCCAACTCCGGGGCCTCTTCAGCCGAAAGCCCGGTGAATCGCGGTGCGCTGTTCTCGCCACCCACCATCAACGAAAAGCTGTTGGTCACACTCAGTAAACCATCCGACACGGCCACCACTACCTGGTGGGTCAGATCTCCCTGCGTCGCACTCGGTGTCCAGGTGAACACATTGCCCACCACCGAAGCCCCTACGGGTCCGGATACCATCCAGAAGCTCAACGGCTGAGCCGGCAGATCCGAATCGATTCCCACCAAACTTTGGGTGTACCGGGTCAACTTGGGGATCGTGGCCCCGATCAGGCCAGAGAACACCGGGGCTCGATTCACTTCACTCACCCGCAAGGTGAAGGCGTTGGTCACGCTGCCCAGGCCATCGTCGGCGGCCACCAAAATCGTCTGCACTGACGGCCCCATCGCCTCCGACGGGGTCCATGAAAAGATCCCGTTGGAAATCACCGACCCTGCCGGGCCGCTCACCAACCGAAAGGATACCTCTTGGGCGGGCACATCGTCATCGGTGGCCGAGAACCGCTGCTCGTACGTCGAGAGCTCGTCCACGTCATCGCTCACCGGTGGGGTCATCACCGGGGCTTGATTGGCCTCGGTCACAATGACCAGGAATGCATTGGTCACCGTTTCAATCCCGTCCGTCACCTCCACCCAAACCCGATTCGTCGAAGGCCCTTGCTCCTCCAGCGGAGTCCACCGAAACACTCCGTCCACCAACTCCGAACCATCCGGTCCCTCGATCACTCTCAAGGTCAACTGTTGCTCCGGCACATCGGGATCAGCACCCAACAAGGGCAACGTGTAAAGCGACCCCTCTGGAATGGTCACCTCCGCGGCTCCAGTCAAAGCGGGAGGGCGGTTCACCTCGGTCACGATGACCGTGAATGCGTTGGTCGAGGCATCGGAACCATCGGTGGCCACTACCCGGATGACATTGGTCGACGGCCCCTGCCCCTCGCTCGGGTTCCAGCGAAAGACGCCATCCACCACCTCGGATCCCGTCGGTCCCGACTCCAACGAATAGCTCACCGCTTGGCTGGCCAAGTCCGGATCCACTGCTCGCAATGCTTGCTGATAGAGCACCATCTCTGGAATGGCATCGTTGGTGAGACCTACGAAGGCCGGCGGTCGATTGGTCAGACCCGCCAGAGTCAGTGACCAGCTCTCTAGTCGCATGGTTCCGCCGAAATCGAGATCTGCCACGCTGAGATACCAGTCACCATTGGCCACCCCTCCGGCCAAGGCCGACAGCAGAGCGGGCCTTAGAACATCTTCCGGCTTCAACCGGCCATCGGGTTGAATCTCGCCGGTCATCACCCCGGATCCTATGTCTTCAAGATGTACGTCCGACGACGCGGAATCCGCGAACGTCACCTGCCAGCCGTCATACCCAAAACCCACCAAATCACTGTTCCGCACACCCACCTGGTTGATAAGAATGCTGCTCACCTGCAGGTCCTTGTTCAGCGAGACATAAATCTCGGAAGCAAACCCTCGACCCGAAGGTTCACCTACCAAATGCAACCCCACCTTCACCTCGGTCAGGATCTTGATGGAAGAGTTGGTGATGACCGCTGAGACCGTCAGCGGCGGGTCCTGCAAATCCGACAAGTTCTTGCCCACCGTGAAACTCCGCGTGGCATCCACCACCACACCGCCCGCCTGGGCGACGGTGCATGCCAGCCATAGTAGGGACAGGCACAGAGCACTGTTGAGTAGCGCTTTCAGCCCACAGGCGCTTCGTTTCAAAACACTCATCGGAGACACACCGGCCAACTGCTGGGAATCGAGCTGAACTGAATTGGGCTGATCTGAATTGCTGTAGCGCATCGAAATGTTTCCGACCGTCTCCCCTTCACGGCACGCGCAGGCTTGCTTCAGAATCATGGCGGTCCGCCTCCCTCGATCGTTTTGATCCGGACAGTTCCGCTCACACGATGTCCGCCCAAGCCGTCCGAAACCTCGTATTGGAAACCCGCACTGGTCGAATCCGCCCCATCCACGGCTACGGTGTACGTGATGTCTCCTTCGAACAGTTCCACGGTCGCTCCTTGTGGCAGCGCCCCGCTCACCGAGACCACCGACAGCGCATCACCATCGGCGTCCGTATCGTTAGCCAACAGCGTCGATGCTTTGAAGGTGATTTGACGAAAGAACGTCGGACGCTCCACCCAATCCTCACCCAAAATCGGTGCATCATTAGCCCAACCCATCGGGATCGCTCGGTACAACCGCAACGGGCCGCTGGACAGGGGTTCCTGATGGCGGAAAACACCTAGCGCTCCAGTCCGAGCGGCGGTGTACAGGGCCGGAGTGGAATAATCATTCCACGTGTACGGAGCTTGCACCGAGGTCGTGTACTGGACCTTGTAGTTACGCCGCGCGACGCCAATCCACGTCAGCGAAATGTCCCCCTTGTCCGTGACCACCGCTAGCGGACTGGCCGGCTCATCTTGGCCCGCTCCGCTGACCACCGTCACAGGCACCGCGTTGGTCACTCGGTGGCCGCCCAGACCGTCTGAAAGCACATACTCAAAACTTCCAGCGCTGTCGTTGCCTGGGGGCGCTATATAAACCACATAGGGCTCCATGAGCTTCACGGAAGCTCCGTCCGGCAGGGCCGTCTGGACCGTATCCATGCTCAAAGCATCGCCGTCCGCATCGGTGTCGTTGGCCAGCAGCACTGACAACAGCACCTTCACCACACGTCCACCGGCACTGCGGTACACCACATCGCCTCCAGCGACGGGCGCCTTGTTGCCAGGGATCACCGTCAACACAAACGACCGATCCGTCGCGTTGCCCGCCAAATCCGTCACGGTCACCGTGATGATCCCACTTCCAGACTGACCGCTGGCCGGCTTGACCACCACGTTCCGAGCCGTGCCGAAACCTCCTGCCACAATGCCCCCTACCAAACCCGGGTTCGAAGACTGCGAACTCACCACCAACGCCGCCGACGCTGTCAGGTTGTCGCTCACCAGAAACCGCACCAGATCCGTCTCCGCGTCTTCGTCAATCGTCTGCTCCGACAAGTCGGAGACCGTGGGCGCCGTCGTGTCGATGACCACCGTCTTGGTCCCCGTCAGCTTCACACTGCCATCGGTGGGATGGGTCACGAGCGCCGAAAACCCATGGCTCCCGGAGGCCAGCGGGCTGGGCACCGTGAACGTCCAAACCCCATCCGAACCAGCGGTCACCGTCCCGATCACCGAGACGGAACTTAAGCCGTATTGGATCTTCACCGTGGCTCCGGCTGTCGTTTTGCCCGTCAGGGTCGGCGTGCTCACCCGGGTCACTCCATCCGTCGTCAATGCGCCGGTGTCCGAGGCTGTCGTCAGACTGGGCGGTTCCAAACCTGCCTCCAATGGACTGAAGATCAGCGCGCTGCCCAAGCTGCTCCAAGCCGCTGCGGTCCGATTGGCTCCGCCGAACAGTGTGCCGCCAAAACCCACCGCATCCCGAACCCGCAAGGTCCAGTTCCCGATGGAACGCTGATTGCGATATTTTCCGAGCCCGGTACCCGAGGTCCAGTTATCCACCCGGAAGGTTCCCGTGTACGGCGCCGTGCCCGACTCAATGCCATCGGTGCCCGACTCAGAGAACAAGGCATCCGCCAACCGAGATCCGCTCAGGAACCCCTCCTCATCACCCAGCACCGTCGCGGCCAGCAGCTTCACCGTGGTGCCCGAGGGGCTCACCAGGCTGATATCCAAATCATCAATGGAACCGGCTCCCGTCGACTCCAAGGCCAAGCGCACCACCACTCCATCCAGGTACACATCATCCGGAACCGCCACTGTGTACGAGGTGATGCCAGAACCGTAGTTCTTACCCTCAATGGGATACTCGCGATCAGCCGCCACTCCGCTCACGGCCAACACCCAGGCCATCAGCGCCCAAGCGGCCGAGCCGAGCCAGCCCTCGTTTGTTCTCACCGAAAACATCTTCATGCCCACACACCCTTCACCTTGCGGACTTCGCGATTCGACCGCTGGCCCGTCTTCTTGGTGGTTTGAAACTCCTCCATGTTCAGGCTCTCCACCGAGGCAACGGTCATGGGGCTATCGCCACCCACCACAGAGAGCGAACGGAAGACAGGTGCCGCGGCCCCCTGCCCCATTCGACCCGCAAAAGCTTGATCCAAGGGCACCGACGCAGCCGTCACCACGCGGTAGGGCTGCCCAGCAGTCGGCTTTGAGGTGCGATTCGCAGCGGAATTAGCGGGTCCTGCGGCGGGTTCGTGACGAGTTGTCGTCTCCGGAGTCACTGGGACGAGAACCAGAATCACCCGGGGATCCACACCTGGGGTCACGATCACATCAGTCGCATTGAACAGCCCAGAAGACCCAGCAGAGACTGCTTCCACCGAATTTATAAGGAACTCCGCATCGAAATTTGACGCCGCCTCGTTCTCCGACCACTGGGCCAATACTCCTGCCCACGATCCTGAAGCACTTCGAGCAGTCCCCGTGGAATCCGATCCGGAGGCCGCACTGGCCAACAGGCGAACCGCCTCAACGGACTCGGCTGTGTACGCGGCCATAGTGAACTTAACACCATCGGTCGTCGTGGCCAGGCGCGCACTGGTCAGGCTCACTTTCAGCCAGGTATCGTTGACCACGGAATACCGCAAATTGCCCTCGGTTTGGAGGAACGTCTGAATGTCAGCCATCGAACCGATCAACGTCACGGTGTCCGTGCGATCCCCTTGGATGGTCAGATTAGGAGCGGTCGCCGAGCCCACGGTCGCAGAACTATCCTTAGCGCCCACACGGCCCGCATCGATCAGGCCGCCCACACCCGCGCTCAGACGCAACGTCATGGCCTGACCGGCGAAATCCGGCACCAACAACAGCGGTGTTGTGGCTCCAGTGGTGATCGGCTTGGTGGATCCGAGGATGGCCTGAGGGGTCGTCGGAGCCGTCGCTCCGGCCTTGGCATAGCCCACCTGGAAGAACTCGCTGCCCGTCAATTCGACGAAGCGTACCTCCACCCGATAATACGTGTTGGCCTGCAATGCCACCGCCGCCGAGCGTGTCACCCCGCTCCACTGATCCCGAGCGGTCGTTGCAGTGGTGCTGGCAACTATCCCGCCGCCCATCGGCTGCTCGTCCAGGCCGTAGATCCACAACTGAACTGCTGCGTCCCCCAAGGTCCAGAAGTGGTAATTGCCGGCCTCAGACGCCCGAATCCAGCCCGTGGCTACCGTACCGAAGTTGTCCGCTGCCGTCGTGGTCGGGGTCACCAATCCAGTCTGCCATAAACGCACGCTATCGCCAGCCGGGGTGGTCGAGGCCCGCGTCAACAAGTTGTTGAGGCGCAGCGTGGCTCCGCTCCCCGTCAGACTGTTGTAGGTTCGCTCTGTCCAACCGGTGCCGGCCAAGGTCCGCAGATCCGGCAAGCCGGTGAGCGACTTCAGCCCCCCATTCAGCTCCACCACATTGACCGGTCCCTCATTGCCGACGGCTGCGGCATCCAGCTTCACACGACCGCCCACCACGTGAGCATCATCTTTGGAAACCAGTGCCTCGATGAAGCCGGCAGATTTCAGCAGCACGTCCCCGCGATCGGCTGAAACGTAACCCGGACGGATATCTCCCGAACCCAGCGTCTGCAGCTGGATCGAGGCACCGAGGCCCAGAGCCCGGACATCTGTAGCCCGGAGATCGCCGTCTTGGACCGACACCAGGATCTGACCGCCATTGGCCGCAGAGTTGACTGCCGAAATGAGGGTTAAATCCGCCTGGTTCAACACCTGCAGGACCCCGGCATCCGTCGCCATCGAGAGGCTTTGCACCAAGGTCTCCAGAATCCCCAGAGAACCAATGCCAGCCGCTGCCTTCAGGATGGCGACCTTGGCGATCAGGTCCGCATTGGAGTCGCTGCCAATCTCCTCAATCCGTCCGCCAGCGGTGGCTGTCAGTGTTGAACCCGTTGCCTGCGCAAGACCGATGCGCAGGTCACCGGTCGACGTCAAGGTCACCGGCGCAGTGCGCCCGCGGACCAGATCCACCCAAACATCGCCGGTACCAGAAACCTCCACGCCGCTATTCAAACTCTCCACCTTGGCCAGTCGGATCCCTCCGCGGACATCCCGAACAAGGATGGCCCCGGAACCGACGATCTCGAGCAAGCCCGCCGATCCTACCGCCTCGGTCACAGTCACGCTGCCACCGCTAGACACCAGTGAGACAACCGAGGCAGCACCGGCCGTCATCACACTGGACAGACTGAGGTTACCTGCAGCACTCACCGTCAGAGCGTCCGTCCGGGTCGACTCATCCACAGTCACAGATCCTGAGGCGACAACGATCGTGGCACTGCCGTGGCCCGTGAGCTTGGAAGGAGTGCGGGATGCCCCAGCGAAGCTCACCGTACCACCATCACCCAGCACCATCGATTCACCGACCCCTGTTGTCACAGTATCGGTGCCGCCGCCGGCAATAATCACATTGTTGCCGGCTCCTGCACTGATGCGGTCGTTCCCGAAGTTCTTCGGATTCAGGGAAGCGACGGAAGTGATGATCCCATCGGTTCCGAAGTTCATCACACCCTCATCTCCAACGATGATGTCGTTGCCACTGGCCGTGGTGATCACGTCCGCTCCGTCTCCACCCAAAATGTAGGCAGTGCCACCCGTGGAAGTGATTGTATCGTTGCCGCGGGAGATATCGATGGAGGCGAAGCGGGTCACCCATGATCCATCAGCGCTCATCTCGAATGTCGCGTCATCGCCAGCGACATAGGATGTGCCTGACCCCAAAGTGATAACATCGTCTCCTCCTCCACCCGTGATGTAGTCGGTACCCTTACCACCGGTGATCACGTCAGCATTGCCGGTACCCATGACGGTATTCACGCCGTCCCCAGCGTTCAGCGTGAACCGCACATCGGTTCCTGCATCCCTCACCAGCACGGTATCGTTGCCCGAACCCGTGGTAATTTGATTCATCAGTGTCACGCTGCCGCCAGACACCGTGTAGGTATTGCTGCCGCCAGTATCGTTGACGACAACCTGAGAGTTGATCCCATTCAGGATGCTCACGGTGGCATTCTCTTGGGCACCTTTGACCTGAATCTTGCGGACCCCGTTGATCGTCGTCACGCGGCCCTGATAAACGACCTCGATAGCCTCGGCGGTTGAGCCCGTACCACCCGAACCCGCCGAGCGGATCGTGTAGACCGGATTTGCGTCCGCAGACTTGGTCATATCCAAGACAAACGTACCATCCGAACCCAAGGTCGCTCCATTGGCCACCGTCTTGCCGGTGGAATCCACCAGGGTGGGCACGGGCAGTGATGACGGGTCGACTCCCTTGACCGGCCTTTGGAACGTGCCGAGATCGAACCAGTAGGTGTATTTCTTCTCGTACCAACCAAAAGCCCACCAGCGACTGGTGTACTCGGCGTACACCTGCAGCTTGCCGGAGGTGGAGGAGTACTGAATTCCGACCGACGGGAGGCCGATCGAGAATCCGAACACTTTGGCGTTCGCCGACACCGATCCAGAGAACCCGAAGACATCGGTCGCAGAATCAAAATACACCTTACCGGTCATGCTGCCCGAGAGACCCAGCCACCAGTCTCCCAGACCCACACTGCCCGACAAGCTCCCGCCGAATGAACCATTGGACTGCAGCCAACCGGAGAGATTCAGGGTGGCAACACCCATGAACTGACTGCTGCCGCTGAAGGCAAAGGCCCACTCACCCACACCCAGGGTCACCGATGAGGCAATGCCGCCGCCAATCGCATTGGCCGGACGAACGAAGGTTCCACCGACCTGAACCGTCACCCCCACGTTCATGCTAAAGATACCCATGATCTTCAGGCTTCCACTCAATGCCAGTAACACGCTCTTGGCGGCCAACTCGGTCTTGCCATTCGGAGTGGTGTACCGAGTGGCGCGGGTGTTGATGTACAGCTTGCCGACTGCGGTGATGCTGGCGATGCCCACGACATTGGCATCCACCACCACGTCCGCGGTCAGCACCAGGCCGGTCGAATCTACGACGATCGCCACGGCCACCTGGGCATTGAGCAAGTTGGCCACATTAACGATCAGCGATCCGTTCATGGTGAAGCGCCCCGCCGCTGCATCATACTGCAGGAAGAGGGTTCCCTCTGTGTCGAGGAGACCCAAGAAATTGTAGGTACCCACCAACCTCACCAGAGCCCCCCGGGCCACGATCCGCGGAGTTGCACCGAGGTACACTGTCTGAACGCTGGCCGTGGTGTTTATTTCCATCACCACAGAGGCGCTCACTCGCAGACCCACCGAGGAGCCGAAGCTGCTGTTGACCTTCAGAACGAAAGCCCCGTAGACGCCCGTGGTATCGATCCGCAAGAACCCGAGAGCCGAGGCTTCGCCGAGGGGCCCGAGCTTCATGAGGCCATCGAAGGCTACCTCGAACTTGGAGAGCGTCAGCAAGAAGCTGAAGGAACCCCGGACCACGAACGCATCGGCCAGATTCATTTCACCCGAGGCCCGGATCTGTAGGTAGGCTTCTTCATTCAAGGTGGTACCATCCGGATTGCGGGCGCCTCCGGTGATCGTCACCTGTCGGACCGGCACCGTGATCGCCAACGGCTTGCCGGAACTGTCGGTCTGCTGAGTACCATCGGAATTGAGCACAGCCACCGTCTGGGTTCCGGCCGTCTCGAGGCTACGACCCTGCTCATCCCGGATCGTGGGGAATGCCGGATCGATCTCAGGAATCGTGAAGAGGATGTCGTGCCCAAAGGTATTGATGGCCACCAACAGGCTGGCTTTGAAGGTCAGGCCCGGAATGCGGCTGACGCCACCCGAAGCCTGGAATATGCCGGCGAATCCCAGAGTTCCGCCATCGACACCCAGGAACAGCAATGCATTGACCGACAACTCGAGCAGCGGTGCCTCACGCGATCCGACCCTCAGGGTGCCGGCACCCATCAGAGTGAAGCCCTTGGACTCGATACGGATCGCGAAGCCGCCATCGATACGGAAGTACTCGGTCGTACCGACATTGAAGGCCAGCACACCGGACGCCACCAGACTCAGAGACTTTGGCGCGGCTTGGACATGAACTTCCAAGTTGTTCTTGGATCCGTAGGAGACTTTGTAAGAGGCGCTCTGGGTAATCGGGGCCAACAACCGGACAACCGAGTTGTAGCGGTCGAGAATATAATCACCGGTCTTTCCGCCATCGGTGGATTCCTTGAGCAGCACAGAGCCCACGCTGACCTGCACGGGAGCCCCCGTGGAAATCGAGTGCGTCAGCATTAGCAGACCCGAATCGCCCGCATGACGAATGAACGCATCCTCGGTGCTGGCCTGAGGTGTTGCTGCCAATTGCAGATCGATCGGCTTGACCACATCGGTGGTGTTCACCACCAGGGTCAACTGAGCCTGAGCGACCAGACCATAATTCTCCAACATCTTCAGCCCATCACCGGTACCCATGCGCAGCGCGCCGAAAATCTCGATGTTTCGCGGATCGAGAATCTGGCCGAGCTTCGGCGGCTTCACACGAAGTGTCAGATTTCCAGCAGCCGCCCCGAGAACTCCCAATCCAGAAACCGCCAGATTAGCCGAAGCATCCAGACTGAAGGTGACCGCCTCGGAGTCCACAAAGAGCGTCATAACCACTTGGCCACTGAGCTCGATAAAGAGGAAGTCTCCCAAGAAATCAGCACGGAGTCCGCCGCCGATGAGGATTTGCACGCCGGCCGGTTCCGGCACCTTAGAATTGGGATTGGCAGCCAACTTGCCGGTGGCCGGATCGCGATACGGAGTCTTGTAAGTGTAGTTAACGACAACCTTCTCACCGCTGGCAGCAGCGGTGTTCAACTGCAGGCGGCTACCGCCGGAAATCTGATAGTCCGTCGAGGCCAACGCCTTGCCGCCCACCGTGACGTTGATCGGAGCACTCTTGGAGACCAGGTTCTCCAGTACATACGTGTTGGCCGATCCATTGCCGGTGAACTCCTCTTGGGCCAGTGCGTCGATGTAGTACTTTTCCTGGAGGCGTTCTTGAGTGATGCGGTTGCCCAAGCTGTCCACCAACGCCAAGTCGAGCAACCCGTAGAGGCTAACACCACCCACGTCGCGCCACGGACGTCCCGGCAGATCCATGAGGAAGATCAGGCGGGCGTTGCCTGAAGCCAACTGGGACAAATCACCGAAGAAGTAGGCGGCGAGGCTCAGCCCATAATCCGGTCCGCCGAAGGTGGCAGTGCCGGTCATCAGGATCTTGCCTGTGATGTCGATCTGCACAGTTACCTCGGCGAAGAAGGTGTAGGCGGAGATGTAACTGCTGAACAATCGAGCCCCACCGCGAATCACCATATTCTTGAAGAGGTCAGCAAAGCTCACGTTGCCGCCGCCGTTCTTCATGATCGTCGAGATCTGTTTGCGCAGATTCCCCTCCCATTGGCTGGCCGTCATGCTCGCCGGATTGCTACCCGAGACTACGTTGCGCAGGTTGAAGGCTGTTTGGGTGATATCGACCTTGGGTGCACCGGTGGCTGGATCGATCACCGGATCCCCATTGGCTTCCTTCGCATAAATCGTTGGCGCCGCCAACGTGGCGCCGAAGTCGATGCCCGCGCTGAAGTTGCCCAGCGAAAGCCCGGTGATCGGCTCGAACAGAAGCGGCACGTCGGCGTTCAGGAAGATGGACAGCGGTCCGAAATCGCAAAGACCCATGCGGAAGAAAACTCCACCTAGACCCGGGATGGTCATTCCGCCAATCAGGCCAGCATAGAGGGTTCGCTGGGCGACCGGTGTCACCAGATCGGTGGACTCAATCGGGTTGAAGTCCTGATCCATTTTCAGGATACCCAGAACGAGGCCTGCCTTCACCCCGAAGCCGCCGATCATGCCCGAGACACTGACATTGAACGAATCGATGCCGATGATTGGGAAAGCTCCCTGAGCCAAGAGCCCCACATCAATGGTCAAGCCGCGGAAGCCACCTGACACCTGCAGCAACGGCAGCCCCTCGATACCCTTCACCTGGGCGTCGATGATGATTCGGAAGTTGGCAGGGTCGGTCCGGAAATTGTCACCCTGCCAGAAGAGGGCCAGCGACAGGCTCTCCAGCGGCAACCAAGACGGAAGACCCATACCACTCGTCCCACTGGCTCCCAGACTCAGGGTGATCGCGAAATTGTCGGCGGTGTAAATGGTTCCATCGCCCAAGATGCCGAAGTTTTTGGCACCACCACCCAAACTGACCGGGCCCGCCGTCACCGACACGGCCGCGCTGCCGATGGCCAGCAACGGGTCGGTCGAGGCAACACCCGGGTCGAAGGCAATGCCGGTCGCAGTGAACGACAGGTAGTTTCCAGCCTTCAGGTTCAGAGTGTCGACCATGAGGTTGAAGCCACCCAGGCCAACCCCCGAGGGCGCGAAGCTCTTGAGCGGGTCGAGGAAGACATCGATGCCGAAGGTGCCGGCAACACCGTACTCGTCGGTGTCTTTACCGTCGGTTATGGAGGCGGCAAACCCAGTAAGCTCCACCGCTCCGCTGGTCACACCCACCGTCACCGAGACTGTGAGCTTGATCTTGAAGTCCTTAGTGAACGACACCCCGAAGCCCGTCACATTGACAGTGGGATTCACCAATGTCACCGGGCCCAACTTGATCACCGTCGGCAGATTCGGCTCGGCCTCCAACAATTCGTATCCATCCGAATCGACGCCTCCGACCGCACCAGTCTTGAGGTCTGGTATCGCTGGGGCTTCTGCATTGGAGAAATTGGTCGGGGCCGTCTGCTTACCAGGCAGCAGGTCAAAGCTGGTGACGGCAAAGCGGTCCAACTGGAAGCCATCCGGACCGCCGTAGTGGAACTCACCGGCGCCCGCAACGCGGATCAGCGTCTCCGATCCGTTCTGGATGCTGAAACCGAGGTTGGCAAAGGCCACCCGGGTGAGGGCCGAGTCACCGGATCCAGAGCCCAAGATGATGTTGAAATTGCCGAAGAGCGACAGCGTCGAGCCTAGGTCGATTTGTCCACCGACCACCAGTATCTGGGCAACGCCCGATGAGTAGGCAACGCCACCCAGCGTCACCGGCTTCTTGAACTGCTTGTAGGTCACCGAGGCGGCGCGAATGCTGAAGAGCGCCGGATTGCCGAAGACCAACTCCGCATCCGTGATCTGAGTCACGCTCTCACCCAAGGCTCCCACCGGCAGCGTCTTGTAAGATCCGCGGACTGTAATGTCTCCAAGCTTGATGACCGCATTTTCGATCCCAATGGAGCTGAAGGCCGTGCGCTCCGCGTTGGCAGTCTCCTCCGCCGTGAAGACCACCGGCACGGACCAGGTCTGCACCGGCACCTTCGCGTTGACCTCGAATTGGGTCGTGTTGCGGCGAATCCGGACCGTGGCCTCGGCCGTTAGGTCACCGGCCTTGGCACGCCCGCGGATGGCACCATCCAGCGCATAGCCCAGCGAGTTGCCCGTGGCGGTCTGCTCAAAGAGCACCAACCCTAGGTCACCGTTCGTCAGCGTGAACTCATCACTGCCGGCGCTCCCCGTCACATTGGCGGCCCCGATCAGCACCATAGTTCGACCCGTGGTCGTATCGACTTGGCGCGCGAACCCGAAGCTTCCAGACACATTGATGAAGCCAGCGATGGTCAATGAGACCGAACCGCCCACCGCCAGATACGGATCGGCCTTGCCTCCCTTACCTACTTGGATGGGAACGCTCAGAGATCCCGCCGTCAGCGTCTGATCCACCGCTTCTCCCGTGTTGTTGTAGGATACGCTTAGGTCTCGGATCTGAAGGTCGATCACCGAGGTGACCGACTTCGGAAGCGTCAGGTACGGGGATCCCGTGGCCTGAAGGGCGACTGTGCCATTGGGCTTGATCAAGGCGCCGAGCGTCGCATTGCGGATGCCCACCTCGAAGGAGCCCGCGGTCAGACTGGCCTGAGCGCCGGACACCACAATGGTCATATCGTCGCCCCGCTTCTGGAACCCGAAGTTGCCCGACAACTGGACTGAACCGCCAATGACTGCCCGGAACCCTTCCACCACCACGGCGATGGTGCGACCCGGCACATCGATTGCGGCCGTCAGTGCGCCCACCGTGAGCGGTTGTTTCACGTCGAGGTCCGTCGAGTTGTAGTAGACGGTGACCTGCTTCATCGAGACCTCGGCCAGCGCACCGGGCAACCGGAGCACCGGTGTGCCACTGGCCTGCAGGATGACACCACCGCTCGGTTGCAACAGCAGGCCGAAGGAGCCACCCGTGACACCCGCCTGGAACTCACCGGCGGTCAGCACGGCCTCGATACCAGCCCCGACCACAGCAATCGAGTCGCCTTGCTTCTGGAAGGCTAGATTCCCGCGGATGCGGACGAAGTCGGTGAGCACCGCCTCGAATCCCGTGACCGACACGGCGATGGTATTGGCCTGGACGCTCAGCGGCGCCCGTACGTCACCCACCTCTAGGGTCAACCCCTCACGGTCCGCAGTGGTGTTGTTGTAGAGCACCGACACCTTCTCGACCTGGATGCCCGAGAAGACGCCCGGCAAGGTCAACTTCGGCGAGCCACTCGCCTGGAACACCAAACCGCCACTAGCCGGCAACAGCAGGGCCAGCGAAGCGTCGGTCACCCCAACCTCCACCGCACCTGCCGTGACGAGGGCATAGGCGTTGGACGCGACCACGGTCAGGTCGCTACCCGATTTCTTGAAGCCGAAGTCGCCGCCCAGTCGACCGAAGCCGCCCAGAGTGGCCCGGATTCCGGTCACCGAGAAGGCCACTTCGCCCGGAGCCATGGCTTGAGTGAAGCGATAGCTCTGATCGCCCACGACGATCTCATCGCCAGCCACCACACCCGCGGCCGACGCGGCATTGTAGCGGACTTGGACAGCGCTGGACGTGATCTCGGCGAAGCCCGGCAGACCCGCTTCGAAGCGTCCCTTCGAGACTTCGAACGAAACCGCGCCGCCGGCGATCCGCAGACCGAGATCGGCCTCCACCACCCGCACATAGGCCGAACCCGCCTCGAGCGAGGCACTGATACCTTGGCCCACCGCCAACACTCGGCCGGAGGCATCCTTTTGGAGGGCGAGATCACCGGAAAGGCTGACGAAATCGGCCACGCTCGCCCGGAAGCCGCTCAACGAGATCTGGGCGACATTGCCCGCCACCTTCAGCGGGGCAGAGATCGAACCGAGCGTCAGACGGGTATCCACCGCATTGGCGGTATTGTTGTAGGCCACGGTAACCTTCGCCACCGACACCGAGGCGAAGGTGGTGGGCAACGTCAGCACCGGAGTACCCGAGACCTGCAACTGCACCCCGCCCTGGGCCGGCAGCCGCAGCGCCAATTCCGCATCCTTCACACCGGCTTCGACGCCCCCGGCGGTCAATAGGGCACTCGCACCTTGGGCCACCACTTGGATGTCGTTGCCCGCCTTCGAGAACCCGAAGTCGCCCTTGAGTGTCACAAACCCACCCAGCGATGCCTCGAACCCGCTTACAAACACCGCGGCCGTATTGGCTCCGACCGTCAACGGCGCGCTCACCGCACCAACCGTCACTCGGGTATCCACCGCGTTGGCAGTGTTGTTGTAGGCCACGGTGACCTTCGCCATCGACACCGAGGCGAAGGTGGTGGGCAACGTCAGCACCGGGGTACCCGAGGCCTGCAACTGCACCCCGCCCTGGGCCGGCAGCATCACCGCCAACTCCGCCCCCGTCACGCCCACCTCCACACCCCCAGCGGTCAGCAGCGCGCTCGCACCTTGGGCCACCACTTGGATGTCATTGCCTGTCTTCGAGAACCCGAAGTCGCCCTTCAGCGTCACGAACCCGCCCAACGACGCCTCGAACCCGGTCGCCACCACCGCGGCCGTATTGGCTCCGACCGTCAACGGCGCGCTCACCGCACCGACCGTCACTCGGGTATCCACCGCGTTGGCAGTGTTGTTATAGGCCACGGTGACCTTCGCGACCGAGACCGAGGCGAAGGCGGTGGGCAGGGTCAGCACCGGCGTACCCGAAGCCTGCAACTGCACTCCGCCCTGGGCCGGCAACCGAAGCGCCAACTCAGCCCCCTTCACACCCACTTCGACCGCCCCGGCGGTCAACAGCGCACTCGCCCCTTGGGCCACCACATGGATGTCATTGCCTGTCTTCGAGAACCCGAAGTCACCCTTCAGTGTCACAAATCCGCCCAACGACGCTTCGAACCCACTCGCCACCACCGCGGCCGTGTTAGCCTCGACTTTCAACGGAGCGCTCACCGCACCGACCGTCACTCGGGTATCCACCGCGTCGGCGGTGTTGTTGTAGGCCACGGTGACCTTCGCGACCGAGACCGAGGCGAAAGTGGTCGGCAGGGTCAGCACCGGCGTGCCCGAGGCCTGCAACTGCACCCCGCCCTTGGCTGTTAGCCATAGAGCCAATTCAGCGCTCGTCACGCCCACCTCGACGGCCCCGGCGGTCAGCAGCGCACTCGCACCCTGGGCCACCATCTGGATGTCATCGCCTTGCTTCCGGAAGCCGAAGTTGCCCGCAAGCCTTACAAAGCCGCCCACCTGGGCACTCATTCCCTCCATCAACACCGCCGTGGTGTTGTCGACCACCTTCAGCGCCGCACTGATCGTCTGAGTGCCTAGAGTCACAGCCAACACACGGTCCTGGTCGACCCCGGTGTTGTTGAACACCACCGACACGGAGGTGGCCGAGACGCTGGCGAACCCGGCTCCCAGCACCAGATCCACCGCACCCGAAGCCTGCATCGCCAGCTTCTGGTCGCCACGAATCAACAACGCAAGGGAGGCATCCTTGACCCCGGCCCGGATGGCTGAACCGGCGTTCAGAGAGGCGGCCGCACCGGTCGAAACCACCCACAACTCTTCGTCAGCCGCTGTGGCTCCGAAGGTCTTCTTGATACCGAAGTCGCCCGAGAGGGTCACGAAGCCACCCACCGTCGCCGTCAATCCGGTCACCGTCAGGGAGCCGGTCTTGTCGGCCACCCGCAGCGGCGCGGCAATGGTGGTTTCACCGATGGATACAGAAACCGTACGATCCACATCGGCACCGGTGTTGTTGAAGGCGACACCGATCTCGCTCGCACTGGCACTGGCGAAGCCATTGCCCAGACTCAGGTCGACCGCACCCGTGGCTTGCAAAGCCAGCTTCTGATCCCCGCGAATCATCAGCGCCACCGTGGCCTTGCTGACACCCGCCCGCACCAGGGTGCCCGCCGTCAACGAGGCCGTAGCTTGGTTAGACACGATCAGCAATTCATCCTGAGCAGGCGTCGCCCCCGGCGTCCTCTGGATACCGAAATCACCCGACAGGCTCACGAAGCCCGCCACCTGCGCCTGCAAGCCAGTGACCACCAAGGCCGCCTGGCCGTTCTTCACGTTCAACGGCGCTGAAACCGAGACATCCCCCACCGTCACCGTCACCGTGCGGTTCACGATGTCAGTTCCTGTATTGTTGAAGGTCACGCCCACCGCGGTTGCGCTGGCACTGGGGAACCCGTTGCCCAGGCTCAGGTCGACGGCTCCGGTGGCTTGCAGCGCCATCTTCTGATCTCCGCGGATCATCAACGCCACCGTGGCGTTGCTCACCCCGGCGCGTACCGCCGTACCCGCCGTCAGCGAGGCGGCCGCCTTGTTGGAAACGATCAACAACTCATCCTGGACGGCCGTGGCACCGGCCAATCTGCGGACACCGAAATCGCCCGAAAGGCTCACGAAGCCCGCCACCTGCGCCTGCAGGCCGGTGATCACCAACGCCGCCTCACCGTTCTTCACGTTCAACGGGGCCGCCACAGCAACGTCACCGACCGCCACCGTCACCGTACGATTCAGGATGTCCGCCCCAGTGTTGTTGAAGGCCACGCCCACCGCGGTCGCGCTGGCGCTGGCGAAGCCATTGCCCAAGCTGAGATCGGCCGCGCCCGTGGCTTGCAGCGCCACCCTCTGATCACCGCGAATCATCACCGCGATCGTGGCCTTGCTCACGCCCGCTCGGACCAGCGTGCCCGCTGTCAGCGAGGCCGCTGCTTGGTTGGACACGATGAGCAATTCGTCCTGGCTTGCGGTAGCACCCGCCGTTTTCTGGATACCGAAATCGCCCGACAAGCTCACGAAGCCCGCCACCTGCGCCTGCAAGCCGGTAACCACCAACGCCGCCTGGCCGTTCTTCACATTCAACGGCG
>SXGQ01046750.1_pt1 | contig 17876 bp, 14 predicted proteins | sample 3178371 | NCBI WGS metagenome assembly SXGQ01 (sample SAMN11356859, study PRJNA531348) | freshwater metagenome | isolation source: freshwater sample F1-20 | place: China: Fuxian Lake, Yuxi | collected 2017-12-25 | reverse complement strand
CCTGCTGCTGCTCCTGCTGCTGCTCCTGTTACTACAACAGCCACTTCTACAACTGCTACTGATCAATATAAGGATAACTGTGATCGCGTAGAAGATATGGGATTGGAGTTTAGAAAACCATATTTATTTATGTTAAAGCCAACTAATGATATAATGAATAATAATGAGTATAATTATAGATTGATATGTAATGTATTTTTAAACAATGATAATCTCAATAAAGATAATAAGAGATATTTATATATTTTTGGTTTATTTCCATGCAAATATATTCCATCTGCATATATTCCTTTAAATCGCAAAAAATTATTAGAAAATACCAAGAGATTAGAAGAAAATAAATCAGATATTATAAAGAATATATTTCGGGACGAAGTACAATTTAATAAGCATTTTCAGAATAAAATTAAACAGTTCATGAATAAAAATACCATATATAATAATTTGAATTTATCAGTATTTGGTATTATATTGATACTTTATTGGTCACTTGTATTATTATTTCTAAATTACCTCATGTTATACTATTTTAGAAGTTCATTTAATAATATATTGGCCGGAATTCTATTAATATTATTATTATTTTCAATAATATGGAAAATGATATATACAGTTCAAAATTGATATTTTTATCTATAATACCTATAAGGAAGTATTATTTTTTTAGTATAATGGATAAAAAATTAGACTATGCTAATATATTAAATATTAATGAAGAAGAAGAAGATAATGAGGAAGAAAGTAAAAAAGATATGATAGATACTTTGATTAAAGATATTGATTTAAAAAAAAATTATAATTTACGATATAACTTTTATAATAATTTTATCAAAATGTACAAAAAGAATTCTAAAATTATTAAACTTATCTATAAAAAATTTAATGAAGTTAAGGAAATTAATGAAAAAGAGAGGGTATTATATGATAAACTAAAGTATGCAATGTCTATATCTGGTACTTCAACAACACCTGTAATTAAAGGAGGAGGCAACGACAGTAACGGCGGCGGAAAACTAAGATCGTCGGATGATATATTAAATGAAAGGATTATTAAAATAATAAACGAAATTAAAATTGCTGAATTTAAAAATGTTAGGAATAATAAAATATTATATAAAAAATTAGAAAAATTAATTATCGATACTTATGGAAACAATATTACCAAAGATAATGTAAGTAAAATCGTGAGAAAACTTATGCGGGGCGGAGGAGGAGAAGGTGAAAGTAAAGGAGCAGATGGAGCAGATCCTGACGAAGTTGAAAAAATCGTTGATAATAATACTCCAAGTGGTACTGTTACCGATACTGATAAAATTAAAAAGCTCGTTACAAATATTGTAGAAAAATTAAAACAAAAAGATAATAGCGAAATTGAAATAAAAAAATCTCTAAAGGAAAATATAGATTCATTATTACGGTCTTTAGTTGAAGAAAAAATTATAAAACCAAGAGAAGGTTTAAAAAACTCGGAAACACAAACAACAGAAGCTATTTTATCAAATATACAAACGAATACAGATCCTTATACTTCTCGCCAGTCTTCACGTCCTTCTCGTGAGCCTTCAGATCCTTTCAAACAGTCAGGACAGTCAGGACAGTCAGGACAGTCAGGACAGTCAGGACAGTCAGGACAGTCAGGACAGTCTGATATACAGGAAATAACATCTATATTGCGTCAATCGCAGCCACAGAGATTATCTGCAAGGTTAGATCCAAAATTAACCTACGATAATCCGTATGATGAATTAATAAATTCTGTAAAAACAAGAGCACAATATGCTAGCAAACATCAAATTGATAATTCATCGGCCGAAGAAAGTCGTGAAAATCAAGCTGGGAATCATAAATCTTCTGATAGAGAAAAATATATGGGTATTTTAAAAGCAATTCAAAAAAATTATGAGTTTAAAAATTTAACCAATATTAATAATAAATATAGCATAGATGGTAATAATAAAGATTACAATAACTCAATATTAAATTTCAATAAAGCAATCGACGATTACAATGAATTAGATGATAATATGGATGAAAAGAGAAAAAAAAACGAATTAAAAAATATAAAAAACAAGTTGCTTTCGTTTGAAAACAATCCCAATAATTATTATAAGAATACTGAATTAACCTTTGAGGACAGATTTGTATTTATAATAGTTACATTTTTTATAAGATATATCTCTTTAATACTTGTGCAATGGTGTGTTGATATCAATATAATAAAGAGTTTCGAGGAAGGCTTCATATATTACGCCGTTGTATACGTTGCAATATTTTGGTTTATCATTTTATTCATAAATATCGATAATGGTTTTAAAGTAGATTATATGAATTTAAGCAATACGATGAACAGTATTCGCTCGTTATTTTACTATTTCTATATGGGCACAAACGGAATAACAAGATTAATAGTACATTCGTGTATAATATTCATATTAATAATTGTACCAGTAATACTCAATATTAAGAAAAAGAATAACTATTCAGAAGAAGACGAAGAAGAAAAGTTCGAGAATATTATATCATACGAAGACAGAAAAAAATTAACTAAATCTCTATCATTATTTACAATATATTTATGGATACTAACAAGTATCATAGCAACAAAATTTTAGTAAAAAAGTTATATCTATTAATTATAATAGAGTTTATTAATAATTATATGGCTGAAAGAGCAAACGCATTACATATATTAACAAATAATTCTGGCAATTATATTAAATTACATAACGGTTCGACTATTGGTATAAACTTAAAAGATGACTTGCGGCAATATTTTACATTATTATTCCTTTTTGATTATAGATATGATTATTATAATTGGGTTAAATTAAATATATCGTCAAATAAAATAGAAGGTTCGAATTCCGATTTTATAGATATAAAATCTGACTATTTTGTAGATATTCCTGATGAAATAATAAATTATATTAAAGAAAATGCTGGCTCAAATAATATAGAAATCCCTTCGACTATTTTGGAGTTGAAGACTGATTTAAATTCCTTAAGAGATGATTCATATAAATTAGGAAAAGTGCCTTACTTAAAAATAATGGACGACGGGGAAAGTTATTATTATGTACCAAAGATAGTACCTAATGAAAATTATAAAGAACAAGCTATTGTTAGAAGTGATTTAGAGAAATTAGATATATTATTTAAAACTTCAAATTATGGCAGCATCGATGATTTAGTTCTTTTAGATTTTTATAAAGCATTCAAGTATAAAATCGAAAATTTAAAAAATAAAATTATAGAGAATGACGAAGATATTAAGAAAGCTATCGAGGAAGAGTTAATTGAAAAATTAAAAACACTTTATAAAATAAAACCCAAGGATATTAAAGTATCAAATAAAATAGGAGAAAATATCAGAAAAAGAGCTAAAAGTAAAGAGTATTTAAATTTTATAGGTAATGACGGATTAAAGGGTGGCGGTAAAATACAAATAGGTTCTCTTAATATTACCAATGCTATAAATAAGATTAAAGAGAAGACTACCAAATTAGACAATATAGATATTGATATATTAAACACTATTAATCAGACTTTAGAAACTATTCTAACTAAACAAAATAATCCTATTAATGTATCTGTTTCGGCTGCGGCTGCTGCTATAGAAGATAATAAATCATCTAATTCTGTCTATAAAAAGAGTTCGGAAAATGAAAATAAAATTGATAATTATAATTACTTCGTCAACGAAGATAATGATAAAGAGTTCGTAGGAGATAATAGTATTAAAAATAATATTAAATATCTAAAATTAATAAAGTATTTTTCAAATTTAAAATATAAATCTTCCGGCGGTGGTCCGGAAACTAATAATACTAAGAGATTATTAAACGATTTAACAATTATCTATAATAATTTAAAAGATATTTATACTAATATAATTGATGAATATGTAAAATTTAACAATTCTTATGAAAAATCTGGTAAAATGTTAACAAAAAATATCGAGTATAAAAACCCAAACATTAAAGAAGTCCCTATGAATGATGATATCAAGACTCTAGCGTATAGTAATAATAGTGATAATGACTACAATAACGACCCTATAAAAAAATTATCGGTAGAAAGACTGGATTTTGAAAGTGAACTTGATAAATTAACTGTCTTTTATAATTCAATTGATACTATAGAAAAAAATATTACTGCATTGTTAACAGATTTATATAAGGAACTAATAAATTTAAAAGAAACTGTTTATTCTATAGTAGAGTATGCTTCTATTATTAATACAATTATACTAATATATAAACTCAAAACGGTAGAGAAATCAGATATAATATTAGAATTAAAAGAAAAGAGAAGTTTTTTGAAAAAAAAAATAGAAGAATTAACTAACTTTAGACATCTAACAAATAAAAAATATTCTGAATTAAATAGAAAAGATTATTACTCATCATCATATTATGATGAATATTATCATCGACCCAGAGGAGGAAAAGCAACGGGAGTATCTGGAGTAACAGGAGGAGTGGGGGGTCTGAGAGATAATCATGATAAACGAAGAGAAGATAATCAATTATTAACGAAAGAAACAGAAAAAATTACTGAAAAAATAAATGAAATTAAAAAAATTTTTAAGGAAAAATTAAAGCTTCAAAAATTAGAAAAATTAATAGAACAAAGTCCAGAAAGTGAATTTGTCGAGATTATCAGGATGTTGGAAGATACTCTATATAATAATTATATAAGCGATGATATATCTAATAAAAATGCAAATAACGACGCTAAAGATGGTAACAAAGATAGAGACGGAAATGATGAAGATGAGAAATTAATATACCAAGAATTATGGGATGATTACAATAATGGCATTAAAGCTAAATTAAATTCGAATGACGACTCGAGTTATTTTATCTATATAGATGAAGGAGAAAAGTTAAAAAATAAAATAATATTGAATGACTTAGATCCTGAATTAGTTCTCAAAATTAATCTACAAGACAAGGCGGTATTTCTAATGTTAATTTTTATAATAAGAACAATATCAGTAGTTATAATTGAACTATTCATAGAATATAATATAGTTAAGACTTTACGCACGTCTATAATAGCATATGTTTTGCTATATTTATTTATATTAGCTATATTTGTTATATTTATTAATTTAGATTCTTATAAACTTAGGATCATATTTAATTACTTAAATATGCATATTAATACATCTAATCTTGTTATTCATTTGGTATTATTTGTTATTTTCGCCTTTTTAGTAGTTATAATAATACAAACCGAAGATTTTATTAAAAATATAGGTGATTTTCTCGATTATACTTATATTTACAAATATTTGTTTAATTTAAGAGTAGACAAGATATTAGATACAGAATTTGAAAATAACTTAAGTCCTAATGAAAAAACAAAACTATTATATAGATTGGATATAGTAACTATGATAATATTTATATTCACAGGAGCTCTCGTAATAATAATATAATATTATAGAATTCTCACTTAGCTATTTTAGAGTTGTAAGTTAGTGCTATAGTATATTGGGCCTTATAATTTAATAGAGTACCGTCGGTATAATCGAGGATATTTCTATCGCTTAATACGGTGATTGCATTGTCTGCAATTTCTATAATTTTTAAACACACATCTTCATCGTCGCTTGTTTTTAATAAAATATTATCATATTTATTAAGATAATCTAAGTAATATTCGTTATATAAAATTAAATCTCTTTTATCTATTGTTATAATATATTCATTGTCTTCAAAAGTTCTTGATATTCCGCTAATATTTATATTATCGCTTCCTAATTTTAATTCGGTATTCAAAAAATTAGTGAATGTAATTACCCAATCTTTATTATTTAAACTTATAATATTATTCAAATTATCGCGATCGTTGTTAATTATAACCCACGTGTCCCAATGCCCGCCCGAAGAATCTCCTATTATAAATTGAAATTTCTGATATTTTTTTCCATCATTTATAGTCATAGTAATATAAGGAGTTGTATTTTTAATATATTTAGGCATTAATATTTTTTTAGGCTCAATAACGTTCTTGTTTAAATCTATATTAACTGATAAAGATAAATTATTTCTATTATTATAAATTGTCCAATCGCGATTATAACTGTTTATAATTAGATTTTTGTAACCTATATTTTTTTTACTATTAATTATACTTTCCATTTTCTCAATAATATATGCTACCAATTCAATATTATCATTTGTAGAATTAGGAGTAGTATTTATAACAGTATATGGAGAAAAAATAGTATCCGCAATATTTGGTTCCATACTGTTGTTTGAAATTATAGGAATTTCAGATTCTTTTATTTGTTCTAAGTTAACTAATGAATTGATGGTTCTTCTTTTTTCTTCTAATTCCAATACTTTAGATAATAATTCCTCAGTTTCATATTTATTATTTATAAGTTCTTTTTCTATAGGTATTTCTTGATGATATAATACTTCTTCGGTTTTCCTTACTATATTTATTTCTACATAATCTCTGATTTTTGTTAATGCTATAGTATTGAGTTCTATTAATTTAACGATGTTTTTAATTAATATCACATCATTGCATATTGATACTACAATTCCGTTAATAATATTTATTAATTCGCCATTATCGATAGTTATATTATACTTGTCTTTTATCATTTTCTCTGAAGCAATAATAATGGATTTTTTATTTTTCTCTTGTTTAAAATCATCAATTACACCCATCTCAAGACAACTTACGCGACTTAATAGTAATATAGAAAATAGTCCTATATATCTATACACATCATAATTTTTTATGTAATTTTGCTATATGTTTTTTAAAGTTAGGTCTATAAAGATATGTTCTGCTCTCTTCCATTGTACTATCTTTGATATTTTTGGCGTTTATTATATACTTCACAAAATCAGGGCATTCGTAAGGAGATTTAAATTTAAGCTTTTTATAGTTTAATAAGGCATTTAGCCATCTTATTTGAAAAGCCATAGAAAACATACCGCATTCTGTATTTTTCTTTTGATGTCTGATATTGTTATTATGAATATTAAATACTTTATCAGGATATTTCTTTTTCAATTGCATTTTAATACTTTTTAAAAATTTAAGAATATACTTAGGAATAGGGGATGCATTGCTATCATAGTAATATGCGCCATAACATTTAATATCGGGGTCTATTATAATAAATGTCGACGTCCAATGTGAGCCCGGTTGATTATGTTTATCTAAATTTGTTATTAGGCCTATGTATTTAATTTTTTTATTTATATATTTATTAATATCTATAGAACATATTTGGCTATACAAACATCTTCCGAATTTATCTTCTTCCGAAAAATCAATGGGAAATACGCCTAAAAAACAGAATTTATATTTTTCTTCGTTATTATATTGTATCATTACATCCTCTATATCATAATTCGACAACCATTCTACAGGATTTGTGTACCATTCTTCTGGCATCTCTGGTCTCAATTCGGCCTTCTCTATATTACTAATGATCTCTTTCGTTCTCTTATTATTCGTTAATTCTTTTATTGCACCTGTCCAACACCAATATTCTTTATCGTTACAAATAGGTTTGATTTTTTCATTTAAAAGCTCAGATAATTTAGATATGCTATAGGTGTTTCTATATACTATCTTATCTGCTTTGTTATCATTCCACGCATTTATTAATGTTATAAGAGATTGTTTGCTGAATAAATTGGGATTTTTAATATTTGTCGGACTCGAATATTTTATACGCATATCGTCTATATTATAATAATAAAAATATTATTATAGCAAATGTAATACATTATTTGCCATAAGCATCGGATGTAAAATATGTATAAAAATAAAAATTGATATATATAAAAGTATTATAATTTATAATAATGGGTATAAATGAAGATTTGCGCTCTTTTATAAATAAATATCGCGTTGAGAAGGGAAAACCATATACGAATACAAGTATTGGTTCTCCGAAGGTGAGTCTTAATATATCTGATGAAAATTATGATGAATTTATCAATTTATATAGTCTTGCTCTTACAAATGGGGTGCAATTATATTTTACAGAAAAACCATTAGACCCAAGTCCTCTGCGTGTAGATATAGACTTTCGTTTTACTATTCCAGATGATAAATCAGGAATCTACAGTTCTCAAACTTCAAATTCTTCATTAAATAATAATAAAAGGTACGAACGATTATATAGTGACTATAATATATTTAAAATTATTGATGCATATTACAATATTATATCTAAATATCTTAATATAACTAATGATAACAATATAGCATATGTTATGGAAAAACCTAATCCTATTGAATTCCGTAATAAATTAAAGGACGGGATTCATATTATATTTCCGCATATAATAATTTCTAATAATGTACAGCATTTTATCAGAAGGAAGATTATTGATATTGGGGATACTATATTCAAAGATTTACCTATATGTAATGACTTTGAATCTATCATAGATAAGGCTATTATCGATTCTAATTGTTGGCAAATGTATGGTAGCAAGAAGCCTGATTGCGAAACCTATCGCGTTTCTTCTATTTATAAATTTAAAAACAATGAAACTATCAAAACGAATTATACACTAAACGCTTCTGATGAACTTAATTTTATAAAGTTGTTCTCAATGAGAAGTAAACATAGTGCAGATAACAACATTATCAAGGAAGAGTTTATAACTGAGATTAATCAATATAGCAAACATATCCTTCCTGCGTTGGATACTAAACTGAAATCTAAAGTTCAAAATAATATCCTCGGTAAAGCATTGAACAACGACAAAAGGTATGTATCAGAAGATGAACTAATCTTTATTAAAAAGTTAGTAAATGAGTGTTTATCTCCAAGCCGTGCTGATAATTATACGGATTGGATTAATATGGGATGGGTATTGAGAAATATAGATTATAGGCTTCTCGAAACATGGATTGAATTTTCTAAAATAAGTAGCGTATATATTGAAGGAGAATGCCAGCATTTATGGGACAAAATGAGGAAAGATAATATGGGGATAGGAACATTGCGGTGGTGGGCTAAACAAGATAATTTAACCAAGTATAATGATGTCGTAAATAAGTCAATTATAAAACTTATCGATAATGCGTTGGGTAGTGATGGTTCACACTTTGATATTGCATGCGTAGTTTATGCTATATTTAAAGATGAATTTAAGGCAATTTCAAAAGATATCTGGTATAAATATGATAGAGAAAAACACAAGTGGATAAGAGCTAGAGAAGGCTTAGAATTGCGTAAGATTTTAAGTGTAGATATTTGTAGGAAATTTATGGAAAGAAGCCATTATTATGCTGAACATTGTGAAGATCCTATAATGAAAACTATAAATGAGGAAAAAAGTAAGAAATGTATCAATATATCTAAGCAATTGAAAAACGCGAGTTTTAAAGATTCTATTATGAAAGAGTGTAGGACTTTATTTATTGACGATAAATTCGAAGAGCTACTTGATAGTAGATCGCACTTGATTGGATTTGAGAATGGTGTATATGATTTAAAACTTCATATATTCCGTGATGGGATGCCCGATGATTATATATTGCTTTCTACTAAAAATAACTATATCAAATACAATAGCGAGATACCGGAAATAGCGGATATTAATGAGTTCTTCGGAAAAATTTTTACAAATAAGAATCTTCGAAATTATGTATTGGATACTTTGTCGTGTATTTTGGATGGTAGTATTTCTCAGGAGAGATTTTATATATTCACAGGTCAAGGAAGTAATGGTAAATCTAAATTGCTCGATTTAATTCAAAAAGCAATTGGGGATTATTACTGTATTTTACCAATCGCTCTTTTGACTCAGAAGAGAGCTGCGAGTAATGCTGCGCAAAGCGAATTGGAAAGAACCAAGGGTCGACGATTCGCAGTTATGCAAGAACCCAGCGAGAATGAAAGATTGAACATTGGTCTTATGAAGGAGCTTTCGGGTCAGGATAGAATTTTGGTTAGAACATTATTCAAGGAACCTTACGAATTTAAGCCGCAATTTAAGATGATTTTAACTTGCAATGAACTCCCCGAAGTTCCAAGTGACGATGGTGGTACATGGAGGCGTATTAAAGTATGTAACTTCTCAAGCAGATTCTGCGAAAATCCAGATGCGTGTAAAAATGAATTTCATATGGATTTTGAATTAACCGATAAATTTGAAAAATGGAAGGAGATTTTCATGAGCATGATGATTGAGAGACATAAACATATTAATGCATCTTCAATACACGAACCTTCTGAAGTAAGAATTGCGACAGAGAGTTATAAACAGAACAATGATATTATTGGACAATTTATTAGTGAAAAGATTATTATTGATCCTGATATTAAAGAGCCGCGATTAACTATTACAAAACTGTATAATGATTTTCGTATATGGTGTGCATCGAATGTTATTAAGAGCAAAAAGTGTCCTGATAGAAATCAATTGAAGGCATATTTTGAGAAACTGCTTGCTGTGCCTTATGATAATAAAGGTTGGCGCGGTATTGCATACAAATTGGAAGACAATGAAGAAAATGAGGATGATAATTAAAAATTGATTATATAAGATTTATAATTTTCTTATTACTATTATAAAATGGAGTTCTGTGAGTTATGCGATAATATGTTATATGTGAAATCGAATGAAGAAAAAAAACTTGTCAAATATTGCAAACATTGCGAGTTTGAAAAAGTAGAAACTGTTAATAGTGCTATTAAGATATCGAAGACTATTTACAGCGAAGATGATCTTCTTTATAATCAACATGTTAACAAGTATTTGCGGTATGATCCTACACTTAGAAGAATTAAAGATCCTAAGATCAATTGCCCTAATGATAAGTGTGATGCTCCAGAAGATAAGCAACAGGTAATTTATATTAAATATGATAGCAAAAATATGAAATATTTATATGTATGCGAACACTGTGGCGAAACGTGGAAACAGATATCGTGATTTCTAATAGATGTTATATGGCAATTAGATAATCTCCTATAATATTTTCTATGTTATTACAATTGAAATTTATTATATTTTGCACACAGACATTTCAATGTTTCTACATCTTTATTTATTTTCAAGTCGTTATATAAGTATTCTAATTTTTTTTTCTTCGATTTGTTTATACATATGTGTAAAGAAACAGTCGCTATGCATACGAAAACCTTATTATATTATATTCTTCGTATTTAATAGCAATATTAGCTTTTTTTTAATTGTATTGAAGCAGATACAGCATTTTTTTTATTTTTTGAGATATTGCGGGGATAACTTTCATTATTGGTAAATTCCTTATTTCCCACGTAAATCTATGATTAAATAATTTTTGAATTCTTTTACAGGCTTGTTTGTTATATCTAAATATAGCATACTTATTATCGGTTTTGCTTGCTGGAATTTTCATACAATAATCTGTTGTGAAATTTATCAATTGTTTAATTATTTTGCTCTCGAGATTTTTTTCTCTAAAATTTCTAATTTATCAATTGCTGTACCTGTATTATTAGATAAACAAATTGTATGATCAGTCATAATAAATCCATTGCATAAGAATTCAAGTCTTCCCAAAAAGCACAATAGTATCTGATATTATTATATCAATATTGATATTTATAGTAATCCCCAAGGTAATATAAGGTATTTTTCCGATAGTGATATCATAATTATATCTGTATATGCTACTTATAGGATTATTGATATATGATATTATATTTGTAATGTTTACATTTTTTCCTCCAATACTTTAATTAATTCCAAAGTTATTTCTCTCATTATTTTCTCGAAATTTTTATTATCTTTAAGATACACATCTATATCATTGGGTACAAGTGTTATTGCTATCCCATATATCGATATTAAGTTCACTATTGTTTTGCAATTATATAACTGCGAACATATCCACCAAAAATAATACCATTATGTCTAAAGATTGAATATTTTTTTATGTAATTTTTATTGAACGCAACTTTGATATTCAAATCCATATTTTTCATCATGTAAATGATAATATCAATTTTTGGAAAAATAAGTATATAAATATTAAGCAACATAATAATTACAAGAATTATGTTTGTAAAAAAACTCTTATTTATGCTTTTATCATCACATATCCTATTTGCCAAATCTTATTTACATTGCAGATTACCTTGTTCGCATAGCTCACGTAGTTCGCGTAGTTTATCCTTAAAAATGAAAGAAGATTCTGATTCCATAGAAAATAATAGACCTTTTGGACCTACTGGTCCTACTGGGCCAGCAAAAGAATTGCTTGATAGGAGAAATATAATGTTTGCTTATTTGGGAATAAATTATATATTTTTATGCGAGAATATAATACCTAATATTGAGAAGAAGCAATCGAATATCTTTCAAAAGGCTATTCCTTCTGTATGCTATATTAGCACAGAATATACTGGAATGGCTGATAAATACAATCTAAATAAGGAGGATTTGCCCAAAGGCGTTGGTACAGGATTTGTATGGGATAAAAAGGGACATATTGTAACAAATTTTCATGTTATAAACAAGGTCGATAATGCTATAATTACCATTACTGATAAAAATAATGTTAAGAAAAATTATAAAGCTAAATTGACTGGAATCGACCCTGATTTAGACATTGCTGTTCTAAAAATAGATATAGATAAATCAGATGATCTTCATGTTATTACTTATAATAAGGATATCAAACCTATTATTGGCGAATATGCATATGCGATAGGAAATCCATTTGGTCAGGATCATTCTTTTACGTCTGGTATAATTTCGGCTAATAATCGCGAAATAACAGCTCCTACGGGACGCAAGATATACAACGTTATTCAAACGGACGCAGCAATAAACCCAGGAAATAGCGGCGGACCTCTATTGAATAGCAAAGGAGAATTGATTGGTATCAACACGGCTTCTCTCGGTAATGGTGTATCTTCTGGAATTGGATTTACTATACCTATTACAAATGCTGTAAAATCTATAACGGATATAATAGATACGGGATATGTTAAAAAAGCTATTTTAGGTATCTCATATATGGAAAGAAATCCCTCTGTATTAGAATCGGAAAAAAGCGGAATCCCTATAATTTCAAAAGGGTTATTGGTTCTTGAAGTTCCTATAAAATCACCAGCATATGATGCTGGTCTACGAGGAGTTACAAGGAACAGCAAGACACAAAAAATAGAGAGCATCGGAGATATTATAATATCAATAAATAATGATGAAATAAATAGCCCAAATGATCTAAATATTATTTTGAAGAAATATAAACCGAATGATAAAGTAAGTATTGAATATATTAGAGATAATATCAATAAAAAAACAGAATTAGTATTGGGTAGTTACAAAGGTACCACATTTACACAATTGGAAAACGAAAGAGGAAAGGATTTTTCCGAGAATGCAAACAATGTTAATATACCGTTGAAAGATATAGAGCCTACTATACAGCCGAGATTGTAAATTGTAAAGAGCTCATTCGACATTTTTATGAAGAATATAGCATCCATCGAGCATATATTTATCATTTCTTTTTGCAAATATCCATCTATAAAAGATATAACAAGGGTCTCCGGAGATTTCTGGATAATATATTTCGTCAAATTGAATGCTATTGCGAATCATTGTATTATAGGGAGCTTCGATTTTAACATCTACTTCATAATAGGTTTCGTTAACATCGGTATCATACATCTTGTTATAGCTTGTGATATAGTAGTTATCAAACTTACCGAGAAGAATACCGTATTTTCCATCGGCAAATAGTTCTTTTAATTTAGAGGCATCCTTATTCTTAATAACATTAGAATCGGAACAATAAGACTGAAGAGTTTTAAGTGCAGTTTCAGGTTTATCCTTACCATTATTTTTAAAGTCAGTAAGAATAATATCGAGAGTATTCTTGATATCTTCTTTTTCGCTAATATTTTTTGCCTCTTTTTTTGTAACATAATTATTTTCATTATTCTGTTGTTTTGCAGCAATAGAATCTGTGCCCAATACTGGGAGATTCAAGGAATCTTTCTGTGCATCAATAATTTCAATAATTCTGTAGGCTTCGTCCCGCAAATCCTCCAATGATTTTGATTTGTCCTCTGCATATACGATAGATGGATTAGAATATTTATTGAATACCAGAGGCAAGGTTATAAATCGAGCAATCTTCAAAACATCTCTTCTTTCCATATTAAGATTCGAAGTAGGATTTCGCAATTGTAAAAAGTTCGTTTTACCAATTATAGAGAATGATTCATATTCATTGATTAGTAAAAGGATTAGAAAAATAGATTTATACATTTTATATATTATATGCTGTAATTTTTATATAATATCTTTAGACATTAGAACACTAATATCATAGTTTTTGTAAATATCTTCTTTTAGGTATTTGAACATTTTTGGATAAACTTCTCCGGATACTTCTTGGCCTGATGGAAATATAGTTCCTTTTATGCTTGTATTAAGCATTTTATCAATAGATAGCGGTGAAGTATCATTATAGCCCTCGCCAAAAAAGCACTCTTTAACACTTTTTCCCATCTCTTTACAGGTTTTTAGTGACTTGAACATATCTATTGGCTGTGCGGTATCTTTATAATATACTTCAAATGTTTTTCTCGCGCTGTTATCAGATTCTACAGCAGATACTAAGACATCTGCGAGATCAATTCGTGATATGATACCGCTTTTAGAAATACCTTGATTAAATTCGACCTCTTTATAACCTCGTTTTTCGCCAGGAGACAACATACCGGGTCTCACAATAGTATAACTTAGATTTTTAGGATTGTTTTTATATAAAATACGGATTCTTTCTTCGCCAGTTTGCTTTTTATAGCATGCATCACAACTCGCAAAACCACGGTCTATTGTTTCGCCATAATTTTCCTTTCCAAGCTGGCACTTCGCACAAATAGATGATACTATGATGAGTTTTTTAACATTTGATTTAATCGCTTCCTTGGCAACATTAACAAGCCCAATGTCTTCTACGTCACTGCTCGGTTCTGCTATTTCATTTTTTGTAATATTTTCATTTATCATTTTATCGTATGCATCTGTTCCCGGTGTACCTGTAATTTTAACACTGGATCTTGATGCTGCGCAAAAAATAACAGCATCACATCCATACAGAATACCAGATAAGGTACTTGGTTTCAGGACATCAACGCCAGTAATTTTTTTAATTTTATCTTTATCCTTGATATCGTCAATTACCAAAGTGTTTATTTTAGCATTTTCTCTATCAACAATCTCTACATTTCTCCTCGTAATAGCTAAGACGTTTATATTTTTATTTATTAAAGTCCTAACAGTGTCTCCCCCAGTATATCCTGATGCTCCAAATACGGCTACTTTATTAATTTTATTGAGCAAATTAGTATTTTGCGGTTCTCCTTTATATGCGAAGACATATTTTGGATGAACAATAGCAGGTACTACACTGTTCGGAATTAATTCTAACAAGTTTCTTCTGCTAATATCACCTATAAATCTCATATTAAGGTTATTCAGTGTATTCAGAGAATTATAATAAACAAAGGAGTTAGCAAACTCATTCAGAAAGAGAATATTGGCTATAGCAATAAATAAAAAGATTTTCGAGACCATTTTATTATAATATTATAGTAATATATATTTATATATATTAAATGCGAGATATTATAACTATAGACTAATTCTTGTCTGTATGGATAGTTTTCTATTCCATAGGATATCTTCTAAAAATATTTCCATACAACCCATTGATATTATTAGCCATGGCTATAGCCTTCTTTATAATTGCATCGATTATAATTATATACTATCATAATAAAAATAGCAATCTTTTGTATTTTTTCATTATCAATTCTATCTTTAAGATACAGCTGTTTGCTATGGTATATCTCCAAAATAAAAAAATAACAGATTATGATATCCTATTCACCATCTATATAGTAATATTTTACATAATATACATAGAAATAAGAGGCGATGATATATTTTGCATATACAAAGATCTGGTATTATTCATAATAAATGAAAATGACGGTAGAATACCACAGATATTCTATCATGGTAAAAAATTTATATAATATATTATTTGATTTTTAGTCGAAGACTTTAGACTAATTGCGTATGGAGGATGTTGTATAGATCTTTTGGGAAATTTTCAGGAATAATCTTATTAAGAGCTCTAAATCTATCGACAGTCATTTCACACTTAAAGAGCGCCTCTTCGGCATTTTGCAATTTCTCTTCAATCAAATCTTCGAAAAGATCGTTTCTTATTAGAACAATGTTATTTATGAGATCCATATTTTCCTCGATATAATTGTCGGTCGACGGCACGAGAGAGACTACTGAGATGTCTACATACTCTGGACTGTAGAATGTTGTAATATACATATTTTTCCAAACTTGCTTTTTATAAATTACATGATTACCATCTTCTTCATATAATTTACTTGTATCCTGTGTTAAAATAAGGCTGGTAATATAGCAGAACCATAATACAGGAATGGTTTTAAGTTTATCTTCTGTAATAGTAATAACTAAGGCGTATTCGATTCCCATATCATCATCATCTATTGTAATAGTAATTAGATCGTTCTTTTTAATAAAGGTAACTATAGATACAATCCTGTTGCTGTGGAAGTGGTAGCACGAGTAAGAACACGAGTTTGAGAGCGATTTCGAGAGAGAGCGTGAGCATTGCATATCTTGTATGGTAAGCTTTGGTTTTGCGTACGATAATTATTAAGAGCACTTAGGTCAATTTTTTTATAACTATAGAAAAAATAGAACAAATTATGGGTAGCCTTAAAAACGAGTACATAATTGAAAAAATTTTAGAAATTTCAAAAAGTTTTTAAAAGTTGAGAGAAAAATAAATTATGTACTCGTTTTTGAATTTATACAATCTGCATATATATTATATTATACAAGTCTCTTGGAAAGTCTTCCGGTATAATCTTATTAAGAGCTCGTATTTTTTCAACAGTCATTTCACAACGCATTAGTAATCTTTCTATATTGCTAAATTTATCTTCTATTAATTCATAAAATAGATTAGGTGAAATCAATGTAATTTCTTTAATCAAATGTAGGTTTTCTTCAATATAGGTATCTGTTGATAATATATCTGAGATATCTGCGATATCTATTACTTCTGCAATATAGTGTTCAGTGATATATGTATTTTTGCATATTTTTTTTATGTAAATAACACGATCTCTATATGTATCATTAAAATGCATATCGCTTGTATCATCTGTTAAAAACAGACTCGATACATAACATAACCAAAGAGGCGGTATTGTTTTCAATTTATCTTCTGTAATTACTAGAGTAAGTACTCTTTCACTAAGTAATCCAAAATTTATAGTTATATTGATAATATTATTGCATTTTACAAATACTATATTAACCATTTTCTTTAGACAAATATACTTGTAACAAGAGTATTGCATTTTCTCGGTAACTTATATAGTTTAATAAAATGCAACAGCGTATTCATTATCATTTTTTATAATTAAGAGAAAAAGAATATAGTATATACTGATATATTAAAAAACGAGTACATAATTAAATTTTCTCTCAACTTTTAAAAACTTTTTGAAATTTCTAAAACTTTTTCAATTATGTACTCGTTTTTCAAAATTGAAAAAGCGGCAATGTTAATTTTTTTTAACATTTTGAAAAGCAAGCACATTCGGATGATATAAAAAATTGACTATAATAATCCATAATATATATATATAATTTATGAATAATCAAGACAAAGGTCTAATATATGAAAAATATGTTAGGAATTTTATTATAAAGGAGCTTGGTATAAATGCTTATTTATGGAACGAATGTCCTGAAAACATATTGATATCTTATAAACTTATACAATCTCACAATCATATGAGACAT
>SXGQ01258043.1_pt1 | contig 17879 bp, 15 predicted proteins | sample 3178371 | NCBI WGS metagenome assembly SXGQ01 (sample SAMN11356859, study PRJNA531348) | freshwater metagenome | isolation source: freshwater sample F1-20 | place: China: Fuxian Lake, Yuxi | collected 2017-12-25 | reverse complement strand
CCGCTGCACGGCGAGATCAAGCTGCCCGGCATGGCCAACCAGTTTTACCGCGAGCGGGTCAATCAGCACCTGAAAATCGGCATTCGGGCGGTCACGCTTTTACGCGATGCGGGCCCGGCGCAACTGCACAGTCGCAAGTTGCGCAGCTTTGCCGAAGTGGCCTTTCAGTAAGCGCGGCAGCATGGCGCTGATTCTGGTCAATCCGCACGCGCAAGGCGGGCGCGCCGCCAAGTGCATTCCGCGCATACAAGGCTGGCTGCAAAAGCACGCGCCCAGTGTTCAATGGGCCGCCCCAAGCCAGCTGAGCGAAAGTCTGGCACTTTTGCACGCAATGCCCGAAGGCAGCCGGGTGGTGGTGGTTGGGGGCGACGGCACCCTCAACCGCTGGTTACCGGCCTTACTGGCCCGAAAACACACTTTGGCCTTGTTGCCCATGGGCAGTGGCAACGACTGCGCCCGCGCATTCGGGCTTTACGGTCAGCGCTGGGATGCTGCTTTGCAACAGGCCCTAAACAGTCACGCTGAGCCGGTCGATACCGGCTTGGCAAGCTGGACCGATTTGCAAGGCCAAACCCACGAAACCCCTTTTTTATCGAGCCTCACGGCGGGTTTTGATTCATCGGTTGGTTTGCGTGCCCTGAACGGGCCGCGTTGGTTGAGGGGTTTGCCGCGTTACCTGTGGGCCACGATCAAGGAGCTCACCTTTTTGCGCACCTGGCACTTGAGCGTCAGCACCGAGGGGCAGCCCCAGTTCTCGGGGCAAGCGCTGTTTGCCTCTAGCCTGAACACGCCCACCTTTGCATCGGGCATGCCCGCAGTGCCGCATGGCCGCGTCAACGATGGGCAGTTGGATGCCTTGCTGGCGGGCCCCATGGGTCGGCTGGGTGTGTTGAACCTCTTGCCGCGCTTGTTGATTGGCAAGCATCTGGGCGATCCCCGCATCCAGTGCTGGCCCTACCAAACACTGCAAGTGGGCTGCACAGAAGGTGTGCCGCTTGCAGCAGACGGCGAATATTTGGGCCTGGCCACACAGCTTCGCGTGCAGTGCCAAGCGGCACGTTTGCAAGTGGTTGGCCTGCCCAGCAAGCTTGCGGCCTCCCCCCTACAATGAACTCATGAATTTCCTCTTTATTGCCGACCCCCTCGAGTCCTTCAAGATTTACAAGGACACCACTTTTTCAATGATGCGCGAAGCGCAAAAACGCGGCCACCAAGTCGTGGCCTGCGAAATGACCGATGTTCGCTGGCAGCAGGGCGAAGCCGTTTCGGCCCAAGTGCGCCAGATTCACCTGACCGGCGAACAAGCCCCTTGGTTTACCGAAACCGCTACGCAACGTGCATCGCTCAAAGACTTTGACGCCGTGGTCATGCGCAAAGACCCCCCCTTTGACAGCGAATATTTCTACGCCACCCATTTGCTGGGCCAGGCTGAGCGGGAGGGGGCCAAAGTCTTCAACAGCCCCGCTGCTTTGCGCGACCACCCCGAAAAACTCGCCATCATGGAGTTCCCCCAGTTCATTGCGCCCACCTTGGTCACGCGCAGCGAGGCCGATATCAGGGCATTTCATGCCACACACGGCGACATCATCCTGAAGCCACTCGATGGCATGGGCGGCACGGGCATTTTCAAGGTCGGTGCCGACGGCCTGAACCTCGGGGCCATCATTGAAACCCTGAACCAGGGTGGCCAGCAAACCGTGATGGTGCAAAAGTTTTTGCCCGGCATTGCGCAAGGTGACAAGCGTGTGCTGCTGATTGGCGGCAAACCTGTACCTTTTTGTCTGGCCCGAATCCCACAAGGAGGCGAGGTGCGCGGCAACCTGGCGGCTGGCGGCAAGGGGGTGGCCCAAGCCTTGTCGGCACGCGATCGCGAAATTGCCGAAGCGCTGGGGCCGGTTTTAGCCGCTCGCGGACTGATGTTGGTGGGCCTGGACATCATTGGCGACAGCCTGACCGAGATCAACGTCACCAGTCCCACCTGCTTTCAAGAAATCACCGACCAGATGGGCTGCGATGTAGCCGCACTGTTCATTGACGCGATCGAAGCAGCGCTTTAAATTTTTTCAAGGCCATCCCCGGCTTCATTTGTCATACCCGACGCATCTGTCATACCCGGCTACGACCGGGTATCCATCACCGCCGAAGGCATGGACCCCCGATCAGGTCGGGGGTGACAGGAATCAGGTCGGGGGTGACAAGATCAAGGCGGCCCATTTTTATGGGTTGATCGGACCTCTAAAGTACATTTCCAACCCCCTTGAAGCGCCTTTTACTCCTTGCGGCGAAACAGATTCACGAGCACGGGTAACAAGGTGGACGCGAGCGCAAACATCAGCACACCAAATGTGTTGCCACCCGCCATAATTTGACCGGCCAAGCCAGGACCGGCCATCGAGCTGAACGCAAACACTGCGGGCACCAGCATCACGGCACGGCCACTCGGGTCGCTGCGGGCGATGCCTGCTGCATGAAACACGCAACCGCAGGTGAAGGCAAATTCCCACACCCAGGCGCCCATGGCAAAGCCGACAAAACCACTGGCAGTGCCCAGCAGCAACAAGCCCACCCCCACTGCGCCCAACACCCACCAGGCGGCACGCCCCGGTGCCACGCGCTCACCCACGGCGGCCACAAAGAAAGCTGCCACGCCGCCCAACAACTTGAGCACCGCAAAGACGGTGCCCATTTCGGCTGGGGAGATTTTCAGGCCCGAGCCAATGCGCTCCAAAAATGCCCACAGGCCGATGTTGCCGACCAAGAAAACAAAGAACACGGCCAAAGCCTTCCAAGCGGCCAGCGGCAAATAAGCCCCCGAGGCCGTCGCTTGATCGGCGTTGTCTTGTGCAGCGCTCGCCCCATGGGGCACCCAAAAAGCCGACAAGCCCAAAATGGCCACCACGCCCGCCAGCGCCAGCGCCGCACCGGGGTATTTAAAGTAAGCAATCACCAAGGGGGGCAAGGCAAACAGCACCGCCGCCGTGACCGACAACTCAACCCCTTGCCGGATGCCAAAGGCTCGCACTTTGTCGGGCAGGTCCGACAAAATGCGCATGCCCAGACAAGTCATGGTGGATGCAAAAAAGCCGATCAAGGCCCAAATGACAAACAGCAATTGCACATTGACCACCTGCGAGCTCAAGGCAAAGGACACTGCAGTGCCCAGGGCGCTGATCACGGTGAGCAAACGCCAATTGAGCCGGTTCATCCAGAAAGGGGCCCCCAGCGTGCCCACCAAATAACCGGCAAAGCAAGTGGAGCCAAGCAAGCCGGTGGTCTGGGCATCGAGGCCGAACGAATCGGCCAAGCTGCCCAGCATGACGGGCAGCACATTGAACGGCAGCCCTCCGATGGTGGAGGCCAGACTGGCCGACAAAATAAAGGCCATCATGGTTTGGTTTTGTAGCCGGGTGGTCGTCATGTTTTTATCCGTGTTGATTGATCTTTAACTTGTCACTGCCGCTGTCAATGAAGTGGTTTTGATTGTGTAAATGACCGCTTCAATCTGTCAACTCAAGAGGGGGAAGGCGATACCGACCGTCCAAAATCGCGCGATCGGGTTCATACATTCGCACAATCAAAGAAAACGGCGCATCGCTGACGGGCAACCAGTTGGCACTGCCCCGAGGCGGCGGCTGGCTGGACACATCAATCACCAAAGAGCCGTCAGGCTCTCGCAGCAATCCAAGCGTCCGGTCACCAATGGCAAACCTTCTGGCGCTGTTGGGTATCAATGAAAAAGTGCGCAGGTCATAGGCCGAGATGGACCAAAACGCGCCCACGGGTGGCAGTGTGCCGGGCGCGAATCGAATGCGGTAGCGATTATTTCCGGTCATTAGCTGCCCACGCTCATCTACCGTGCGAGCGGCATAAACCGTTTCTTCCGGGCGATTGGCATACCCCCCGGCGGCCACTGAGGCGCGCATGAGGTAGTTCTCGCCATAGTCGGCCAAGCCCAACGGAAATATCCAACCATTGCGCACGTCGGGCAAAGGCTGCTGTGAGCTGGCCCGCAACAGGGCTTGCGCTTCGGCAATCGCTGCCTCCAACCCGCGCCGGGTGGCTGCGTCCAGCGCGTCGGCCTTGAACTTTGAATTAGGCCCCAACCCAATTTGGTCAAACATGCGCACCAAGGCTTCTTCACCGGGGCGCGGTGCGTTGTCTTGCAGCCAGCGATTGAGCCATTCGAAGTAGACCAAGCGGCCCAAAGGTTCGGCTTTGGCGGCCTCGGCGGGCACAGGTTGCGGTTTGCTTGGTCCCCCTTGCACGGCAGGCCCGGCTTGCCAAACAGACAACGGGGCCGAGTTGAACTTTTGCAACAGTGCGCGGGCGGCCGGTAAATCGGGCTCGCCCGTCACCGCCAGTCGGCCCAAAATCCAGACTTTTTGGGTCGCCATGTTGATTGGCTTGACCCCGGCGGGCAAAGTGCCCTGCCATTTCGGCCCCACCAGGGCGAACGCCTGTGCGTGCGTGCCGGTGGTGCGGCGCCCCAGGTGCGTGACTTCATTGAAAAAATCTGTCACCGCCAGGGTGTAATAACGCCCGGCGGTATCGGGCACCTGCACCACCACGGGTTCTTTGGACAGGTCAAACCAGCCGCTCAAATACAAGGTGTCGCTGTTGGGGGCGCGCAGCTCTCCGGCAGTCTCTGGCGTGATCAGGTTCTGGTTATAAAAAAATTGGTTGACGGGGGCCAAAACCGCTTGCGCAGGTGCCACGCGATGGGTTTCGTTGTGCATCTGGCGCGATAAGTCCACGATCGGGAAACCCCAAAGGTAGGCCAGCGTGCCGATGTGCAGGGCCTGCTTTTCTTTGATCAATTCCACATTTTTTTGCCGCGCATCGACCGGCGCTTGGGCATGACCCAGTGCGGTCCATGCCAAGCACAGCGCCAAGATACATTGAAAGTAGGCGCGACCTTGCATGCTCAGGCCATCTTGTAGTGAACGGGCATGCGCTTGATCGCACCGACAAAATTGCTTTGTGTCCACTGCGGATCACCCGCAAGCTCGACGGACGCCACGCGGCTTTGCACTTCGCGCATGAGGGTGCGAATTTCGGTCAGGGCCAGCAGCCTGCCCAAGCAAAAATGTCCGCCCAGTCCAAAGCCCAAATGCCGGTTAGGGGTTCGGGCAGGGTTGAATTCGAAGGGGTTTTCAAACACCGTTTCATCGCGGTTGGCAGACAGGTAAAACAAGGCCAGCGAATCACCCGCCTTGATGGCCTGCCCGCCCACATGGCAATCACGCGCCGCCGTGCGCATGAAGTGCCTGACGGGCGATACCCAACGCACGATTTCATCGGCCCCTGTTTCCCACAGCGATGGGTTTTGTCGTGTCGCTTGGTCGGCCGCCGGGTTTTCTATCAAGGCCAGCAACCCGCCAGAAATCGCCGAACTGGTGGTCTCGTGGCCAGCGGTAGAGGTCAGCATCAAATAGGAGAGCGTCTCCAGCATGCCCATGGCTTGGCCCTTGACCAGCCCGTTGGCTATCACGCTGCCCAGGTCATCGGTGGGCTCACGGCGGCGCTTTTCGACAATGGTGCCTAAGTAAGCAAACAGCTGCTCAAACTCTGCCGTGCCAAAGGCCTGCTGGTCGCGTTGCAATTCCGGATCACTGGCCGCCAGCATGGCTTGTGTGCAGCGCAAAATAAAGGGCGCGTCTTCTTCGGGTAAACCCAAAATGCCCATGATCACATAGAGCGGAAACCAATTGGCAATGTCCACCGCAAAATCACAATCACTGCCCAGATCGGCCATGCGGCTGACACTGCGCTTCGCCATGGCCTGAACACGGCTCTCGAACTGCGCCACACCTTGGCCCAAAAACCAACTTTGCGTTACTTTGCGGTAATCGCGGTGGTCGGGCTCGTCCATGTCAATGATGGTTCTGACCGAGCCATCACGGCCACGCCCAGTAGAAGCCAAATAGTCTTCAATGGCCTTGGGCACGAGTGTTAACCGGGGCGCGTTCAAGAACAAATCGTTTTGCTTGGAGACCTCGGAAATGTCTTTGTGACCGACCAGCGCCCAAAAGGGCCGGTAGGCCGGGTGCTCGCACCACGAAACGGGGGCGCTTTGGCGCAAGCGCGCATAGCGCTCGTGCAGTTCCGCCGGGTGGGTGTAAATCTGTGGACTGGCAATGTCCTCAAGCATGGATTGACTCATGGGTGTCTCGCTCGCTTTATTTTTTAACCCAACCGGGCAGAACATCTCAACACAAAGCGGCCTGAAACCGCCTTGTGCTTACATGTACAGCATGACCAAATCGTTGATGACCGACGGCCGGTCTTGCCCGACCACATGGACATTGATCTCCATGGTCACCTGCACGCCGCTTTTGACCACCTGCACCGATTTGATGCGGTTGCGGGCGTGGATGCGGCAGCCTGAGGGCACGGGCGTGGCAAAGCGCAAGCGATCCGAGCCGTAGTTGACGATGTTGTTGAAGCCGGTCACCTCGTAGTCCAGGGGCAACTTCATGCGACTGATCAAGACCTGCACCAACATGCCGTGGGCAATGGTGGTGCCAAAGGGGCTTTCTGCCCGCGCTTTGACCGGGTCGGTATGAATCCAATAGTCGTCGCCAGACAAATCAGCAAACTGGTTGATCAGGTCTTGCGTTACCTCGACCTTGTTGGACCAACCAGAGAAGGTTTCGGACACCAAGCCCTGCAGCGCGTCCAAGTCTTTGAAGTGGATTTGGCGCTTGGGCGGCTCGGCGGGTTTTTCGACCACTGCCGTAGCAAGAGCTTCGTCCACGGCTTTAGTCTGGGCCTTGATCACACCGGGTTGAGCGGATTCGGCGGGGGTGTAACGCAACAAAGTGGCACTGCCTGGGCGCTCGTCAAATACCGGACGCAGCCGTTGGCCAATGCGAATCTCACCAGGCTCCACACCCACCAGCGTGGTGTTGATGTGCACGCCTTGGTCCAAGGCCACCACGGCCAGAAGTTGCGGCAATTCGTCGGCGAACTCGGGCAAAGTGGGCACACGCGCCACCGTAAAACTATAAAGCGTGCCTTCGCCCGAAACGCTTTTCCAGGTCAGTTGGCGGGAGCCGCAGGTGGGGCAATGGGTGCGCGGAAAGAACAGCCAGTGGCCATGTTCGCATTGCTGCAAGCGGACCTGGTGATGGCTCAAGCCCTCCCAATAAGGGGCAGAGATCGGGGTCGCTTGGGGCAGGGGTTTGTTCCAGCTCATGTTCAGGCACCCTGCAAAATCAAAGCACCTTGCTCGCTCATCACGCCGCCGGTTCCCGAGACATAGGCCAAGTCGTGACGCGCCAGTTGGCGCTCCCCTGCCCGCCCTTGAATTTGGTGCAAGGCTTCAATCACCTGGGTCATGCCACCGGCACTTCCGGTTTGGCCAAAACTGAGTTGTCCGCCGTGGGTGTTCATCGGAAAGTCGCCCTTGAATGTGAAATCGTGTTCGCGTAAAAAGCGCAGGCCTTCACCCTTGGGGCAAAAGCCTGCGTCTTCCAACGAGAGCAGCACGGTGATGGTGTAGCAGTCGTAAATTTGTGCCATGTGCATATCGGCAGGCATTAACCCCGACATGGCAAAGGCCCTGCGCGAAGCCGGGCCGATGGGTGTGGCCAACATGTCGGCCGCATACGTGGGCGACTTGGTTTGCACATGTTCGCCGCAGCCAATGACCTTGACGCCGCGATGGCGGCAGGCGCTCAACTTGTCGTCACGCGTGACCACCACCGCACCGCCTCCGGCCACGGGCATCACGATCTCCAGCATGCGCAAGGGCTCGGCCACCATGCGCGAGGCCAGCACGTCTTCGACCGTGATGGGCTGGGCATAAAACATGGCCTGCGGGTTGTGGCAAGCATTGAAGCGCTGGTCTACGGCAATGCGCGCCAAGGCCGCTGCATCGTAGCCATGCACTGCCGCATAGCGCTGGGCAATCATGGCGTAACCGGTGTTTTGCGCCATGTGACCATAAGGCAGATCCATCTCGGCCTCTGGGGCGCCAAAACGTGTGCTGTGCCCGCCATAACGCGAGGCCCGCATGACTTCGGCAATGTGATCGTCGTGGGGTGCCGTGGGTGCCATGCGAGCCGGAATCACGCACACCACGGTGTCGCACATGCCCAACTCGATGGCCGCAGCAGCACGCCAGACCATACCCACCGAACTGGCACCGCCTAAGTCCACCACCTCGGCAAAGTTCAGGCGTGTCCCCAAATATTCACCGGCCATGGCCGGTACAAACATGCCGGCTTCGTGGAACTGGGGTCCTACGGTGATCAACCCATCTACATCGACCAGCGAAAGCCCGGCATCGTCCAGTGCCTGAGTGGCCAGATCGGCGACTTGCTCCAGATGAAACATGCGAGGAGCGCTGGAATATTTCTCAGGCTTGTATTGCGCAGCACCGACCAGTGCTGCCTGTCCTTTGAGTCCCATGGGTTCCTTTTGGCAAATATCTATTTGCTTTATTGTGCAGATGCCGACTTGAAAATCCATCGTCCAAGCAGACTAATGGCCACGGTCTGACTGTACCGGTCTGCAAGCTTAAAAAGCCTAAACAAGTACAAGATCAACGCCTGCAGCGCATCGGGTTTTCCCGAGACAAGAGGCCTTTTGGTCCTTTTGGACGATGAATGCCCCAAGCATTGAATCGCACACTGCAATGGCCTCGAGCATGCGCTCTTCACTTGATCCGAAGACCTGGCGCGATTGCCGACAAAGCTCAATGACCCTGGAACAGAAAAATGACTCCCGTTGAACAACTGCTTATTGAACGTGAATTAAACGAAGTGGTCTGCCGCTATGCCCAGCTCTGCGATGAAAGGGAATGGGCCTTGATGGACCAAATTTTTACACCCCATGCCACGGCAAACTATGGTGGATGGGCATTGAAAGACCCCGCTGCCATTCTTGGCATGTTGCGCCATTACCTGGGCGGCTGCGGCCCCACGCAGCATCTTCTGGGCAATTTGACCGTCAAAATTGACGCACAGGGCGTCAGCAGCCAGACCTCGATCAGGGCAGCGCATCGCGGACTAGGCCATCTGCAACATGAAACCTATGAGTGCATGGGCTATTACAAGGACCAATGGCAACACACTCCAGCAGGCTGGCGAATCGCTCACCGAGCCATGGTGGTCAGCTTGGAGTTTGGCAGCCGCAAGGTACTGGGCCCCCAAATTGAATCCGCTTAATTCGTGTCACTGAGCCAGGCCACGCTGTTCAGGAAAATGCGCACCAGCTCGGTCTGGCGACGCACCCCGGTCTTGGAAAAGATGGATCGCAAATGGGCGCGTGCCGTGTTGCGGCGGATGTTCAAGGCCTCGGAAGCATCTTCTAGCGACAAACCATTGGCCAACTGAATCGCCAGCGCGGTTTCAGCAGGGGTCAGATGGAACAATTGCTGCGCAAGGCGCACCGGCGGATCGACTCGGCCTTCGGTATCGCGCAAGAAAATGGCCACGCTGGGCCGCTGCTTGCCCTCGGTCCATTGGTCCGACGTGATGGTCTGCACAATCAGCCCCCAAGCCAGACGGCCAGAGGGTCTTGTGATCGACATGGCTTGGTTCAGTGAAGCTTTGGAGCCATTGGTTTTGGCCATGGCTTCTTGCACCAGGCTTTGCAGTTTTCGGTTGTCGTTGGTGTAGGCGGCCTCCAGTTGCTGGCCCACCACGCGCAAGCCGTCTTTCATCTCCAAAATGGAGGTGGCGGCCGGGTTGCACTCCAAGACCTGCCGGTCTTGGTCCAGAATCACCACGCCCACCATGAGCTGCGCCATCGCCTGGCTGTAAAGCGTGCTCACTTTTCGGTCTTCATTGATGGACAAGTGCAGGTTCAAGGCCCGCTTAATATGCGGAATCAGCAACTGGCAAAAATCAATTTCCGCCCTGGAAAAGGCCTCGGCACTTTCGGGCCGGGTAATGCGCAGACCGTAAATGCCGCCGTTGCGCGTCGAGATGTCGGCGGCAATGACATGGAAGACATCTTGCGGCTTGCAGTAACTTAAGTAGTAATCTGAGGCGCGCCAATCCCGCTCAGAGATCACGTCGCCCAGGGTGACGATTTGATCCGGCACCATGCCCGCAAAAGGGCTCATCGCAATATAAGGGTTGCCCGGATCCAGATTGGGTTGGTCAATGCCGGCCGAAACAATCAAACCGATGTCTTCAGTCGTCTCGGTTCTGACAATAAGAGAAGCATAGTTACCAGAAAACCCCGCACGGATGGCCTCAAGACAGCTGACCCATCTCGCTTCATCGAGTGCAGCATCGTAAATTGCGCCCAAGATTTGACTCAGGAACTCCTGAGACATGCTGATGCCGGGCTGGGTCGAAACTTGTGTGTCGGGCATTGAGGCAGCTTGAGTGACCAATTAATGAGTGAAATTTAAGTATAACTTTCAGAGGCCACTGAACCAGCATCTGACACCTCAAACCAATTCGAACAACCCGGCTGCACCCATGCCGCCGCCGATGCACATGCTGACCACCACATAGCGGACGCCACGTCTGCGGCCCTCCAGCAGGGCATGACCCACGAGTCGCGCACCGGACATGCCAAAGGGGTGACCAATTGAAATGGCGCCGCCGTTGACATTCAGTTTCGAGTCCTCAATTCCAAGCTTATCCCGACAATGAATAACCTGGCAGGCAAAGGCCTCATTGATCTCCCAAAGTCCAATGTCCGAGACAGTCAGGCCGTGCCGTTGCAACAATTTGGGAATCGCAAAAACGGGGCCGATGCCCATTTCGTCGGCACCGCAACCGGCCACCGCCACACCCCGGTACGTACCCAAGGGGGCCAGTCCGCGTCGGCGGGCTTCAGCGGCGCTCATCAGGACCGAAGCCGACGCACCGTCTGACAACTGCGAGGCGTTGCCTGCAGTGATGAATTCACCCTCGGGCACCCACTGGCCGTTTTTCCAGACAGGTTTGAGTTTGGCCAGGCTTTCCAGCGTGGTGTCAGCGCGGCTGCCCTCGTCTTGCATCAGGGTCACGGCTTCGCTGCCCATAACGTTGCCCTCTTTGTCAAACAACTGTTTGTGGGTGGCCAAGGGCACAATTTCTTCGGCAAACAGGCCGGCTTGCTGGGCCGCTGCGGTGCGCTGCTGGCTGCGCAACGAATACTCGTCTTGGGCTGCACGCGAGATGCCATAACGCCGACTGACGATTTCAGCAGTCTCAATCATCTGGATATAGGCCGTGGGCATGGCCTTCAAGACTGACTCCGATTGCGCACGGTAGCTGTTTTTGTGTTTGTTCTGGACCAGTGTGATGGACTCGAGACCCCCGGCCACGGCGATATCCATTTCTCCGGTCATGATGCCTTTGGCTGCGGTGGCAATGCTCATCAAGCCCGATGCGCACATGCGGTCAATCGTCATGCCGCCCACGCTTTCAGGCAGTCCGGCGGTGTAGCAGCAAAGACGCCCCAGGTTGTAGCCTTGGTTGCCTTGCTGGGCCGCGATGCCCAAAATCACATCGTCCACTTCGTGACCAGCGACACCGACTTTGTCGAGCGCACTGCGCACCACATGGCCGCCCAGCACCGGCGCTTCGGTGTCGTTGAAAGCCCCACGAAATGCTTTGCCGATGGGCGTACGTGCGGTGGAAACAATGACGGCTTCTTGTGCGTTCATGAAATTATTCTCACTCAAAATAAAGACGGCTGATGGTGTCGACCACGCAGCCGGGTTTGTCGGAGCCCTCGACCTCGACACTGATGCGCACGCTCACCTGCACACCTTCGCCCTTGATGGACTCGGCGGTCAACACCTGCCCCCGGCCACGCAGACGCGAGCCGACTTTGACGGGTGCTGGAAACCGGACTTTGTCGCAGCCGTAATTCACGCCCATCTTGAGGCGCTGGTAGCGGATGAGTTGGGGCAAAAACAAATTGGCCAACGACAGTGTGAGGTAGCCGTGGGCAATGCATGCGCCAAAGGGCCCGCTTTTGGCGCGCTCAGGGTCCACATGAATCCACTGGTGGTCGCCCGTGGCATCGGCAAAGGTGTTGATGCGTTGCTGCGACATCTCGATCCAGTCGGTCGCGCCCAAATCTTGCCCCACAGCGGCCAAGACGGATTCGACCGAGTCCAGACACAGGCCGGAGTTTGAAGTTGTGCTCATGTTCAAGCCCGCTGCGAGCTGACGGAAACGACCTCACCGGTCATGTAAGAAGAGTAATCACTGGCCAGGAAAATCATCACATTGGCCACTTCCCAAGGCTCTGCACCTCGGCCAAAAGCTTCTTTGGCCGACAACGCGTTGAGCAGCTCCTCAGAGGCTGATTTTTTCAAGAAGGCGTGAATGGCAATGGAGGGGGCCACTGCGTTGATGCGAATTCCGAATTCGGCGGCTTCCAAAGCCGCGCAACGTGTCAGAGCCATGACCCCGGCCTTGGCCGCTGCATAGTGGGCTTGTTCAGTCTGAGCGCGCCAACCCAACACCGAGGCATTGTTGATGATGGCACCGCGACCGCGGGGCTGCATTACCCTGAGGGCTGCACGCGTGACCCGGAAAGTGCCGGTCAGAGTCACAGCGATGACCTTGTTCCACTCGTCGTCTTCCATGTCCACAATGCGTTTGCTGGTGCCCAGACCGGCATTGTTGATCAGCACATCGATGCCGCCCATGCGGGCTTCTGCGTCATCGATGAGGGCCTGAACTTGCGCCTCTTGGCTGACATCGCACAACAAGCCGTACACCTCTTGCAAGCCCGTCTCGGCCTGAATGGCCTTGACGGCCTCGTTCAGGCGACGCTCATGCACGTCAGAGATGTACAGGGCGCGGCAACCTTCTTCGGCGGCGCGCTTGGCCACCGCAAAACCAATGCCAGCGCCAGCGGCGGCGGTAACCAGAACCGACTTGCCACGCAGCAAGCCATGGGCGGGGACGTAATCGGGAGCGGGTTTCATGCGGCAATGTCCATCCATTCAACAGATTTCCATGATCCACACTCAGGCATGGGCGTGCATCGTCTGCTTGGACGATGGAACCCGGCGCATCCGTGGCGGCCTTAAAGTGGCTTCAAAGTGGCCTTAACGGGGCATGTTCAGCGCCCGTTCGGCGATCAAGTTGCACTGGATTTCGTTGCTACCGGCATAAATCGTGTCGGCCCGGCTGACCAGCCAAAGCCGTTGCAATGCACCATGCAGCGGGTCATCTGAGGCGATGTCGCCCACAGACCCCAATACCTCCATGGCCAACTCGCCCAATGAACGCCGCCAGTTGGACCAAGCGTATTTGCTGATGCTGGCGGCCCGTACATCGGCGTTTTCGCCCGAAGTGCGCAGCGCATGGCTGCGCAGCGTCTCTAATCCCAGAGCGGCTTGGGCCAAGCGCTGGCGTAACACGGGGTTTCGGGCCGTGCCATTTTTGCGAGCCAGGGCCACCACCTGCGCCAGCTCGTGCCTGAAATGCGCTTGCTGCCCCAACGTAGAAGCGCCGCGCTCGCAGCTGAGCAAATACATGGCCACGGCCCAGCCTTGTCCCGGCGCACCCAGGTGCAAGCTGCCCTCGGTTCGCGCCCCGTCAAAAAAGACCTCATTGAATTCCGATTCCCCCGTAATCTGCCGAATCGGACGCAAGCTGACCCCCGGCTGCCGCAAAGGCACCAACAACAACACCAAACCCTGGTGGCGTACCGAACCCGGCTCGCATCGCGCAAGGACAAATATCCAGTCAGATTCATGGGCCCAGGATGTCCAGACTTTTTGGCCGTCAATGACCCAGTCGCCACTGTCCGGGTCCAGCCTGGCCCGGGTGCGTACCGCCGCCAGATCAGAGCCCGCCCCCGGCTCCGAGTAGCCTTGCGCCCAATAAGTTTCGCCTGCCAAGATACCGGGCAAAAAACGCGCTTGCAATTCAGGCGTGCCGTGGGCGATCAAGGTCGGGGCCAACAGGGTTTCGCCAATGTGGCCCAGCCTGCCGGGGCCGCCGCAGCGCACGTATTCTTCATGAAAAATGACTTGCTGCGCCAGTGGCAACTCGCGTCCGCCGTGTTGGCGCGGCCAACCCAAGCCCGTCCAACCGCCTGCGGCCAGTTGTTGTTCCCAGCGTTTGGCTAGGGCCGCTGCTTCGCTGGATGCCCCCAATGCGACCGCATAGCGCAGGGCTTCAAACTCGCCGCACAAATGCTGCGCCATCCAGTCGCGGACACGGGTGCGGAAGCTGCGTTCTTCGTCGGTTTCGAGCAAATTCATAAGACCTCCTCGGGTGTGTCGAGCAATTGCCCGGCCACTTGCTCCAACCACCACGAAACCGGCCCCAAGCGCTGACTGGAGGCCTGCGCGCGTCGCAGGTAAAAATGCGGATCAAACTCCCAAGTAAAGCCCACGCCCCCGTGCAACTGGATCGCCTCTCGGGAACAAAACAAGGCCGCCTCGGTGGCGGCGACTCGGGCTTGCGCGGCATAAAACATCAACACCGCTGGGTCTAGCTCGGTATCGGCCATACAGGCTGCGCCATAAACCGCAGAACGCGCCCCCTCCAGAGCCACCAACATGTGCGCACACCGATGTTTGACCGCCTGAAAACCGGCCACCGGTCGGTCAAACTGGTGGCGCTGTTGGGTGTAGGCCAGTGTCAGGTCCAGGCATTGCTGGGCCACACCCACTTGCTCTGCGGCCAAGGCAATTGCACCCTGGCACCGCACGCGGTTGAACAAATCAACGACAAAGCTGCCGCGCCCCAGACAAGCTGAATCGTCCAAAACCACGGCTTGGGCCTGCACCCGGGCCATTCGTCGCGTGCCATCCAAGGTTTGCAAAGCCTGCACCTGCAAACCCGGCGCATCGGTGGGCACCAGCAAAAGCAAGGTTTCGCCTGATTCGGTTTGGGCCGGCAACAACAAACCGTGCGCCCAGGCCGCCGACCCTACTTGCGGCCACTCGCCCTCAAGTGTCCAGCCCTGTTGACCACCAGATGCAGGCGCGGCAAGTGGCGCACGCGATACACCAGAAACATGCGGTGGAGTTTGGGAAGCTCCCTGGTCACTGCCCACGTCGGGTAAGGCCAGGGTCATGATGGCCTGACCGCTGGCCATGCGCCGTAACCACGCCTGGGCCACCGGGTGCTGGTCAATCGCCGTCAAGGCGCTGGCGGCCAGTACCGCACTGTCAAAAAACGGCACGCAAGCCAAGCGCCGACCCAATTGCTCTTGCAACAAAACGCGTTCCACCTGACCCAAACCCAAACCGTCCGAAGACTCGGGCACAGACACCCCGCACCAACCCAGCGCGGCCATGTCTTGCCAAAGCTTGGAGTCCCAGCCCTCTGCGCCTTGGCTGATGCTTCGCACGGCAGGCATGGCGCTGGCCTTGGCCAGAAAAACCGCTGCACTGTCGGCAATGTGTTGTTGCTCTTCGCTCAGGACAAGTTCCATGCCGGTATCCATTTAAAAGAGGGCTGCTAAGCCAGCCTCAGCCGTAAACTGCCAACGCCTGATAGCCAAAGCTTTTGCGGCCTGGGCATTCAGTTCCTCAACAAAGGACGCCGGTCTTTCCAGGGGGCGGCTTGCTCCAGTTGCGCGGCCAAGGCCAACAAGGTGGCCTCGCCACCAAATCGGCCAGCAAATTGCGCCCCAATAGGCATGCCCTGCGCGTTCCAGTGCAGCGGCACCGACATGGCCGGATGCCCGCTCATGTTGAACATGGCCGTAAAAGGCGATGCCGTCATGGCCACCTGAACGAAATCTTCGTAAGGCTGATCCAACGACATGGCCCCCAACACAGGGGCCGGAGCTGAAGTGACCGGGGACAAAATCAGGTCAAAATCAGCCAAGAACAAGTCCAGAGTGCGTGCAGCTTGGTCAAAAACAAGCCGGGCCATGAAGGCTTGTTCGGCGCTAAAGCCGCGTGCCAACTGCAGGCTACGCCAGTTCAAGGGTTCGAATTCGTCTTCGCGAGCTGCACGGCCCATGGCTTGCTCGCGCAATTTCACGGTGGTCAGCATCCCCACAGCGGTGGCCACGCCCATGCTGGCAAACATGTCGCCAATGGCCAGCTGCGGCGCGGCAATTTCGACACGGTGCCCCAGCGATTCGCAGCAACGGGCGGCGGCTTGCGCGGCGTCCAGACAATCTGGGTGAACCGGTGCGCCAAAAGGGTTTTGCAGCATCAGGGCAATGCGAAGGGGCTTTGGCGGCTGCGCCAAAGCGGCCATCAAATCACCCGCTTGCGGTCCCGTGCGCCCACCGGCTTCGGGGCCTTGAGTGTGTTGAAGCAGCAAAGCCGTGTCGCGCACGCTGCGACTGATCACGTTTTGTGCCGACAGACCCAACCAGCCCTCCAACATCTTGGGCCCCATGGGCACCAGACCCCGGCTGGGTTTGAGGCCCAACAAGCCGCAATGCGAGGCCGGAATGCGGATGGAGCCCCCGCCATCGCTGGCATGTGCCACCGGCAAAATGCCTGCGGCCACGGCAGCTGCAGCACCGCCCGATGACCCACCCGCGCTCATGGCAAGGTTCCAAGGGTTGCGGGTCAGGCCGAACAAACGGGACTCGGTGGTGGCGGTCTGACCGAATTCGGGGCTGGTTGTTTTGGCAAAAATATTCAAGCCAGCGGCTTTGTAGCGCTGCACCAGGGTGGAATCGTGGTCGGCAACCGCGTCTTTAAAAAATGCACAGCCTTGCGTGGTGACCGTGCCCTTCAGGGCGATGCCCAGGTCTTTGAGCGCAAAGGGCACGCCCCACAGCGGTGCTTGTTCGGTTTGGCTGGCACGCTCAGAAGCGCTCAGAGCCGACATTTTTTGTGCCACACCAAGCGCCATGTCGTCGTGGCGCAGGGCGATGGAGTTGATGTCAGTGCGCGCATTGGCGCGCTCTTGTGCTGCGGTCAGCGCTTCTAAGGGCGTGATCTGCCCAGTGCGAATCAGTGTGGCCAAGCCGATAGCATCCAGGCCCTCGTACTCGGGCAAGGACAGTGTCGGCATCTCAGGTGCCCCAGACTTTTTGGGCAGGCACGGCTTGCGCCAACAACTGGTCCACGATGGGGCCCAGCTCGGCGGGCTCCCAGCGCGCGCCCTTGTCGAGGGTGGCGTCGGTGCGCCAGCCGTCACACATGGACAGACGTCCGCCTTGGCTTTCAAAAATTTTGCCTGTCACATGCGACGAGGCCGTGCTGCCCAGCCACACCACCAGCGGGGCCACGTTTTCGGCTGCCCAGGCATCAAAACTGCCATCTTGCGGCGCTTTGACCACGTCGGGCATGGCACTTTCCGTCATGGAGGTTCTGGCCGCCGGAGCAAGTGCGTTGACCGTGATGCCATAACGCGCCATTTCAGCGGCTTGCACCAAAGTCAGCGAAGCAATGCCGCCCTTGGCCGCCGAATAGTTGGACTGCCCAATGGAGCCTTGCAAGCCCGCGCCGGAACTGGTGTTGATGATGCGGGCCTCGATCTTGTTGCCTGCTTTGGCGGCATCGCGCCAGCGGCGGCCCAAGATATTGGCCAGGCAAAAATGCCCTTTCAGGTGAACCCGCATGACCTGGTCCCAGTCGTCCTCGCTCAGGCTGATGAACATGCGGTCGCGCAAAATACCGGCGTTGTTGACCAGCACATGCACTTCGCCATAGGCTGCCACAGCGGCATCCACAATTGACTGAGCACCCGCCATGGTCGTGATGTCGCCGTTGTTGGCGATGGCTTGGCCCCCTGCGGCCAGCACCTCCGAGACCACCTCTTGGGCGGCTTCGAGCCGAATGTCATTGACCACCACACAGGCCCCTTCGGCTGCAAATGCCAATGCATAGGCTCGGCCAAGGCCACCGCCTGCACCGGTGATGATGACGTTTCGTTGATCGCAAATAGGCATGGTTTCAGAGTCTTTCAATGATCGTGACGTTGGCCTGGCCACCGCCTTCGCACATGGTTTGCAAGCCGTAGCGGCCACCCGTGCGT
>SXGQ01401203.1_pt1 | contig 17880 bp, 15 predicted proteins | sample 3178371 | NCBI WGS metagenome assembly SXGQ01 (sample SAMN11356859, study PRJNA531348) | freshwater metagenome | isolation source: freshwater sample F1-20 | place: China: Fuxian Lake, Yuxi | collected 2017-12-25 | reverse complement strand
CCGCCGAGCCCATCTGCCCCGATTCCCTGCTGCTGCTTTTGCTGGCCGAGATAGCCCATAACAAGCGGTGCAAGCATCATCAGGATCTGCGCCACCTGGCCCATATTGAGCCCCGTGTTGTTGCTGACCTGTTCGACCACCGGCCCCTGATTATTGCCAAGAATGTGGCCAAGGATGCCGCCGGCATCGAGCTGCTTCGGCGTTGGCTCGGGCGTCTGGAGCTGGCCGAGGATCATGCTTCCGAGCCCGCCGAGATTGCCGAGAATGCTGCCGTCGTGGTCGCGGCTCAGCGCCTGATCAAGGCTCTGGGCACCTTGCGGGTCGGCCGCGTTGTTCGCCAGCCCGCCGATTATCGCCGGAAGCGCCATCTGTATCGCCGAATTTACCAGCGAAGGTTCCGCCCCGACCGTGTTACTGATCTCGCCGAGTGCCGCGTTGCCCTGATCCTGCCCGAGCAGGTCCTGTAATGAAAGCATTATCCTGTCCCTCCCTTTGAACTGAGTTTGAAAAGTGTTTGTAACCTGTAGGAAGATACTAACAGAGTCCTTCGTTTTCGGGCAAAGTTTTTTCTTCACGGGTGCCTTTCATAATCTCATCGCATCGTCTTCGTGTCCTCGCCGCGGTATTGATCGCCGTCGCGAGCGTGCTTCTCGCTGCTTGTTCCGCTTCAGCCCCTAGCTATCAATTTTCGCATGTTTCGACCGCCTATTCGTTTGAAAACAAGCTCGCCGAACCGTTCGGCATCGCCTTCCACAAAGGCCGTGTTTACGTCTCCGACGGGCAAACGGGCGAGGTGCGGTCGTTTATTCCCGGCGATGGCGAAGTCTCGATTAAACAAGGCTTTGACACGCCTTCGGGCATCGCCATCGGGACAGTCGGCGAGGTTGTCGTCGCCGACGCTGGCACGAACGCGATCAAGCGAATGCTCCCCGGCGGTGCGCCCGAAACCTTTGCCGGAGTTGAAAACACTCGCGGCTTTGCCGATGGGCCGGCACTCGAAGCTCTCTTCAATGGCCCGACCGGCGTCGCTGTTTTCCCCGATGGCCGCGTCGCCGTCGCAGATACTTACAACGACCGCATCCGCATTATCGAGAACGGCATTGTCCGGACGCTCTCCGGCGGCGAACGCGGTTTTGCCGATGGGCTCGCGGCGCGCTTTGACACGCCGCTCGGCATCTCCGTCTGGCGGGGCGATAAGCTGCTCGTCGCAGATTCGGGCAATCGGCGGATCCGCGTCGTCGAGCCCGATGGCAGCGTCTGGACTCTGGCCGGAGACGGCGGCTACGAGCTTCGCGATGGCTTGCCCGCGTCGGCTTCGTTGGTTGGCCCGGTGGCGGTCACCTCCGATGAGGAAGGCCGCATCTTCATCGCCGATAGCAACGCCATTCGGGCGATCGGCCTTCGTTCCTTTCCGTATCTCGAAACCATCGCGGGCGGCGAACGCGGCCTTGCCGACAACACGCCCCCATTCGCTCGATTTAATCGCCCGTCGGGACTCGCTCTACTCGGCCGCACTCTCTTCATTGCCGATAGCGACAACGCCGCGGTCAGGATCGTCCATGCCGAGAAGGCCGAAACGGGCTTAACGATTTCGAACAACACCCAGCCGTTGACCGCTGCAGAATTTCGCTCGCTCCAGCCCGGCCGCTGGCCTTACGACCCGCCCGAGCGGACCCGCGAGATCGCCGGCACGCTTGGCGAGATCCGCGGCGAGATCATCGACCAAACTTCTGAGGCATGGTTCCACAACGGGCTTGATATCCCCGGCGCCTATGGCGAAACGGCCCGCTTCATCCGCGACGAAAAGGTCCTCGACCCGCACGCCGCCGAGAACTTCGGCACCTCGCGTGAGCTTCTCCGAATGCCGACCATCGGCTACGTCCATATCCGCCTCGGCCGCGACTCCGACGACCGCGGTTCGGGCGACCCGCGTTTCCTTTTCGAACTCGACCCGGCAACACGCGAGCCGATGTCCGTCCGCGTTCCCCGTGGTGCGAAGTTCAAAGCCGGCGAGCCCATCGGCACGCTCAACGCGATGAACCACGTTCACCTCATCGCCGGCCGGCCCGGTGCCGAGATGAACGCGCTCGATGCCCTCGTGCTGCCCGGCGTTTCGGACTCGATCGCTCCTGTGATCGAGGAAATTCGGCTTTTTGATGAGATCTGGATGGAGATCCCGGCCGGCACCGCCCTCACCGATAAGACTCGCGTCGTCGCAAAGGTTTACGATCGCAAGGACGGCAACGCCGAGCGCCGACGCCTTGCTCCGTATCGACTTGGCTACGAACTGATCCCCGCCGCCGACGCCGCCGCTGCCTCAAATTCAAAGCCGAACACCTGGACCATCTCGTTCGAGAAAATGCCCTCGCACCGCGCCGTTAAGTTTGCTTACGCACCCGGCAGCCGCTCCGGAGCCACCGGCGAGACCATCTTCAACTTCGCCGTCACCAATCGCGTCGATGGCGACCAGTTCAGCGAAGGCTTCATCGACCCCGCCACGCTCCCGCCCGGCAACTACATCCTCCGCGTCTTCGCCGCCGACTTCTCCGGCAACACCACCCAAAAAGACCTCCCCGTCACCCTCCGCCCGTAAGTAAGAGCCCCAATGCAGTAGCCCGCGAGTCAGCAAGGGCGTATCATCCGATTTAACGTTCGCCCATTCGTCAACCCCACACGCGGAAACCCGACCGGCGTGCGAAAGTAGAAGGGAGAACGTTGTTCACAATTCCGTTTTCTTGGTTTCTCCTTGCGTGGTTAAAAAGGCCTTGATTGCCAATGCCACCGTCTTCGACGGTTCAGCGTTGACTTGGGTAACGTGTCCCACGTCTCGCGACGTGGGCTACATCACTTCCGTCGTCTTCGACGACTTCGGCAGTCCATATCGGATGTTAAGCCCTTGCTTACGCGCAGGCTTCCGCATTCGGTCACGCCTAAAGGCGTAACTCTTACCGCCGGCTGAAACCGGGACTCAAAACTACGGGCTAAAGCCCGCACTCTGAACTCCGCAACTATCCAGAACTTCCATATCATCCATATCTTCCATATCTCACGGATCGCCTTTCGCTTTCGAGTGAGGGCCAAAGAGAATAGACACCGGAGGTGAGTGAATGGTGATTGGTGAATAGTGAATAGAAGGAGAACTTTCGCGGTGCCTTCACCGACTATGCTCCTTTGCGGGAACGCAGCTTTTAAACGCAGAGCCCGCAGGGATCGCGGAGGCCGAAAGTGATGAGCAGTGAGCTGTAAGCTGTGAGCTAAAAGCTGTTAGCTGTTCGTTATAAGCCGTTAGCCGGAAGCCCTTAGGCTCTTGTCAGTAGTCCGAATTCGAAGATGCAAATACCCGCGACCCAAAGACCAAAGACCGAAGACCGAAGCCCATTTTCAACCAATTCCCGATGATCCAATTAACAATTGACAATGCGACGATGCATATCCACAATCCCAGAACTCACATCACAAACCACCAGGCCCGGCCGCACGTTCCAGTCGTCCCAACTGTCCCATTTGCCCCAGATGTTCGAGGCGTTTCCGTTGTTCGCGTTGTTCGCGTTGTTCGCGTTGTTCGCGGTGTTTCCGATGTTCGCGATGTTTCTGATGTTTCCGCGAACGCGCGATGCCCGAAAAATGAAACACCCGAGGACGGACGGAAACCGGAATTGCTATTTTGCGTATATAATAAGGTCAACACAAAGCTCTTCCGGGTTGCCGATTTGCTCGGCCAAAACAACATTGAGGAAATAATGAAGAAAGCAATCATCTGGATCATCATCGCCGCGTTTCTCCTTTCCGGCCTTTCGGCCGCGGTCTTTTCGCAGCCCTCGGCGGGCCCGGCCATTCGGGTAACGCCGCAAGCTCCGCGATTCACCGACGCCGAGCGGCAGGCCGAACTCGCAAAACGCCGTGCTGCGGTCGCGGCAAAAATGGAGGACAACAGCGTTCTCGTCCTGCTCTCCGCCGAGCCGAAGATCTACTCGAACTCGGTCGATTACGTCTTCCGCCAGGAGAATAATTTTGTTTACCTGACCGGGCTCAAGCAGAAAGGTGCCGTCTTTGTAATGACCAAGACCGGCGACGCGGTTAGCGAATATCTCTTTCTGCCGCGGCGCAATCCGGTGAGCGAAACCTGGGACGGCAAGATGTATTCGGACGATGAAGCACGGAACATCTCGGGCCTCAAGACGATAATCCCGACTACCGAACGGGCCGCGTTCCTGGATGCACTCAGGGCACAGCAGCCCTTTACGGCAAAGGCCGGCGGCGTCGAGATCGGAGCCTTCGAGACGGTCTATATGCTGCTTCCCTCAAGCCCGAACGATGGCAACGGGATGCGTGAATTCCGGCAGGAAAATGAGTTTCGCAAAGAACTCGGCGAGCGAAACGTCCTCAACGCCCGGCCGATCTTTGCCCAGCTCCGGCTTGTCAAATCGCCCTACGAGCTCAAGCTGATGCAGCACGCGATCGACATCTCGACCGAGGCACATATGCGGTCGATGGCGATGGTCCACCACGCGAAATGGGAATATGAGGTGCAGGCCGAGGTCGAATACACTTTCCGCCGCCGCAATGCGGATTATTGGGGATACCCGTCGATCGTCGGCTGCGGGCAAAACGCGACGACGCTCCATTACCAAATACCGAAAGGCGAAGTTAAAGCCGGCGACCTGCTGCTGATGGACGTTGGAGCCGAATATGAACACTACACGGCCGATATCACGCGGACCTTCCCGGTCAACGGCAAGTTCTCAAAGGAACAGGCCGAGATCTACCAGATCGTTTACGACGCGCAGGAAGCCGTCGCCAAGATGACCAAGCCGGGCGTCCGCTTCGCGGCACTTCAGGCCGAGGCCGCTCGGGTTATCGAGGACGGGCTCTTCCGGCTCGGGCTCGTAACGGCCAAGGACGGCCAGCAATTCCGCCGCTGGTATATGCACGGGCTCGGCCACTGGCTCGGAATGAACGTCCATGACGTCGGCGACTACGGCACGCCGCTCGCTCCGGGAATGGTCTTCACCAACGAGCCGGGCATCTACATCCGCCCCGACACTCTCGAGTGGCTTCCGGACACGCCCGAGAACCGCGACTTCATCGCTAAGGTCAAACCGGCGTTTGAGAAGTACAAAAGCATCGGCGTTCGCATCGAGGACGATATGCTCGTCACCGCGAACGGCGTTGAATGGATGAACAAGGCCCTGCCGCGTTCGATCTCGGACATCGAAAGCTTCATGGCCCGAGCTTCGAAGGAAGTGAACTATTCGGCATCGCTCTTTCCGAGCCGCCGCTGAAACTTAAGGCGCAACTAAAGGGGCCTCGAATGTCGAAGCCCCTGAAACTAGCTCACGGTCGGTTTACTTGTGGCGGTAGGTGATCCGGCCTTTGGTCAGGTCGTAAGGCGAAAGCTCTACGTCAACGCGGTCGCCCATAAGGATGCGGATCCGGTTGCGGCGCATTCGGCCCGAAATGGTAGCCAACACGATGTGGTCACTGTCATTGACCTTAACCTTGAAATACGCGTTCGGCTGTTTGTCTATCACTACCCCCGCAAGGGCTATTAATTCTTCTTTCATCTACCGTGCAATTATAGAACAATTACCACAAATTTTGAAACTAAACTGCCGCTGTGTTTGATGGGCTCCGAGAATAATGGTAATAGACTAGCCCCACTTCATTTATGAACGACAAGACGCCATTTGCCGAGATCTTTGTTTACCGAGAGGGCACCGAGCGGGTCGAGGACGGATTTTCGCTGAAGGAACTGCCGGATCTGCTTGCAGATCGTTCGAACCTGGTCTGGCTTGACCTCCGCGGAGAGGACATCGAGAATCACAAGGCTATCGAAGATCTGCTGCTCAACGTTTTTCATTTTCACCACCTAACCGTTGAAGATTGTATTGAGACGCGAAACCAGCCCAAAGTAGAAGCCTTTCCCGGTTATCTTTTCTTCATCGTCCACGGCGTTACGCCGGACAAGACCACGACAACGAACTTCGTAACCAAGGAAATGGACGGCTATCTTGGCGAGAATTTTGTCGTCACGTTTCACCTCGAACGGTTTCGAAGCATTAAGGAAGTGAAAACACTCATCCGCAGTACGCCGCTTCCCTGCCAACGCGGGCCCGCATTCCTCCTTCACCAGATCCTTGACCGTTTGGTGGACAACTACAATCCGGTGGTCGATGAGTTCAACGAGCAGATCGAACTGATCGAGGACGAAGTTCTGCTTTTGCACAACGGCGGGAGTTTGATGCTGGAGCGGATAATGGATGTAAGACGAAGCGTTGCACGGCTCAAACGCATCTCGACCCGCCAGCGGGAAGTTCTTTACCGGATGTCGCACGGCGAGTTCAAGCAAATTCCGGAGAACATCTTGCCATTCTTCCGGGACGTCCACGACCACCTTCTTCGCGTAACGGACCTTTCGGAAAGCTACCGCGAATTGGTCAGCGGCCTCGTGGAAATACATTTTTCCGTTGTAGCCAACCGGACGAACGATGTGATGAAAACTCTGGCGGTAGTCTCGGCGATCATACTGCCGCTCTCCCTGATCGCGGGAATTTATGGAATGAACTTTGAGAACATTCCGGAACTCAGGACAAGATACGGATATTTCGCCGTGCTTGGGCTGATGGGGTTGTTGACGCTGGCACTGCTCGTCTATTTCAAGCGGCGTGGCTGGATCTTTCAAAGTGAACGGAAGAAGGAGACACAAGTTGATCGGACGAACGCCGAGGAATGAAAAACAGAGCAGGCGTACGGTTTCAGTTGGCTGCCTTGTGGATCAGCCGCTCGACCTGCAGATCGCCGAAGCCATACACACCGGCCCGCTTCCGAAACTCAGGAAAAATGTCTTCAATTGCGGTATGTCCATTTGAGAGAAGTTCATTCACGATCTCCTTCGGGCGGGTTTTGATCTCTGCCGCGGCACTGCAAACCTCTTTCAAAAAAGGAAAGGCCGAAGACCGATACTCGCCTAACCGAAGCAGCCATTCGCCGTCGCGTTCGCGAAAGGCTTCCCAAAGCTGCACGGCGGTTTCGATGTCCGTGCTGGTAATTTCGACACGCTCGTCAAAGCAGGTCGAAAGGTCATCTGGCCCCATCTCCGAGAAACCGTACCAGATCTTATCGGGCTCAAGCCCCGCGGGCATCACGCGAAATACTTTCGCCTCTGTGGACTTCAAGAGCGAAAGGCAAAACCACATGTTGACCTGGCAGAAAAGTTCGTACTCGAACCAAAGAAAGACCTCGTCATCAGGGCCGGTCTCAAGCAGGCGTTCGAGTTCGTATGCAACCCGCTCACGATATTCTATCGGGTCGCCACCGTAATGAACTTCAATGAAATTTGCTCTCAGATACCAGAATTCCTCAAGCGTTTCGCCCAAGACATCGCCGTCAACAAGGCATTCGCGACACACGATCACGTCGCCATCAAGCCCCGCCGAAGCAAAGACCTCGGCTACAGCGTCACCGGGAAGTACGTGGATCTTCATAATGAAAGGCTTATCGCGTAGATCACAGAGAGGCAAACGCCCGCATAAACGCCTGCAAGAATATCATCCGCACAAACGCCGATACCGCCAGGCAGTACTTGAAGATAATCGATCGGATATGGTTTCCATACGTCGAAAAGCCGGAAAAGGAGAAAGCCCGCAATGATCATCGGCCAGCCAATGCTGAAAGGAACAAAGAGAAAAACGATAAGCTGTCCGATCACCTCGTCAACGACGGCTTCGGGCGGGTCAGTGTTGCCGAGAAGTTCTGTCGAACGTCCGGCAGCCCAAATTCCAAGGAGCGTAAAAAGAAGAAGTGCGATCGTTACGATCGGCAACGTCCATGCATGGACATAATGAGGCGAGATCTTGTCATCGACCATCCCGAGGTTCTTTAGCAGCAACTCTGCGGCAAGATAAATCGAAACGCCGACGATCGAACCCCAAGTTCCGGGAGCAAGCGGAAGGTAACCGACGCCAAAAGTGGTCACCGCAAGCGAAAAATGATCGCGGTATCCATAGGCACTTCGGCTTTCGATTTCCTCCTTCACTAGAACTCGATCCCCTGCTGCGCGTAGATGCCTGCGTGAAACGGATGCTTGATCTCTTTCATTTCTGTCACAAGGTCTGCCGCCTCGACAAGTTCGTCCGGAGCATTTCGGCCGGTCATTATGATGTGGAGATGCGGCTGCTTTCCGCGGATGGCCTTTACCTCGTCGAGAACCGCATTAAGATCAAGGAATTTGTAATCGAGCACATAAACGATCTCATCAAAGACGAGGAGGTCGTATTCCTCCGACCTCAATTTCTCGCGGCAAAGTTCCCATGTTTCCTCGGACGTTTTGATATCGAGCGAACGATCCTGTGTGTCCCACGTAAACCCGGCGCCCATTGTGTGGACCTCGACCCCGAGCTTTTCGAGCGATTCGTGCTCGCCGTAGCGGTCGTTCTTCGACTTCATGAACTGGATCATACAGCACTTCATTCCTCGGCCTGCCGCTCGGACCAAAACGCCGATCGCCGCCGTGGTCTTTCCTTTACCGTCGCCGGTGTTGACCATCAGCAGACCGTGGGTCTTTTCGCGGTAATCATCGCGTCGCCACTTATACCGCTTTTCTTTCGTCTCCTCGCTCATCTGGTCTCCGGGTCATTCCCCAAGGCTTTTCGCGACCGCCTCGTGCAATGCCTCCACGATCTCTTTTTCCTTCTCGTCCCAATCACCCTCAATGCGAAGCCCGGCCGCATTCTTATGACCGCCGCCGCCGAATTTTTCAGCAACGCGGGCAACATTTATGTCACCCTTCGAGCGAAGACTAACGCGGAATCGACCGTCGCCGACCTCGCGCATCAGAACAACAGCAAGGATCTCTTTCGCCGCCAGAGGAATATTGACGAACCCGTTATTGTCGCCGTCAACCGCTTCGGAAGACTCGCGCATGTCAAGGGTCTGCCGCATAAAGGCGATCCGGCCGGACTCATCACGCCGAACCGTGTTGAGCACTTGTCGCATCAGCTCGATCCGCGACCATGGGTAATGGTAATAAACGGCTTCCGATATCTCCGCAGGGCGAACACCTGCCTTGACCAGCTCCGATGCGACCTTGAGTGTACGCTCAGTTGTGTTCGGGAAGTGAAACGAACCGGTGTCCGTAATGAGCGCCATGTAAACGCACTCGGCTATCTCCTTCGTCACCCGTCCGCCGATGGCCTTGCAAAGGTTGTAGATCATTTCACCGACTGCCGACGCCGTCGGATCGATCCAGTTGATCTTGCCAAAATGTTCGCTCGTCGCGTGGTGGTCGATGTTTACTGTGAGCTCGTTCTCGAGGCCAAGAATGCCCGGACGATTTACATCAGAACACTCGAGAACAAACACGGCGTCGTACTCGCGGTCGATGCTTTCAATATCACGTATCTCGCCGGCTCCGGGAAGCGATCCGTAAGATGGTGGAATCGGGCCGCGGACGATGACCTCGGCTTCCTTGCCGAGCGAACGAAGAAGCCAGCAAAGGCCGAGCGACGAACCGACGCCATCGCCATCCGGCTTTACGTGGGTAGTAATGCCAAAACGCTGCCTGCTTTCGATTAATTCAACAACTTGACTTAACACTAATGAAACAAACGACCAAACTATCTATGTTTTCTGTTCAAGCTTCGGTTTCTTCTTCTGCAACCGGCTTAACGGATTCGAGCAATTCGCCTATACGAGCCGCATTTTCTTCGGCCGTATCCCTGGCGAAGTGAAGATGCGGAGTGTGGCGAAGATCGAGGTCAAGCGCAACCTGCCGCCGAATGTAGCCGGACGCTTTCTCCAGTGCATCGAAGGCACCCGAGATATCCTTTTCGGTGCCGCGGACAAGGACGAAGACCTTTGCGTCGCGCAGATCGCCCGATACCTCAACGTCAGTTACCGTTACAGAGACCAACCGAGGGTCATCGAGTTCAAACCCAACGACCTCGGCTATCTCCTCTTTCAATGCCTCTGCCAACCGCTCAGGCCTTCGCATAGTAACCGTTTAGAGCTCGGTGGCCGCGATCTTTTCGATCACGAAAGCCTCGATCTCGTCTTCAACCTTGATGTCATTGAAGTTCACAAGGCTGATACCGCATTCGTATCCCTGCTTGACCTCGTTGACATCGTCCTTGAACCGCTTGAGCGTCGCGATATCGCCCTCCCAAATTACGACCGCATCGCGGATGAGCCTTGCCTTTGCTTGCCGTCGGATGAGCCCATCGGTGACCCGACAGCCCGCGATCGTTCCGATACGCGAGACCTTGAACGTCTCCTGCACCAATGCCTTGCCGAGAATGACCTCTTTCTCGATAGCGTCAAGCATTCCGATCATCGCCGCCTTGATCTCTTCTTCTACCTTATAAATGATCGAATGAAGCCGGATATCGACGTCCTCAAGTTTGGCGAGGTCGGCCGCACGCGACTCGGGGCGAACGTTGAAGCCGATAATGACCACGGCCGTAGAGGCGTTATCTGCCTGAGTAGCCGATGCCAACAGAACATCCGACTCGGCGATCGCACCGACGCCGGCACGTATCACACGAACCTTGACCTTCTCGGTCGATAGTTTTTCGAGCGTTGCCCTGACCACTTCGACCGAACCCTGTACGTCCGCCTTGAGAATTACAAGAAGTTCCTTGACCTCTGCCTGCCCGAGCGATTCGATGCCGCGTTTCGTCGTCTTGATCATCGCCGCCTGGCGGGCATGCTGCTGACGCTGATTTGCGATGGTCTGAGCTCTGTCGATATCAGAAACGACTTGGAACGTATCTCCCGCCTGTGGAACGCCTTGTAGCCCGAGAATCTCGACCGGCGTCGCCGGCAGAGCCTCTGCAACCTGTTCGCCTCGGTCCGAGAACATTGCGCGGACCTTGCCGTGATACTGTCCGACAATGAACGGGTCGCCGACCCTCAGAGTTCCCTGTTGGACAAGTGCGGTCGCAACAGAACCGCGGCCCTTATCGAGCTTGGCCTCGAGCACGACACCGGCGGCTCGGCGTGTCGGGCTTGCCTTAAGGTCGAGAATATCGGCCTGCAGGAGCACCGTTTCAAGCAACGTGTCGAGATTTTGTTTTTGCTTGGCTGAAACCGCGACCATTTCAACATCACCGCCCCAATCAACCGGTTGAAGGCCGAGGCCCGCAAGCCCCTGCTTCACCTTATCCGGATTTGCGTCGGGTTTGTCGATCTTGTTGATGGCGACGATTATCGGAACGCCTGCGGCTTTGGAGTGCTCGACCGCCTCGATCGTCTGGGGCATGACTCCGTCGTCAGCCGCTACAACAAGAATAACGATGTCGGTCGCTTTCGCTCCGCGGGCCCGCATCATCGTAAATGCTTCGTGGCCCGGAGTGTCAAGGAAAACGACCCGCCGCGGGTTGTCGGCATCATCCGGATTCGGAACATGAACACTGTAAGCACCGATGTGCTGCGTAATTCCGCCAGCCTCGCCTTCCGCTACATTGGCGGACCTGATGGCATCGAGCAACGAGGTTTTGCCGTGGTCAACGTGTCCCATGACCGTAACTACCGGTGCCCTGGTGACCTCGATATCGTCGCCACCCGTTTCAATGATCGACTCGAATTCCTCTTCGACGACTATCTCTTCGAATGGGACGAATTTGACCTCGACGCCGAAACTCAGCCCGAGATCTTCGCCCATCTTCTCGCCGATCGGCTGGTTTAGCGTCGCAAAGACGCCACGCTTGATCAAAAGCTGAACGATGTCTCGCGGCGTAATGCCGAGAGCCTCGGCATATTCACGCACCGTTGCGCCTTCAACCAGCCTTACCTGCTTTAACTCTTCGCCCTCGGGCCGAGCAACCTGCGCCATCACGCGCTCTTCTATCGTTCGCTGACGCGGAATATCGACATCACGTTCGGCAAACCGCCCGCCCTTTCCATCGGCTCCTTTCTTTCGACCGCCGGAACGTCCCGGGCGCCGACGATTGTCGGCCGGCGGAACATAGTTCATTTGCGGCGTACTCGTCTCGCCCGGCGTACCGCGGAACTCACCACGACGTCCGCGAGCTTCGGTCGAAAGCTTGCCGGTCTTGGTCGGCTGGGTCGATCCGACAAATCGATCTCCGGGCTTGATGCCTTTCTGGAGGGCATCGGTTGTGAGCTTGAGCTGTTTGATCTGCGTGCCTGTCGGCTTCAAAATTCGATTGGTCGTTTTCGGAGCCGGCTCCTGAACTTCCTCTTCTGTTGCCGATTCTGCCGCCTGCGTTTCTTCAACCGGCTCGTCGGCCTGCGGCTCTTCCGCCGCGATCGGTTCTTCTTCGATCGCCGGTTCTAACTTTTCCTCGACCGCTTTCCGCTTGAGCACCTTTCGGGTTCCTGTAGCCGCCGGAACTTCGGGAGCGGACTCGGGCTCCGGCTCAGCGGCCTTCGCGGGTTTTGCGACCTTCTTGGCGACCTTGACCGGTTGTTTTTGCGGTGCCGACTCCTCTGAAGTCTCCGGTTCGACTTTGGCCGCCGATTCTTCAGCGGAGGCCTCCGCCTGATCTTCCGTTCGAACGACCTGTTTTGCCTTAATGATCTTGATCGTGCGCTTCGGGGTCGGATCAGCCTTCGGGAAATATTTGAGCCGCACTTTCTCCGCGATCTCGACCGGTACCGAGTTCGACGGGACACTTACGTCCGCACCCTCGCGACGCAGATCTTCCATGATGCGCTTCGTATCCTGCTTTAGGTCGCGAGCGAGGTCGTAAATTCGTATTTTCTTACCAACTGCCATAAATATTCGTACTCAAACAAGGACTGCGGTTTCCCACCGTGTTGCTAAACCGGTCCTGCTCTTGTACTCCGCACAGGTCCGGCTAACACCATTTGAAGCGACAGAGACTATTGCGTAGTGTCTTCATCGTTCGCGTTTCCCTTATCCACTTCTTCGGTTGTCGCTGATTCCGGCTCTGCTGCCGCTTCCTCGGAGTTCGCGTCCGCTCCCTCAACGAAATCGGTCGATTCGGCAACCTCAGCGATCTCTTCGGTTTCAGAGGTGATCTCGCTTTCGGCCTCCGACTCGGCCGTTTCAGCTTCCTCAGCATCCGCCGCTTGATGAAACTCCTCAACGGGCTCTGCACTCTCCGGGCCCACTTCTTCAGCACCAGCCGCAGCCTCTGCCGGAGCGATCTGGGCATTTCTGGCCTCGAGGATCGCTGCCGCCGAGTTAACGATCCGTTCGGCCTCGTCAAGGCTGACGTCAAGGATCTCGACGATGTCATCGACGGAGGTCGTGGCAAGAGCTTCAACGTCCGTGATGCCTTTCTCCTCAAGCAGTTCCGCGTGATTTGACGAGACGCCCTCGAGAGCGGCTATCGGCACTGCCGCACCTGATGCCATCATCTGGCCCATCTGCTGGGCTATCTCTTTCTTGAGAACCTCTTCACTTACAATGTTGATGTCCCAGCCGACGAGCCGGGTCGCCAATCGAACATTCTGGCCGCGTTTGCCGATAGCAAGGCTCAATTGATCTTCACCTACGATGACATCCATCCTGCGGTTCTCAATGTCCGTAATGCGCACCTGCGAGACCTTTGCCGGTGAAAGCGCATTTGCAGCAAAGACCGAGGGCTCGTCAGACCACTGAATGATGTCGATCTTTTCGCCGCGAAGTTCTTTAATGATCGACTGAACTCGCGAGCCCTTCATTCCGACACACGCGCCGACAGGATCTACGTCCTTTTCGTTCGAGGTAACCGCGATCTTTGCCCGATCTCCGGGCTCGCGGACACAGGACTTGATCACAACAGTTCCGTCATAGATCTCCGGCACCTCGAGTTCAAAGAGCTGCTTGACCAGATCTTCCGAAGCACGCGAAAGGATGATCTGTTGGCCCTTTTGTTCCTTTGAAACGTCAATGATCACAGCGCGGATGCGTTCACCCTGATTCCACATCTCGCCCCGCGATTGCTGCTTTCTGGGAAGAACAGCCTCTTGCCCATTCTGGAACTCGACGATCAGGTCACCACGCTCGAACCTCTTGATGGTTCCCTGCTGCATCGTGCCCTTTTTATCGATGTACTCCTCGTAAACCTTTTCGCGGAGAGCCTCGCGCACTTTCTGAACCAGGATCTGCTTCGCGGTTTGGGCGGCAATTCGGCCCATTTCTTCCTGCGGCAGCGGGATCTGGAGCATATCGCCGATCTCGATCTCGTCGCCGGCCAACTCCTGTGCGTCCGCAAGCGAGAGTTCGGCATTTTCATCTTCGACCTCGGCAACAACGACCTTCTGTAAAGAGATCTCGATCATCCCTTCGTCGTTGTTCCATTCGACCTCTATGTGGTCGCCGGTCTTGTCCTGCGATCGAAACTGCTTTCTTGCCGCGGCCTTAACCGCATCTTTCATCGCCTCGATCACAAGATCACGGTCGATTCCGTGTTCCTTGCAAAGTGCGTCAATGCTCTGTCCTATCGAAGTTGTCATACTCGAATTTTGGCCCTTTTGGTCTCGGCCCAACTAAAATACCGCTCGTTTACTTGCAGCGTCTATTTCTTCTTCAAATCGTCTTTAATATCAAAAACGAGATTTGCTTTTTTTACCTTTTCATATCCGATCGCCAGTTCCCCGAGCCGATCATCAACAAATGTGATCTCGCTACCCTTCACTGCCGCGATCGTTCCCTTCAGCGACTTTGCTCCGCCGATCTCGCTTTCGAGCTTGAGCCTCACCTTTTTGCCTGCAAACTTCCGAAAATCATCGATGCTGTAAAGCTCCCGTTCCAGCCCTGGCGAAGAGACCTCAAGAACATAAGCATCAGGAATAATATCGAGCGCGTCCATTTCGGCCTCGATCGCCCTTGAAGCATCCGCACAGTCATCGATCGTTAATCCGCCTTCCTTATCGACGAAAACGCGAACGGTCGCGTTTCGTTTTGTCCCTGCGAGTTCGCTGTGAACGAACTCCAGCCCAAGGCGAGCAGAAACGCCCGATGCAATTTCAGAGATCTTCCTTCCGACAAATTCACGATCCATATCGCCCGACCGAAAAAGAAAAAGTGGGCGCGAAACCCACTTTTAACGGTTCACTCTCGCAAGCAAGCGAGTAGTTTACTTTAATTCGGAAGCAAAAGGCAAATAAATTCCCTACAAATTGGCTTTGACCTTTTCAAGAAGATCGCGGACCGCCCCGAGTTTGGATTCGATGGCTTTCACTTTGTCCTTTGAGGGTGCTCCGCTGAGTTCTTCGGCCATAAGTGCGAGTTCCTTTGTGCTGTTGACCAGCGTACGAAGATCCTTTTCGGTCGCAGTTTTTGGGTCCGGACCCGACGAGAGAGAACGCTTGGCCTCGGCAGCTCCCCAGTGCGTGATCCTCACAACATTCACGCGTTTCGTTTCCGTGATCCAGCTTTCCGACGAAAGATAACTCTTGATGTCTTCAATGCTCGGGAAGAAGCCCTCTTTCTTTAGAAGGTCGGCAAAATCGACGTCAACATTATCTTTTCCTCCGGTGAGTTCGTAGATCTTCACCAGAACCTTATGATACGCATCCATAGAGTTTGTGCGGTCTAAACTGCCAGGCCGATATTCGATGAGCTGAAGGCCAATTTAGCAACGCCGAGAATACCTGCATCGTCGCCTAGTTTAGCCTTCACAATACTAACACGGTCAGCCGGTCGTTTGAACGCTCTTTTTCTTATCTCGCCTCTCAATGGCTCGATAAAGACGTCCCAACTTTCCGATACCCCGCCGCCGATGACGATGACCTCGGGATTGAGAACGTTTATCAGGCCGCCCAAGGCCACGCCCAAATAGAAGCCGAACTGGCGAAAGGACTCAAGCGCCAGCGGGTCGCCGGAAACCGCCGCATTGTAAAGATCAAGCGAACTTAGTTCGCCGGACTTCGGCCATCCTGATTCCGGATACTTGTCGGCCAGCTCTCGGGCGATCCGAACTACGGCCGTCGCGGAGGAATACTGCTCAAGACACCCGACACTTCCACATCCGCAAGGATGCCCAAACGGCTCGACACAAATATGGCCGATCTCGCCCGCTGTTCCGTCGATTCCTCGAAGAGGCTTCCCATCAATGATCACACCGCCGCCGACACCGGTACCGAGCGTCACACAGATCGAACTGCTGAATCCGTTAGAGGCACCGAGCCAGTTCTCGCCGATCGCCGCAGCATTGGCGTCGTTCTCGAGAAACACCTCAACATTCAACTTATCGGCGATCGTTGCGGCTAGCGGAAAATCATTCAGCTCGGGCAAATTCGGGGCGACAAGTATCTTCCCCGCCTCGTGATCCAACACCGCAGGAGCGGCAATGCCGAAAGCTGATACTGCCCCAAGCGGCCTTGTCGCTTCAATGCATTCCCGAGCCGAGTCGATCAATAACTCAACCACGTCATCCCTTCGGCGCGTGGTAGGAGTACTGCTTCGCGAACGATATTTTGTCTCGCCATTCTCGCCGATCACGGCCATTCGGAGATTCGTACCACCGAGATCGGCGGCGAGGACCATCTTATCCATTGGGTACTATTAGGAGGTCAAACCTCTAAGGCCTTTTCGGTCGGTCAGCCTCAGGGACATTCCGAAAAACGTCCTCAAACTTCGAATAACCGTCCTTTATTACGGTATCCAACAAATTGTTCTTATCGACTGAAAACACATCAAGCAAAATTGCCGGTATCTCTTTCCCGATCGCGTCATTTCTAAACTGGGAGGTCTCTAGCTTCTCTCCCTTCGCCAATTTGATCGCGGCTTCTACGGCCCCGTTCGCAAGCGGGATGATCGGCTTATAGACCGTCATCGATTGCCGCCCCTCGGCGATCCGCTGGAGAGCGTCGAGTTGGGCATCCTGTCCGGTTACAAGTATTTTGCCTGCAAGACCCTTCTTTGCCAGCGCATTGACCGCACCGCCGGCCATCCCATCGTTCGAGACAATGATGGCCTGAATATTATCGTTATTCTGCGTCAGTGCATTTTCAACAAAGTTAAGTGCCAATTCCGGATCCCAACCCTCGATGAATTGCTCGGCAACGATCTTGATGTCGCCCCGATCCACGAAAGGTTGAATGACCGCCATCTGCTCCTTCTTCATTATTGAAGCATTGTTATCGGTCGACGAACCATAGACCATCAAATAGTTGCCCTTGGGTACAGCAGCGACGGCATACTCGGCGATCTTCTTTCCGATCACGGGAACCTGATGAGATATATAAAGGTCGATCTTGTCAGAATCGATAAGCCGGTCATAGCTGATCACCGGTACATTCTGAGCCTTTGCCTTCTCGACCATCGAAGCAGCCTGCTTGGCATTGCTCGGAGCAATGACGAGCACATCGACACCCTGCGTCAAAAGGTTTTCGACATCGTTCGCCTGCTTTTCGGCCCTGTTATCCGCGACCGTGATGATGCACTCGACATTGAGTTTTTCGCAATGAGCCTTGAACGCCTCGTTATCGCGTTGCCAACGCTCCTCGCGGAGCGTGTCCATGGCGAACCCGATTTTGATCTTTCCAGGTTCCCCGGTTTGCGGACCACCGCACGAGACCAAGAAAACAGACGTGACAACAAAAGCGATCGTTCGCAAAACAGCCATTGACGTTACATTCCTCATAAAACTTCACCGATTAAAGCAAACTTGTATTCGGAAATCAATTTGTTGCGACCTCCGCGGAATAGGCCGAATCCGCCAAAAGGCGGCGTGACGCTCCGGAACCGTTTATCGCTTGCCAAACCGCCTACTTCAAATTCCGTCAATTACGTTTCCGCAAAAATGGATAAAAGATTAAAGAATTGCTGTTAATAGCAAATGAAGATGTCCTATTTTGTTAGCACTTTAAATGTCCTATTTTTGTTTTCCTCATTTTAATTACCCCGTAGTAGTAGAAGCTGTGGGAATGTGGGAAAGCCTGCTTTGAGGCTTTTCCAAGCGATTG
>SXGQ01474957.1_pt1 | contig 17888 bp, 19 predicted proteins | sample 3178371 | NCBI WGS metagenome assembly SXGQ01 (sample SAMN11356859, study PRJNA531348) | freshwater metagenome | isolation source: freshwater sample F1-20 | place: China: Fuxian Lake, Yuxi | collected 2017-12-25 | reverse complement strand
GACGACGACGAGTAACTACGCCTTCGACTTCATCTGCACGTAGACCATCTGAATATTGGCCAGGGCATCGCGCATCGTTTCGATGTCGTCGCCCAGACGATTACCCAGTTTGTCTACCAAGGCAGCCAACGCATCGATGGCCAGCGAGGCGTCATCCAGTTTCGGCGGCACCGCCGACAAGTGAATGGCCGCCAATTCATACAGACCCATCAAGTGATTGACCACCACCACCTGGGCAGGTGCTTCGGCGATGCGCCGGCGAGCGTCTTCGAGCGCTTCCTGGGCGTCGGAGAGGGCAGTGGACTCGTCGGAGTCGCCTAGATCGTCGGTGGCATCGTTCGTAGTCATCGCCGCTACGCTATTGGAGGCGTTGCCACCGCTTCGGCGGCCAATGCCACGGCTAAGTGATCGGCTACGAAAGTGGCCTTTCCACCTCGCCACAAGATTCCAACGGATGTTCGTTTACGAGCAAGGGTTGGTGAGTGAGTGTGGGTCGAGTGCCAGCGGTGCGTGTCGCCGCCTCTCGCCCCCTTGCGCACCTGTTCTGCTTGCAGCGGACCTCTAGCTATTTTCCACTATCCATTCCGACTACATAGGAGGCACAGCCGCTTGAACAGCAGTGACCAGTCATAGCACCGCCATCAAATGAACCCAGGTACAACGAACGCATTCGCGTAGCGAAAGTGCGTCTTGTCGATGCCGATGGTTCTCAGGTGGGGATCGTGCCAATCGAAGATGCGCTCGCCAGAGCGCGTGCGGCAGAACTCGACTTAGTCGAAGTTGCCGCACAGGCTGATCCGCCGGTGTGCCGAATCATGGACTACGGCAAATTCCGTTACGAAGAAGCCCAACGTCTGAAAGAATCTCGCAAGAAGACCATCCAAATCACGACCAAAGAAGTGAAGTTCCGACCAAAAATCGGCAAGGGTGACTTCGACACGAAGGTTCGGCACATGCTTGAGTTCCTCGAAGAGGGGCACAAGGTAAAGGTGTCGTTGCAATTCCGAGGAAGAGAAATGGCTCACCCAGAACTGGGTAAGAAAGTTCTCGACGAGGTGCTGGAACAACTTGGCCCTATCGCCAAGGTGGATACCTCACCTCGGCTCGACGGACGCAGCATGACCATGGTGCTCTCGCCTGACAAAAAAGCAGCCGCCGCCAGTACCAGGAAGCCAGCCGCCACCAACGACGTTTCGAAAACCGCATAACACCACCACGACAGGAGACAGCAATGCCGAAGATGAAGACATCCAAGACAACCAAGAAGCGTTTCAAGAAAACGGGAAGCGGCAAGTTGCGCCGTCAACAGGCCATGCGCCAGCACTTGTTCGAGGCCAAGCCCTCATCGCGCACCCGTCGTCTCGACGGCACGGTCGATGTGCACAAAGGCGATGCCCGCAAAATCAAGCGTTTGCTCTGCGAGCGCTAGAACCCAACCGACCTCTATCCACCCGATTCATCCACACCACCCAGTCACAGATAAGGAGCACACACCATGGCACGCGTAAAGCGCGGCGTTCACGCCAAAAAGAAACACAAGGCAATCATGAAGAAAGCGAAGGGGTATTTCGGTGATCGCAGCCGAACCTTCCGCAGCGCCAACGAAGCCGTTCTGCACGCCGGGCAATATGCCTTTCGTGACCGTCGCGCCAAGAAAGGCGAATTCCGCAGTTTGTGGATCCAGCGCATCAACGCCGGCTGCCGCGTGCACGACATGTCGTACAGCCGTTTCATTGACGGCCTGCACAAAGCAGGTGTCGAAGTTGATCGCAAAGTGCTCGCCGATCTGGCCATCACCGACGATGCAACGTTCAAGAAGCTGGTCGACACTGCCAAGGCGGCACTCGCCTGAACGAAACGCTGGGGTTTTCTCACCAGCGAGTTCAACAACTGCGACGCTTGCTCTCGCGTCGCTCGGCCCGACTTGACGAAGGTCTCTTCGTCGTTGAAGGTGCCGTGCTCATCGCTGAGGCCATTCGTGGCGGCTGGGATGTGTTGGCACAGTTCGTTACGAGCAACGCAGCACCCGTCGATGGTGTCGATGCGCCCGTGTTTGTGTTTGGCGAAGGCGTGCTCGAGCGCGTGGCATCGACGGAATCTCCTCAGCCAAACATGGCCTTGGTGTCGCGGCGTATGGCGTCGCTGGCCAAACTCGAAGTCGCAGCCACCGGTGTTGCTGCACCATGGGTGATGTTTTTGGATGCTGTGAACGACCCAGGCAATCTGGGCACCATCGTGCGCAGCGCCGAGGCCATGGGGGCATCTGGTGTGGTGCTGGGCTCGGGCTGTGTTGATGCATTCAACCCAAAAGTGGTGCGGGCGTCGGCTGGGGCCGTGTTTCATGTGCCGGTGGTGGAAGCCGTGCAACTGAGCGAAGTAAAAGCACTCGGCTATCGGGTGCTCGCAACGTCGTCACACGAACAGACGAACTCGCTGACGCTGGCCAACGCCGACCTCACAGGTGCCGTGTGTGTGGTGTTGGGCAGTGAAGCCCATGGCGTGAGCCAAGACAACTCTGCGTTGGTCGACGGATGGATTCGCATTGAGCACGCCGGGCGAGCCGAGAGCCTGAACGTGGCTATGGCCTCCACTATCTTGAGTTACGAACTCGCAAGACGCCGCTCATGATGCCTGTACCAGCCGCCCACTTCATCAACGGTGCTCCACTCGTTGGGCCGTGGCCAGCGGCGTGCGAAACGCTCGTGGTTGGCATGGGTTGTTTTTGGGGTGCGGAGCGCAAGTTTTGGCAGGCACCTGGTGTGTATTCCACATCAGTGGGTTACGCCGGTGGCGCAACGCCGCACCCGTCGTATGAGCAGGTGTGCAGTGGGCGCACCGGGCATACCGAAGTGGTGATGGTGGTGTTTGACACTGCTGCGACCTCGCTCGACGCCATGTTGCGAGTGTTCTGGGAAAACCACAATCCAACCCAAGGCAATCGCCAGGGCAACCACATCGGCACGCAGTATCGCAGTGCGATTTACTTTTCGAATGAATCGCAGCGTGCGGCAGCCGAGGCATCGCGTGAGTTGTTTCAGCGTGCACTCACTGCTGCCCGACATGGCACCATCACCACCGAGATTGCGCCGCTCAACGAATATTTCTACGCCGAGGAATATCACCAGCAGTATCTCGGCAAAAATCCCAACGGCTATTGCGGCATGGGCGGCACGGGTGTGTCGTGCCCAGTTGGTTACGGAGAAGCAATTTACTAGTGTTCTTGCAATGAAAGAACTATTCCAAACTGGCGATGAATTTACCGATTTTATTCTGCGAATCACGCACGAGATCTGGGAAGAAGGTCAGGTTCTCGCAATCAATGACTATTACGGCAAGGACGTTATCGTCCGATCGCCAAGTGGTGTCACGACCGGTTGTCAATCAGTAGTCGACTCCACCTACGCCACGCTGAAAGAGTTTCCCGACCGACAGCTGTTGGGCGAGGATGTCATCCATTGTGAGGGAAACGATTCTGAATGGTTGTCTTCCCATCGCATTTTCTCTACTGCGACTCATCTCGGACAAGGGTATTTCGGTGACCCAACCGGGTGTGCGCTTCGGTATCGGGTTGTGGCTGATTGTGCTGTTCGAGATGGTGTCATCTTCGATGAATGGTTGGTGAGGGACTTCGGCGCGATCGTCCGGCAAATGGGCAGCACACCCGAAGCGGTGGCCAGCAGGATTGTCCAAAGCGCAGGGGGCTCGACGATTGAGAGCGATACGGCGTTTCGAACGGTTGCACCCCTGTACACCCACGGCGGTAATGGCGGCTTGGTCGGACCTGTACTCGTGGATGCCATTTCTGGAGTCTTGAGGGGAAACGTTGACGCAGTTCGAGGGTATTTCGACCGTGCTGCTCAGTTTGATCTTCCTGGAGGAATGGTGGTCAATGGGCGAGATTTCGGACTCGGGGCACTTCGTGACTTGTTTGCGGCGTGGAGTTTGGAAGGCATGACCGTTGACCATGTGATTGGCAGGACGGATTCATTGCGAGGGACAAGAGGTGCAGCTCGGGTCTCGTTTTCTGCGGAGCATTCTGCACCTGGACAGTTTGGTGAGCCCACTCGCAAGCGGGTCGAGGCGATGACCATCTGGCATGCCGAGTTCTCCGGCCGAAAGATCCAGCGACTCTTCCTTTTGATAGATGAAGTTGCGCTCTGGCGCCAAATCTTGTCCCGATAGCTGTTTGTGGGATTGACTACGTATTCATAGACTGTCTCGGCGTGACGCGGAAAGCCTCCAAATCCCCAGAACCGAGCGTGTCTGAGTTGGGAAAAATTGATCGGCCTATTGCAACCTCATTTGATGTTGCTCGGCGAGCAGGTGTGTCTCAATCAACGGTTGCTCGTGTCTTCCGTAGTCCTTCGTTGGTGTCGGAGTCCACACGTGAGCGAGTGGCCGATGCTGCAGAGGCCCTCGGATATGTGCCGAGTGCGATTGCTGGAGGGATGCGAACGCAGCGTTCTGGGCTCGTTGGGGTAGTCGTACCTTCCACTGGGGAATATTGGCAAGGAGTCATTTCTGAATTTGCACGCCAAGTCAGCGAGAGCTCTCGCCAGTTGTTGGTTACCACTTTCCAAGATGAGCAGGGCGCCGAAAGTGCAATTCGGTCCATTTCTCGATATCGCCTGGATGGTGTGGTGTTGGCGTCTTCATCCATCAATCTCAAGCAGATTCTTCAACTGAGTCAGACCAACACCCCTGTTGTTGTGTTTAATCAGCCAGCCGCATCTGGGCTCGTTGCGACGGTGAGCGTCGATAATCAAACCAGCTCGGCTCTGATTGCTGAACACCTGTTGCAGCGCAGCGTAAAGAGCGTCGTCTTCGTAGGCGGTAAATCTGAAGCGTCCACCGATCAGCTGCGGTATCGAGGTGCAGCCGAAACCTTCGGAGCTCGTGGGGTGAGTTGTCAATATGTGGAAGCCGGCGCATTTTCCTACGATGCGGGCTTCAAAATCGGTTCTAATGCTGGAATTGGCAAGCCGTTACCCGACGCATTCATGGTGGCGGCAGACGAGATTGCGTTCGGTGTGCTGGACGGCCTGCGCAAGCGTGGTATAAAAGTTCCACAAGATGTGTTCGTGACAGGGTTTGACGGTGTGCCACAGAGCTTTTGGGAGGGTTACGACTTGACGACCCTCGTGCAGCCCATCAAGTTAATGGTCTCCAATGCGCTACATCTACTCGGCAATTCGCGGTCGCAAGATGCGGTGGTCACCGAAGGTGAGCTTCGGTTGGGGAATTCAACGGCAGGAGGACTTCATGGCTGAATACATAAAAAAGGCAACGCGGAAGGCAGCGCACGGAGCTGATCCAGAGTTGACGCAACGCGTCAGCACGCTGCTCAAGGAAGTGGCCGACGGCGGGGAGGTAGCGATTCGTCGTATGTCCACTGAATTTGACAAGTGGAGTCCCGCGCAGTTCCAGTTGACAGATTCTGAGATTAATCAGATCATTGAGGGTGTTGACAAACAGACCGTCCGAGACATCGAATTTGCGCAAACCCAAATTCGCCGGTTTGCCCAAGCACAGTTGGCATCACTGTTGCCAGTCGAGGTAGAGACACTCCCAGGAATTACTCTTGGCCACAAACTCATACCAGTGGATGCCGTTGGTGCATACGTTCCCGGTGGTCGGTATCCGATGGTTGCCTCCGCGCATATGAGCGTGCTCACCGCAAAGGTTGCGGGCGTCAAACGGGTGGCTGCCTGCACTCCTCCGATTAACGGCGAAATCCCAGCGGAAACGGTGACAGCAATGGCGTTTGCTGGCGCAGACGAGATCTACTTGCTGGGCGGCGTTCAGGCCGTGGCTGCGTTGGCGCTCGGTGCTGAGTTCGTGGCGCCGGTGGACATGTTGGTCGGACCAGGCAATGCCTTAGTTGCCGAAGCAAAGCGGCAACTGTATGGCCGCGTGGGAATTGATCTCATGGCTGGCCCCACCGAGACTCTGATCGTTGCTGATGACACAGTCGATGGCGAGATCTGTGCGGTTGACTTACTCGGGCAGGCCGAACACGGGCCCACTTCGCCGGCGATTTTGGTGACCAACTCGCGGCGTTTGGCGCAGGAAACGATTCGTGAGGTTGAGCGCCAACTAACCGTCCTTCCCACGGCCGATATCGCCGCAAAATCCTGGGCAGATTTCGGTCAGGTAATTCTCTGCGATGACCATGCTGAAATGTTGAAGGTAGCCAATGACCTTGCTTTTGAACACGTTCAGATCATGACATCCAACGACGATTACTTTATGGAGAACATGACTAATTATGGTGCGCTGTTCCTTGGTCCGATGACGAACGTTTCTTACGGGGACAAGGTGATCGGCACAAACCATACGCTTCCCACCCAATCTGCTGCTCGTTATACGGGTGGTTTGTGGGTTGGAAAATTTATCAAGACAGTTACGTACCAGAAAATCACTAATCCAGCTTCGTCGGCAACCATCGGAGAGTACTGCTCGCGGCTGTGCGCTATCGAGCGGTTTTGGGGACACAAAGAGCAGGCAGATATTCGAGTCCGTCGCTATTCCGATGTCGCTAAAGCGTGACATGACGAGCGCAACAGGTCTCCAAGCCGAACTCGCACGGCGAATCATCGATTCTTCGCAATTCATCGCGGACTCGTCGGCCTTCGTGGACGTGCACCTCCCTCGTTCTTCGGGCAAAACGAGTTACAGCTTCATCGGTGCAGGCGTGACGCAGAATGATGATGCTCCGACGAATCTCGTCGAGCCGCACGGTTTCTGTGTCGGGGCGGCTGGCCTCCAACCTGGAATGGTGAACAACGCTCATCTTCACTACACCGCAGAGGTCTTTGTTTGTCTTTCTGGACACTGGAAAATGATGATCGGTCTTGATGCAGAGCAGGTTTTGTCGATTGGGCCCGGAGATGTGTTCTCCGTACCAACTTGGGTGTACCGAAGTTTTGAAAATGTGGGCTCTGATGAAGGCTTTCTCTTCACGTTTCTTGGTGGCGATGACCCGGGTGGCATCATCTGGGCACCCGACGTATTGCGTGCCGCGCGGGAGACGGGTTTCGTGCTTGATGAATCAGAAAAAGTCGTACGGCTTGATGACCTGCCGGGTGGGACAGGGACGCTTCTCGCGCTCCCGAGGGAGATTGCATCCCGCGTGGAGTACTACTCGGATGAAGAACTAGCGTCGCGAGTGATTCGGTTCAATGATCGAAAATGGCAACGAGAAGCACTTCTCGCGGACATGATTGGATCGAACGTCGTCGAGGTAGCCGCCGTAATTGGCACTGGGTTCAATCAGCATCGGCGCGCAGGCACCGAAGTGCTCTATCCCCACGGGTTCTCCGTGAACTGGGTTCGTCTCGCGAGTGGGTCTTGCTCGGGAATGCATCAGCTTGCCGTACCTGCTGTACTGCTCACGATGTTTTCTGAGGTGGAGATCGAATTCGGGGGGCAAGAGTCGGTTTGCCAACGAGCTCGACCAGGATCCGTGGTCTCGCTACCGCCTGGTACCTGGCGCAACATCAGAACAGTGGGAGATGATCCGGCAGAGTTCGTCATCGCTGTGGTCGGTGATGGGAGGGTGCCCATCGCATGGTCCGAGGGCGTTCGAGCCGAGGCGCGGCGTAACGGCTTTACGGTTGACGCTGGTGGCTGCATTGCCGAAGTTGCCCTTGTGGAACGGCACTTTGGCTGAATCTGAGTAGGCCTGGCCCTGCGGCGGTACATCGGCTTGACAGCCTGAATACGTAGTCATATGATGTCGGCGTATGCACTCTGTCACACGAGTGGATGCACAACATCACTAAACACCTCAAGGGGGACACATGAAAGTTGCATTCAAGAAGAGAAAGATGGCGGCGGCAGTGGCAGCGGTCGCGTTGATACTCGGAGCCTGCGGCTCCGATGATGAGGCCGAGGTTACGGAGACTTCGGTCGAAGAAACCGTACCCGCGGTGACACTTGCTTCCGAGGAGTGCGCAATCCCAGTATCCGAAGATGCCGTCAGCATCGACGTCATGGGTTGGGAATTCCCGATTATCACCCAGTATGCGGCGGAATTGAAAGAGTGTGAGGCAGCCAATTACACCTTCAACATTCAGTTCCTCGACTCTGCTGAGGCGCAAAACCAAATCAACCTCGACCTCGAGACCGGTACTCCTTCCTATGAAATGGTGCAAGGATCAAACCAATTTCTCGTAGAGCTCGCGCAAAAGGGTTTGCTGTTCCCGCTGAACGACCTCATCGACAAATATCGAGACCAGTTCGGGCTCGACAACATTCCGCAAGGAATGTGGGATCTGGTGAGCGTTGATGGAAAGATTTATTCGATTCCGATGGTGGCGAATACGCAACACGTGTTCTACAACGAGGAAATCCTCAACAAGCTCGGCCTGTCCGTTCCCACGACGTATGACGAGGCGATTGCCATGTGTCCAGCGTTGATTGATGGAGGTTATGCCGGGTTCCAGATGATGCTGGCTGCCGATTGGGCATGGCAGATCGAATATGACAACGTGCTCGGATCGCTGGGTGTCAAGCCAATCGACAATACGACTGGTCAGCCAAACTTCAATTCGGCTGAGGGCGTAAAAGCCGCCCAGATTCTCGCGGACATCGTCTCTAAGTGCGGTGGGAAGACCATTGGCACGTACAGCACCGATGACGTACAGAATGCCTTCCAGACTGGTGAGTACGCCATCGGACATCTGTGGGCTTCACGTGCAGCGTCCATGGATGACACCGAGGCCACCACGGCAGAGGTTCTAGGCAAGATTCAGTTTGCACCAGCTCTTACGGGCGGATCAATCCTTGGCGCCCCTGCGTATGTGGACGGGTATGCGATTCCTGCAAATGGAACCGTAGATCCAGAGAAGGTGTTCCTGGCAATGCTTGGAGCCACCGATGAAGAGTCGCAGTCCGCGGCAGCCAAGTTTGGTGGAGTATCTCGCTCCGGAATCGTGAATCCGGAGGGACCACGAAACGGTGAGGCCCTGAACGTGTCGACTTCCAGCGGTCGTGGTGCTGATCAGACCCATCCAGCAGCGGGCATTTACCGCGCCGAAATTGGTAAGGCCCTCATCAAGATTCTTGATGGTGCGTCTGCGGCGGCTGCAATTGCTGAAGCTGAGGCTGCATACCTGAAGGAAGCAAAGGCTCAGAATCTTCTGAGCTAATTACCTAAGTCGGGTCAGAGTGACGCGGCGGAGTGGAATCGAAGAGATTCTGCTCCGCCGCGTTTCCTAATGTTTCAGGAGATCAAGCACATGAATCGCAAAAGTTTCGTCTCCTTCGTCCTTCCGAGCGTTTCCGTCATGACCTTTCTCATGGTGATTCCACTGGCAACCACCATTTGGCTCAGCTTGACGGATTTGATTCTGCGCGACATCGACTTTGCGCCATTCATTGGGCTGCAGAACTACCGAGAAGTCTTGTCGGATCCAGCATTCTGGTCTGCCGCGCGTTTCACCGTGCTGTTCGTCGGTATCACCGTTCCTACACAGATGCTGCTAGGACTAGCCATCGCGCTCCTGCTTGACCGAGTGCATCGCTTCCGCTCCTTGTACCTCGCTGCAATTCTCCTGCCATTCATCGTCACTCCAGTTGTTGGTACGTTGCTATTCCGCAATCTTTTCTCACGAGGCGGTCTGCTCAGCTGGCTGATCGAGCTGATCACGGGGAGCGCATTCGTCGTGGATGGCTCAAACGTTCGCTTTCTCATCATTCTCCACGCGATTTGGCACGTGACTCCGTTCGCCTTCGTGGCGATTTTTGCAGGTCTTCAAACGCTTCCACAGGAACGCCTCGAGGCAGCCGCCATGGATGGTGCAAGAACACTGCGCAGCTTTGTGCACGTCACCTTGCCGCATCTCAAGAGCGTTCTATTCTTCGTTGCAATAATTTCAATTATGGATAGCTATCGCGTATTCGACAGTGTTTTCGTTTTCGCCGGAAATCGATTTGACAACAGTCACTCCTTATCTGTATACAACAACGTTGTTGCGTTAGACGCCAAGATTGGTCGTTTGGGTAAGGGTCACGCAATTGCGATTCTTACCATCATCGGAATCTTCGTGGCACTGATTCCGTTCCTCATTCGTAGTTACAAGGAACAGATTGCGGACCGAACTTGAAACAATCCGCTTCGTGGTTCCAGAGAGTTGGCGTACATGGAGCGCTACTCGTGATCGTGGCGTGGAGCATCCTGCCGCTGTTGTGGACGTTCCAAACCTCGATCAAGTTCACACGTGATGTTGCTGCCCGAGTCCCAGTTCTATGGGGCTACGACACCACTGCTGCTGCGTATCGCGCCTACTGGTTTGACAATCAGAATACGGACATGTGGCACGTTTTGTTAGCCGTTGTTCTTTCCATCGCTGTTACATCAGCAATCGTGTTGGTAGGTAAGCGATCTAGAAGGTCATGGGTCTTCAATATCGCTGCGATAGCGGTGGTCGCAGCAACGCTGTATGTAATCGGATCAGTCTGGGAGACCAGCGACCAATATGAGTTCCTCATCAACAGTATTATCGTCACCGTTGCCACAATTGCGGTGTCAATTGGAATTGGTTTGCTCGGCGGTTATGGGCTCGCGCGGTATTCAGGAAAGTCGGGAGCGGCAATTCTGATTGCGGCATTAGCATTCCGCGCGCTACCGCGGTTTGCCTTCATCCTTCCCTTTTTTATTATCGCAAAATCACTCGGTCTATTGGATTCGCGAGCCGTCATTGTTCTCGCCTTGGTCGCAGTGAATCAGCCCTTCACTATCTGGATGTTGCGCACCTTTTTTCTCGAGGTACCAAAGGAACTCGAGGAGGCGGCGATGATGGATGGTGCTAATCGACTTCAAGCGTTCATCCGTGTGGTTATTCCGACAATGAAGCCAGGGATCATCGCCACCAGCCTCTTCACCCTGCTGCTTGCGTACAACGAGTTTCTATTCATTCGAGTATTGGCCCCAACCAACTGGACTCTGCCAGTCGGCATCGTGGCCTTGGCAGGAGGGGAGAGCTCAAAGGGCATCACGGAGGCCGCTGCTGCTGCCATCTCAATCACGCTGCCAATTGTTGTCGTCATCATTCTTTTTCAAAAGCACCTGGTAAAGGGGCTTGGCACCGGGGCGGTAAAGGGATGAGCATTCAAGAGGTATCAAGCGCAACACGTTTTGATCCACGCGCCCTCTTTTCATCAGACCTACAAGCAAAAAACGGCTTGACTGAGTTGACGGAGTTTCGGGTGTCGGCACCGTTCGACAACCTCGTCGGAGTGACTGAGTGGTCCGCAGTCGTGGCAACTCCACTGAATTTCGCTTTGTCGGGCTCAATGTGGACGTCAGCGATGGTTCTCACTGGGCGAAACATGGCAGGCGGCCTCCAAACTGCAGGTTGGGGACATCTTGAGGGAGTCTTGAATCACGCCTGGTGCGGTATGGAATCCAATGGTGACAGGGTGGCACTTCGAGTTGGGTTCGTGTGTGATCATGAGCTCAAAGCAGTTTCGCGTTGCACTGTCATGATTGATGTCGTTGATTTGGCTCAGCAGCTCAATCGTCAACTGACTCCACAATCGCTTGGAGAATCAGGTCGCTGGCCAAATCCCCAATCGCAGGGTGACAACGGTGAAGCTGATGAAACCTTGTCGGTAGTCAAGGCGATGCAATCGTCACTCCACGACAGCGCCAGGACCCGCGAAGAAATGCTTGCAGCAGATCACTTGCAGTTCTGGGCTAAAGACTTCGTTTGGGCAGGCCCAGGCGGTATCGGCATAACTCACGGCAAGGAAGGTTTCGTAGACCACCATCAGCTCCCGTTTCGCACTGCGTTTCCCGACCGAGTCGGCGGGGGTGTGTCATCTACCAATTCAGCTGGGCCCAGATTCGGGCACTTCGTAAAGTTCTCTGAGGGTGGATGGGCAGTCACTGGCGGGTGGCCGAGTGTCGCTGCAACGCATAAAGGAGATGGCTGGTTGGGTGCAACAGCTAGCCAGCGTCCCATCACCCTGAGAGTGTTCGACTTCTATGAAGTTGTGGCGGGACGCATCTCTATGAATTGGGTGTTCATCGATATCGTCGATTTTCTTCGACAGATCGACCGGCTTCCTGAATCAATTCGGTCATATTCAAATCAGCAGAGAGGTATCCAAAAATGAAGGGTTCACGTCCTGAGCAGGCACAGCTCACTCGAGACACAGACATGACAAAGACTGCGGATACGCAGCGGGTCATCGAGTCAATGGTGGATGGTCTCAATGACCATCGGATCAATGACATTGGTGAGTTCTTCGCAAGTGGCTTTCGCTGGCTGGGAAATTTTGGATGTGGAACGAAGGGCAACTTGCGGGAATTTCAAGACAACTGGCAAAAACCGTTTCAGGCTGCGTTCAGCGACAAGGTCTGCATTGATGAGGCACGAATATTTATGGGAGAATGGGGGGCGGCGTTTGGAAGACAGGAGGCCGTTCATTCTGGTGATTTCATGGGTGTGCCGGCGACTGGCAAGCGCGTGGAGATTCGTTACATGGATTTTTGGAAGGTGGTCGACGGCAAGATCGTTGACAATTATGTCTCCGTTGACTTTGCTTGGGTCTTGATGCAGTTGGGTGTAGACGTGTTTCGTGGTGAGGGTTGGGAAGCATTTGATCGTGGTGAGCGAAAACCTCCCAAACCGATGAGCAGCTCCTGATGTCATCTCTAGAACTCATTGATCTCACCAAACACTTCGGAGACGGCTTCATCGCGCTGGATTCATTGAATGTAAAACTTGACTCGGGAGAGTTCCTCGTTCTCGTTGGGCCGTCGGGTTGCGGAAAGTCGACTGCACTTCGTTTGATAGCGGGACTTGAAGAACCATCCAGTGGCGAGGTGCGACTAGCTGGCAAGTCAATGAACGGCATTGCACCACGCGAGAGAGATACATCAATGGTCTTTCAAAATTACGCCTTGTATCCACAAATGACGGTGTTTCAGAACATTGAGTTTCCGCTGCGGCTCCGCAAACTCTCCAAGTCGAAGCGAGAGGCAGAGGTGAAGCGAGTGGCGGACCTCCTTCAATTGAGTTCACAGCTCCATAAAAAGCCTGCACATTTGTCGGGTGGGCAGCGACAACGAGTCGCGATGGGACGTGCTCTAATTCGTCAGCCCCAATTGAGTTTGATGGACGAACCACTGTCCAACCTCGACGCGCAGCTACGCGTACAGATGCGGGGTGACATCAGGTCTTTGCAAAGAGAATTTGGAACCACCACTGTTTACGTCACGCACGACCAAACCGAAGCAATGACGATGGGTGATCGAGTTGCGGTTCTCCGTGATGGTCGCCTTCAGCAAGTCGGCTCGCCTGACGAGGTTTTCGGGGCCCCGATTAATTTGTTCGTGGCCAGGTTCATTGGGTCGCCCTCGATGAATCTAATTTTTGGCAATGTTGTAGCTGAGGCTGGTTCGCTGGCTGTTCACGTCGGTTCGCAGAGCCTTGACTTGAACGGATTGTCCCCGCACCGTAGGTCGTTGCTCAGCGCCTACGGGGGGCGTCGCATCGTGCTTGGCGTTCGGCCTCATGCGCTGAAGGACCCGACCATTACGCCAGTCAAGGATGCATGCAGAATCACGGGTATGGTGCGCCTGCGCGAGTCGCTCGGAACAGAGACGGTGCTGCACATGGCTGTTGACGCAGAGCGAGCGGACGTCGTCCGGATCGCGGACTCCCAAGAAGCAGCGCTTGAACGAGAGACCAGAATCATTGCCTGCGTTGACCCGGCGTCCACGGTCCGTGAACAGCAGACCGTGGCCTTAGCAGTAGCCCCCGAAAAGCTGCATTTCTTCGACGCGGAAACAGAGCGGTCAATCGTATGACTGGACTGATTGACAGAATCCTGACGACACATGTGGGGAGTCTGCCGCGTCCGCTTGATGTCACGACGAACATCTTTCGAATCGAAGCCGGAGAGCCGGTCGACTTGGTGGATCATGAGGTCGTTGTCAGACGAGCCGTTGACGACGTAGTCAAGCGTCAAGTTGATTCGGGAGTCGATCTGGTCAGCGATGGAGAGATGGACAAGATTTCGTATGCGACCTACATCAAGTATCGGGTTTCTGGCTTCGACGGAGATAGTCCACGTACACCACCAGCCGACCTGGAAGATTTTCCGGGTTTCCTTGAGAGACAAGCACGCCTAGGGGGAACGCCGTCGTACAAGCGTCCCCAGTGCGTCGGGGAAGTGCGCCATGTAAATGACGGGCCGGTACGGCGAGAGTGCGCTATTTTCCAAGTGGCCGTGCGTGCTCACAAGCCGGTTGCTGCATTCTTGAACTCAGCTTCGCCGGGGGTTATTGCAATGTTTCAACCGAACGCATTTTATCCATCCCACCGGACATACCTCGAGGCCGTTGCCGAAGCGATGCGAGTTGAGTACGAGGCAATTGTTGCAGCAGGCTTTATTTTGCAGATCGACTCACCAGATCTCGGACTTGGTCGTCACATGATGTTCAAGAGGCTGCCCGAGGAGGAATACCTCCAGCGTGTCAACGAAAACGTTGATGCGCTAAACCACGCACTGCGGAATATTCCTCCGGATCGAGTTCGAATGCATGTGTGTTGGGGCAATTACGAAGGTCCGCATACACATGATGCGCCTCTTGCGACGGTACTAAAAGTTGCACTTCGTGCCAAGCCTCAGGGACTCCTGTTTGAGGCCGCCAACCCTCGTCACGCTCACGAGTGGGAGGACTTGGCTGACCTCCCCATTCCAGAAGACAAGGTGCTCATTCCTGGCGTTGTCGACACCACGACGAACTTCGTTGAGCATCCGCGACTTATCGCACAACGCATCGTAAACGTGGCACGAGTGGTTGGTAGGGAGAGAGTGATTGCCGGTACCGATTGTGGCTTCTCGACCTTTGCCGGCTACCCAGGAATCGACACGGACATCGTCTATGCAAAGTTCCGTGCGATGAGAGAAGGCGCGGAGTTGGCAACACGAAAGTTGTGGGGATGAGCATGAAGGAATTAATGAATCGACTTCGTCTCGTGATGGAGGAGATGTCGGATTTTGAGTTGGGTGCGGCTCATTCAAGTCTGCGAAATCTCATGGCGCCAAACGCACGAATTTATTTCACGAATCCCTTTGAAACATTGCGAGACATTGACGAATTGTTCGAAGTCGTGTATCGGCCTCTCGTCTTTGCGATACCAGACCTCGAGCGCCGAATGACCATCGTGGTGAACGGCAGGACAGACGGAGGTGCAGAGATGGTCGGGGTTTGTGGCTATTACACCGGCGCATTTCGACGTCCATGGCTGGGCATTCCCGCGAATGGCCAGCAAGTCACCATGCGCTTTCATGAGTTCTTTCGGATTGGCGAGAAAGGCATCGAAGAAGTTCAGGCTGTGTGGGATCTGCCGGAGCTCATGATGCAGACAGGCTCGTGGCCGATGGCGCCTGGGCTTCGTCGAGCATGGAATGTGCCCGTGCCGACTTCACAGGACGGATTGCATCGCCCAGTTGCCTCCGAGGAGGAATCCGCATTCTCAGCACGACTGGTCGCCGAGATGCTGGGGGAATTGGGGCGGCATCCCAAGGAGCCTGTGGAGGCAATGCGGTTGGAGGACTTCTGGCATCCACGAATGTCCTGGTACGGACCTGCCGCGATTGGAACCTGTCGGGGCGTCGAAGGATTCCGAAACGGGCATCAGATTCCTTTCCTGCGGGCGCTACCCGACAGGAGGGGTGGTGTCACTGGAGGCTTCTACTTTTCTGACGGTCCATACGTTGCCTTCACCGGCTGGCCAGGAATGCAGATGACTGTATCGGGGGATGGCTGGTTGGGAATTAATCCCAACGGACAGAAGATTACGATGCGAAGCCTCGATTTTTGGAGAGTGGAACACGGGAAAATCAAGGAGAATTGGGTGCTCGTGGACATGCTCCACGTGTGGGCACAGTTGGGTGTGGATGTATTAGCGCGGGCAGCAGAATTCACTAGCCAAGGAGAGCGTGATGCGAACTATCGCTGATTTTGCGCGACGATTTCGAAGTCGTGAATTGCTCGTAGGTACGTTCGTGAAGACTCCCGACCCGGTTGTATTCGAAGTTCTTGCGCGGTCACTTCTCGATTTCGTGGTGCTTGACGCCGAGCACGCACCCTTCGACAGGCGTGACATCAACGACTGTGTGCTCGCTGCACGAGAAGGGGGCTTGCCTGTGCTCGTTCGGGTACCGAGCAGCGATGCAGTGTGGATTCAACAGGCGCTTGACGTTGCCGCGCAAGGTGTCGTCGTTCCCCACGTTCGGACGCCGGAAGAAGCCGCCGCAATTGTTCGTTCGGCGCATTTCGGGAATCAGGGACGCGGCTATGCGGGCTCAACGCGGGCGGCGGAATACACCAAAAAAAGTATGGCAATGCACATGGAGTCGTCGGCTCAATCAACGGTTGTAATTGCCCAAATCGAGGATGCCGAAGCGCTTCCACACGCCCAAGCCATCGCTAGTACCGAGGGTATCGACGGCATCTTCATCGGGCCGGTGGATCTCGGCATCTCCATGAATGAGCCGTCGCCTGGCACCCCCGAAGTGCTGAAGGCGATGCAATCGATAGCGAGAGCCATCGAGTCTGCGGGGAAAGCCTCAGGCATCTTCATTGCAGGTGCCGAGGACCTGGACCGCTACGAGGGCATGAATCTTCGTTTTCTGCTGGTTCGCTCGGAGCAATCCTTCATGATGATGGCAGCCGATCTTGCTTGTACCGAGATTCGGCGTCGATATTGAGTTCCATTGAAGGATCATTCACCCTGAGGTGAAGTCAGGCGAGATCAATCACTTATAGCGAGCAGTCACCGCAGTGCGCTGCTGGACAGCTTGACTACTTTGCGGCCTACGTGGTGCACTGCCGCTTTGGCAACCGGGCCACTCGAGCGGTAGAGCGAATGAAGGCAGTTGGCTTCACGACTCTGATAGACCTGAGCTGGCCGCAAAAACATCTGACGCGACTGGCATTCGTGCATGATTGATCAAGACCCCTCGCAATCTCCAGTAATCTCGTGGTGATGTCGAGCGCAGGCGGTCACCAAGAACAAATCGCCGCAGCCCTTAGTGCGGCCACCTCAGCGCTCCAGGCTGTACGAGACGTTGATTCATTGCGTCGGGTGGCCAACGAACATACGGGTAAAGGCAGTGTGCTGATTGGCCTCAAGTCGTCGTTGGGGTCGATCGCTGATGTCGAGGCCCGCAAGACGACTGGTCGAGCGATCAACGAAGCGATGCAACATCTAGAAGCGTTGGTCGCTGAGCGTCTCGTTGCGCTGGAGCGAGCAGCAGCCGGACACGCTGCTGCCAACGAGGCAATGGATCTCACCGAGCATCTGGCACGGCGTTCGCGTGGGCACGCGCACATCGTGACCCAGGCCTGGGAGCGACTCGAGGACGTATTTGTCGGTATGGGTTTCAAAGTTGCCGAGGGCCCCGAGGTGGAAACCGACTTCAACAATTTCACCGCTCTCAACATGCCCCCGAATCATCCGGCGCGCAGCAACTTCGACACTTTGTTCGTGAGATATGGCGAGCCAGGCTTAACTTTGTTGCGCACCCACACCTCGCCGGTGCAAATTCGCGTGATGCAGGAGTGGGACCTGCCGATTTATGCCGTGATGCCCGGCCGAGTGTTTCGTCGCGACACACCCGATGCCACGCACATGCCGGTGTTCCACCAGATCGAAGGCCTGGTGGTTGACAAAGGCATTACGTTCGCGCACCTTGCCGGCACCATCGAGGCGTTCACTAAGGCCTTTTTCGGTAGCGAGTTCACGAGCCGTCTGCGGCCGAGTTATTTTCCGTTCACCGAACCAAGTGCCGAGTTCGACGTGCGCAGTGCCAACGGCAAATGGGTCGAGCTCGGGGGCTGCGGCATGGTGCACCCCAACGTG
>SXGQ01625035.1_pt1 | contig 17894 bp, 20 predicted proteins | sample 3178371 | NCBI WGS metagenome assembly SXGQ01 (sample SAMN11356859, study PRJNA531348) | freshwater metagenome | isolation source: freshwater sample F1-20 | place: China: Fuxian Lake, Yuxi | collected 2017-12-25 | reverse complement strand
TCGGCCGACGGGGGCACGGTGTTTCTCGCCGAGATCGGCGAGATGGTGCCGCTGCTGCAGGCGAAGCTGCTGCGCTTCCTGGAGGAGAAGTCGTTCAAGCGCGTCGGCGGCTCGGCCGACATCAAGGTGGACGTGCGGGTGATCGCCGCTACCAACCGCTCGCTGCAGGACGAGGTCCGGAAGGGGCGCTTCCGCGAGGACCTGTTCTACCGCCTGAACGTGATGGCGGTGCCGCTGCCGCCGCTGCGTGATCGGCGCGACGACATCCCGCGGCTGCTGCGGCACTACATCGACCTCTTCAACACCGAGTTCCGGAAGAAGATCTCGGGCGTGTCGCCCGGCGCCATGAAGATGCTGCAGGCTTACGCCTGGCCCGGCAACGTCCGCGAGTTGCGCAATGCCGTCGAGCGGGCCATGCTGCTGACCGAGAGCGCCGAGCTGTCCGAGGCGCAGTTCGCCATGCTCGTGTCGGGGGACGCGGAGTTGTCGGCGGGCATGGGACTGCCGGCCGGCGGCATCAATCTCGAGGAGCTCGAGCGGTCGCTGGTGGTCCAGGCCCTCGAGGGCAGCGGCTGGAATCAGACCAAGGCGGCGACGCTGCTCGGCCTCAACCGCGACCAGATCCGCTATCGAATCGAGAAGTTCAAGCTGGAGAAGGCAACTCCACGGTAACGATCGTGCCGCCGCCCGGCGGACAGGTCACGTGGATGCGGCCCTCGTGCAGTTCGACCAGCCGCTTGGCCGTGGCCATGCCCAGGCCGGTGCCCCGCGCCTTGGTCGTCTTGAACGGACGAAACAGCGCCGCGCGGATCTCGGGGTGAATGCCGGGACCATGGTCGGCGACCGCCACCCGCAGCCAGCCGTCCGCCGCCGTCACCGACACCGTAATCGCGCCCTTGCCGTGCATTGCCTGCGCCGAGTTGATCAACAGATTCTGGAACACGATGGTCATCAGCGACGGATCGAGCAGCAGGGCCGGCGCCTCGCCGGCAATGGTGACCTCGAGACCGTGAAAGGCCGGGTCGGCCTTCATCAGGTCGGCCAATCTCGACAGCAGGGCGCGCACGTCGGTCGCCGACAGCTTGGGTTGGGGCGGCCGCGCGAACACCAGCAGGTCCTGGATCAGGATATTGAGCGCGTCGATGCGGGCGATGATCTCCTTGATGATCGCACCGTCGCCGGTCTCGCCCTTCATGCGCGAGCCAATCACCTGGATGGCGCCGCGCACGGCGGCCAGCGGGTTCTTCACTTCGTGCGCAATCACCGCGGCCATCTCGCCCAGGCGGGCCATGGCGCTCGCCTCGCGCAGGCGATCCTCGAGGTCGGCCCGGCTCGACAGGTCGTGCAGGATGCCGGTGAAGTGCGGCTCGCCGTCAATCTCCATCCGGCCGACTGACAGGTGCAGCGGGAAGGTGTGGCCATCCTTGCGGCGGCCGGTGACCGCCCGGCCAATGCCGATGACCTTGCGCTCGCCGGTCCGGAGGTGGTTCTCCAGGTAGCCGTCGTGTTGCGAGCGATCCGGTTCGGGCATCAGGAGTCTGACGTTCCGGCCGATCGCCTCTGCCTCGCTGTAGCCAAACATCTGCTGGGCCGCGGCGTTGAACACCTCGACCGTGCCCTTCGCGTCAATCACGATGATGCCGTCGACGGCGGCGTCGACCACCGCGCGCCAGCGCGCCTCGGCAATGCGACCGCCGTCCATCAACTTGTGCGGTTCGGTGTCATGCATGCGTGCCGCACAACGAATAGCAGATTATGGCGGGTTTGTACCGGCTATTTCTTCAGCCGCGCGCGCAGGCGCGGCAGGGCGTGGTGATAGGCCGCGGGGTCCCCGTAGCCGGCAAACGCTGCGTAGCGGTCGTGGGGCTGGCGGGTTCGCCTGGCGTGACGAATGGGGCACCAGTACTGCTCGGTGCGCGCCGCCACTTCACGAACGTAGGCAATCAGACCATTGGCGTAGCTGCAGAACAGGCAGTTCAGCTTCTCGACGCCGTTCAAATAGGCAAGCAGATGGCGATCGAACGCAAAGAACGCCCGCCGTCCCACCGGGGTGATGCCCCAGGCGCGAAAGCAGATCGCCTGGAACAGCCAGACCCACGCATCGAGCAGGGCGAAGGGCAGCGCCAGCGTGTAAACGACTGGCGCGGTCAACCGCGTCGGCAGGTCGCCGCGCCAGCAATAGGACCACAGTCCCGTGCGGAACCGCCGGTGTGCGGCTCGCACCTTCGCGTTGCGTTGAGCCATCCGCCGCACGTCACGCGTCGGTCTACGGTGTTCGCGCGGCGACTGGCGATCAACGGTCCGGCTGAAGCCGGACGCCACATTGGCAGCGAGCGGGGCTGCCGCCAACGCGCGTCGCTGGGGGCGAGGGACTGTGGCGAGGCCGGTCATTCCACCTCCGATTCGACCCTGTCTTCCTGTCCGCGGGCCTTGCGCACCTCGCGGTTGGACCGGTGTTCGGGCTTGCGGGCGAGCAGTTCAAGCAGGTCCGAAACGGTCACGATGCCCGCCACCTTGCCGTTGGCCGAGGTCACGACCAGCGATCCGACCGAGCGGCCCTTCATCAGGCTCGCCGCCCGCCGCACCGGGGTCCGCGTCGTCACCGTCAACACCGGGCTCGTCATCAGGTCGCCCACCGTCCACTTGCCCAGGACCTTGGGCAGCTTGGCGCCGCCGAGATCACGATCCGACACGATGCCCTGCAGCTCGGCGCCGTCGGTCACCACCAGGTGATGGATCTTCTTTTGCCGCATGCGAGTCTTGGCCTCCGACGCGGCCACCTTCGGCTTGACGGTTTCGACGGCCTTGCTCATCACTTCGTAGACTCTCATCGCGACTCTCCTCGATTAGGGTGTCTGCCGGGAAAAGCTGCAAAGTCGCTGCCGCCGGGCTCGCCGGGGTGAGCGGCCGGTGCCGGTTGGTGGAGCGAGGAATACTCCCCAAGCTGGGGGTTTTTCCCTGACGTCTGGGTCATCTGCAGGGCTGCAGCCCGTATCTGCGTTGGCACAAGGGATGCTCTGTCCGGCTGAAGAGGGAGGCGTTATGGCGGTCCACATGAACGAGCCTTGCACCGTGCATGTGCTCCAGCGAACGCCGTTGCGGGAACTGGAGCTCCGCATTCGCGGCGAGTACCGCGAGATGCCGGGCCTGCGCCTTCGGCCCGAACAGGCCAGGCGCCTGTGGGCGGTCGATGGCGCTACCTGCCAACAGGCCCTCGACGACCTGGTCAGGGAAGGTTTTCTGCAGCGCGACGAAACGGGCCGCTACGCGCGTGCCAACGGCGGCTATTGATCACATTGGAGAACGTCATGCGCACCCTCACTGCCCTTGCCGCCGCCGTGGCGCTCGCGGTCACCGCGGCCTGCGCCACCATGAACGTCAGCGCTCACCTCGAGCGCGGCGTGAACTTTGCCGAGTTCGTGACCTACGAATGGGGCCCGCCCGACAACCTGCCGGTCGGCGATCCGCGGCTGGACAACAACCCGTTCTTCAACGATTACCTGCAGGGCGCCGTCGAGAAGCAGATGACGGCCAAGGGCTTTGCCCGCGCGGCCGAAGGCCGGCCGGCCGAGCTGCTGGTTCACTACCACGCCAGCGTCAACCAGCGGCTCGACGTGTACGGCGTCGACAACGCGGCCGGGTACTGCTACGGCGACTGCCAGCCGCAAGTGGTCGACTTCGAACAGGGCACCCTGGTAATCGACATCGTCGACGTCAAGAGCAAGAAGGTGATTTGGCGCGGCTGGGCGCAGGACACCATGACCGGCATCATCGACAACCAGGACCGGTTGCAGAAGCAGGTGGACGAGGGCGTGACGAAGATGTTCCAGTTGCTGCCGCGCGGCGGGGCGGCGCTCCGCTAAAGGTCCGGCTGAAGGCGGACCCTGCCGAGACGATCAAAAGTCGTGCATGGTCGCTGGTGGAAACGCGGCCCGCAACGCGTTCAGTACCGCGACCACGTCAATCGCCTCCTGCAGCAGGGCGCCGCCGACCGGAGTCAGGTAGCCGGCGGCCGCGAAGCCCATGCCAATCATGCTGAGCGCCATGCCGCCGACCGCGCTCTGCAGCGCAATGACCCGCATCCGCCGCGCGATGTGCAGGAACTCATCCACCTTCTTCAGGGTGTTGTCGAGGGCAATCACGCCGGCCGCTTCGGCGGTCACGTCGCTGTGCTCGCCGATGGCCATGCCCACGGTCGCGGCCATCATCGCCGGCGCGTCGTTGATGCCGTCGCCGACATACAGTGTCGGCGCCAGCGCCGTTTCGGCGCGGACGAGCGTCAGCTTCTGCTCGGGACTCTGTCCGGCGTGCACCTCGGTCACGCCGACCTTGTCGGCGAGGTACCGCACTTCAGACTCGCGGTCGCCCGACACGATCAGCGTCTTTCGGAAGCCATGCTTCACGCCGAGGTGCTGCACGAACGATCGGCTGTCGGGGCGCGGCGCATCGCGGAACCGCAGGGTCGCGGCGTAGCGATGGTCGAGGGCCACCACGCACTCGAGGCCGCCGGCCGCCGGCGGCAGCTGACCCGCCGCGGACGGGTCGCGCGCAAGCAGTTGCGACCGGCCGGTCACCATGACCTCGCGACCGAGCACGCTGCCGCGCAGGCCGGCGCCGGGCGGTTCGGTCACTTCGGCCGCTTCCGCCAGCCGGACCGCCTCGGCGCTGGCGGCGCCGAGCACCGCTCGCGCCAGCGGGTGCTTCGAGTAACGCTCGAGGCTGGCGACCAGCTTCAGGACTTCCTCCCTCGAGGAGCCGTCGGCCACCAGGATCTCCGTGAGGGTGGGCTCGCCGTAGGTCAGCGTTCCGGTCTTGTCGAAGATCGCCGTGCGGCAGGTCGCGATCGACTCCAGCACCGCCGGGCTCTTGACGATGATCGCCCGGCGCGCGCAGAGCGAGATCGACCCGACAATGGCCACGGGAATGGCGATCAGCAGGGGGCACGGCGTGGCGATGACCAGCACGGCCAGGAAGCGCGTGGCGTCGCCGGTCGCCGCCCACGCGGCGAATGCGACGGCCAGCGCCACCGGCGTGTAGATCGCGCCAAGCTGGTCGCCCAGCCGGCGCAGCCGCGGCCGGGTGGCTTCCGAGTCGCGCATCACGTCCATGATCCGGGCGTAGCGCGAGTCGGCGGCCCGGCGCGTGGTCCGGATGACGAGCACGGCGTTGCCGTTGATCGCACCCGAGATCACCTGCGAGCCTCGCGTCTTGGTGATTTCGAACGGCTCGCCGGTGAGATAGGACTCGTCCATCACGCCGTGGCCCTCGAGGACTTGGCCATCGACCGGGCAGATCTCATGGGGGTGAATCACCAGGGTGTCGCCCACCGCGATGTCGCCAAGCGCGACCTCGGCCGTGGCCCCGTCCGTGCGGCGATGGGCCACGAGCGGCACGCGGCGGGCCAGCGCGTCAAGCACGGAGGAGGCGCTGCGCAGGGCGTAGCTCTCGAGGGCCGCGCCGCCGGCCAGCATCAGCACGATGATCGACCCGGCGAGATACTCGCCCAGCCAGAGCGAGGTCAGGATTGACATGCCGCCAAGCAGGTCGGCCCCGAACTCGCGGCGCAGGACCTTGCGGAACAGGTCCAGAAGCAAAGGCGCGCCGCCGAGCACGATGACTACCAACAAAGGCAGGTTCGAGGCCGCCACGGGAGCGCCCAGGCCGTATCGCAGGGCCAGGTGAGTCCCGATAGCCGCGAGACACATTAGCGCAATCGTCGTCGAAAGGCGCGGCGGCCGGGAGGTCTTCAAATGGGAATTCTTCCGCACGACTCGGGGGAAATCACCGATTTCAGGCTGATTATGCGCCTTTTTGAGACGAAAAGCCGGGCGAGAGTCTTGCACTGGAGACTGGTAGGCCGGTGTTGTCGTGCAATGCGGTGCGCGGACGGAACGGCCGGTCGGTGTCGTTTGCTGAGCGAGGTAGCGATGGTTGCGATGATTCGAGTGGGTGTAGTGATGATGACGGTGATGTTCGGCTTGGCGGCGACCGTGTCGGCGCAGGCCGCGGCCGTGGAGAGAGGTGCGGCGGTCTACGCCGCCCAGAAGTGTTCCATGTGCCACGCCCTGGATGGAAAGGGACCGGCCAAAGGCCCCCTTGACGGCGTTGGCTCGAAGCTTTCCGCCGCCGAGATCCGAGAGTGGATCGTCAACCCGGCGGAGATGACCAAGAAGGCCAACGCCACGCGCAAACCAGCGATGCGCGCCTATCCCAACCTGCCGAAGGAAGACCTCGACGCCCTGGTGGCGTTCATGGTTTCAAAGAAGAAAGGTTAGACGCCTATGACCATCATCGGCCGCATCGCTTTGTTTGCCGGGGTCGCGCTGGTCGTGCCGGTCGTGACTGCCGCGGGGCAGACCCTGGAGCGGGGCGCGGCGGTGTTTGCCGCGCAGAAGTGCTCCCTTTGTCACGCCCTCGACGGCAAGGGCAATGCCAAGGGTCCACTGGACGCTATCGGCTCCAAGCTAAAGGCCGAGGAGATACGCAGTTGGATCGTCACACCGGCCGAGATGACCGCCAAGGTCAAGGCCGAGCGTAAACCGGCGATGAAGGCGTTCCCCAATCTGGCGAAAGACGAGCTTGACGCGCTCGTCGCTTTCCTCGCCGCGAAGAAAAAATAGCCGTCCGGGACCGATATGCGCTTTGACTTGCCCTCAGCCGCCCGCAACCCTGTCAGCTTGATTGGAACCGCCGTGGCCACGGCGATGGCGGTGATCTTTTTCGTCCTGCTCGCCCTCGAGATGGGCGGCCAGCTCCAAAACCCGTACCTGGGCTTGCTGCTGTTCGTGGCGGTGCCCGCCGTCTTCCTGGTCGGCATGCTGCTCGTGCCCCTCGGGGCCTGGCGGCAGCGCCGGCGCGTCGCGGCCGGCAAGGTCACCGACGAATGGCCGGTCATCGACTTGCGCCTGCCGCGAACCCGCACGGTGGTCTTCACCGTCGCGATGATCACGCTCTTCAATGTGCTGGTCTTCTCACTGGCCGCCTACGGCGCGGTCCATCACATGGAGTCGGCCGAGTTCTGTGGCTCGACCTGCCACACGGTCATGGAGCCGGAGTACGCCGCTTACCAGGTCAGCCCGCATTCGAAAGTCGGCTGCGTGGCCTGCCATGTCGGGCCCGGCGCGGGCGCGCTGATCGAATCCAAGATCGCCGGCACCCGGCAGCTCTGGCAGCTGTTCGCGGGCGGCTACCCCGCACCCATCCACTCGCCGGTCAAGACCATGCGGCCGGCGCGCGAGACGTGCGAGACCTGCCACTGGTCCGAGAAATCGCATGGCGACAAGCTCCGACAGATTCGTGAATTCGCCGACGACGAGCAGAGCTCCGAGTCGGTGACGACGCTGCAGTTGCACGTCGGCGGCGGGCGCGCCGTCAACGGCAACGGCTCCGGCATCCACTGGCACATGAACATCGACAACAAGGTCGAGTTCATCACCACCGACGCGCAGCGCCAGGTCATTCCGTGGGTGAAGTTCACCGACCACACCGGCAAGGTCACCGAGTACACGGTCGACGGCACGACCGCCGAGGAATTAGCCAAGGGCGAGTACCGCACCATGGACTGCATGGACTGCCACAACCGTCCCGCGCACACGTTCGAGCCGTCGGCCGAGCGGGCCGTCGACAATGCGATTGCCGCCGGGATCATTCCGCGCGAGCTGCCGTTTGCCAGGCGCGAGGCGGTGGCCGCGCTCAAGACCGATTTCCCCTCTCGGCAGGAGGCCTTTGCCGGCATCGAGGCGAAATTGCTCGAGACCTACCGGCCCCAGACGACCGACGCCGCGGCAGTGGCGCGAATCATCGCCGGCGTGCAGGACCTCTACGGACAAAACGTGTTCCCGGCCATGAAAGTCGGGTGGGGCACCTATCCCAACAACATCGGCCACCTGACGTCGCCGGGCTGCTTCCGTTGCCACGACGACAACCACAAGGCCCCCAGTGGGAAGACCATCGCGCAGGACTGCGAATCGTGCCACAAGATGCCGTAGGAAGTTGCAGGGCGAATGTCGACCAGTGCACTTGCAGTGACCGTTCGAGAGAAGAGAGGATGACGTGAGAATACGTCCAATCGTGTTCATGAACATCGCCGCCACGCTGCTGTTCTCGGGCGTGCTGGTGGCCACGGTAGCGCAGACCGCGCCGGTGGCCGCGTCCCCGGCGCCTGCCGCAGCCTTTGCAGACCCGACCGCCAGTCCGGCGGCGCCGGTCACGGTCGAACCGGCCGAACCGGCGCCCCAGGCGGCGCCTTCCACACCCCAGGCCGGCTATGTCGGCGCGGAAGCCTGCGCGACCTGCCACGAGGGGTACGACGCCTCGATCAAATCGTCCAAGCACGGCCAGGTGAAGGACGCCCGGACGCCGGCGGCGGCACAGGGGTGCGAATCGTGCCACGGCCCCGGCGAGGCCCATGCCAACAACCCGGAGAAGGTCAAGCCGCGGCAGTTCGACAAGCTGTCGGCCAAGGCGGTGACCGACACCTGTGCGACCTGCCACAACCGCGGTCCGCACGCGCTGTGGCAAGGCAGTCAGCACGAAGCGCGCAACGTCTCGTGCGTGAGCTGCCACAGCATTCACCAGCCGAAATCGGCCAAGGCCCAGCTGAAGACCGCCAATCAGCAGCTGCAGTGCATGTCGTGCCATCGCGACAAGGTGGCGAAGCTCGATCGCTCGGGCCATATGCCGGTGCGCGAGGGCAAGATGGAATGCACGTCATGCCACAACCCGCACGGTTCGACCAACGTGCGCCTGCTGAAGACGGGCACGTCGATCAACGAGTCGTGCTCCAGCTGTCACACGGAGAAGCGCGGCCCGTTCCTGTTCGAGCATGCGGGCATCAGCGGCGACAGCTGCGCCACCTGCCACGACCCGCACGGCTCGAACAACGACCGCATGCTGGTGGCGAAACTCCCGTTCCTGTGTCAGCGCTGCCACAACCACACGCGGCATCCGTCGACCATTTACGACAACCGGGTTCTGGGAACCAGCAACCGGCTCTACAGCCGCAGCTGTGTCTCCTGCCACTCAGCCATTCATGGTTCGAACCATCCGGCCGGTTCGACGTTCTTGCGGCAGTAGCGGAGGCCAATCATGCGAAACAGAATATGGATGGCGGCGGCCCTGACCCTGGCGATGACCGGGCCGGCGGTCGCACAGAACCCGCCGACGCTTCCCGCTCTGACCGATCCGGTCGACGTGGCGCGCAGCCAGACGACCGGGAAGGTCTACGGCTCGATTGACTTTGGCGGCCGCATTACGCAGGTCGACGGCGACGAAGCGCGGTTCCAGCGCTACCGCGACCTGCGCGGCAGCATTTACGGCACCAACATGCTGCTCGGGCGCCGGACCGACGACTGGAACTTCGAAGTCCAGGGCTGGAACGCCGGGTATCGCGATCAGCGCTACCTGCTCAACTTCCAGCGGGTCGGCCGCCTCACGGCGAGCTTCCTGTGGGATCAGATACCGATGTTCATCAGCCGCGACACGCGGACCCTGTACACGCAGACCGCGCCGGGCGTGTTCCGCATCGAGGATGCGATCCAGCAGGAGATTCAAGCGGGCGCCCGCAACCTGCGCAACTTCGAAAGCCAGGCGGTACGCTTCGACATGAAGACGGAGCGGCAGATCGGCCAGGCCGACGTCAAGTTCGCGTTCGACCGCTCCACCGACATCACGCTGCTGGTACGCAACACCACCCGCGATGGCGCCATCCCGTTTGGCGCTACTTTCGGATTCAACAACGCCGTCGAACTGCCGGTGCCGGTCGACTGGCGCCACACCGAGCTGCAGTCGGCACTCGAGTGGGGCAACGACACCGGCATGCTGCGCATCGGCTGGGACGGTTCGACCTTCGACAACAACGTCGAGAGCGTGACCTGGGACAACCCCCTGCGCTTCGGTCCCGACGCGGCCGGTCAGCCGTCGCAGGGCCGAATGTCGCTCTGGCCCGGCAACACCCTGACCTACCTGCACGGCACCGGCGCCGTCAGCCTGCCGGCCCGCACCCGTCTGACTGCCTACGTCGCGTTGGGACAGGGCCGCAGCAACGAAGAACTGCTGCCGTTCACCATCAACACGGCGATTGCACCGATTGCGCTGGCGCGTTCGACCGCGCTGGCCGAAAACCAGATGACGATCGCGCAGTTCACGCTGGCGTCGCGGCCGTCGCGGGTGGTGTCCGTCAACGCCAAGTACCGCTATTCCAACGTCGACGTCCAGACGCCGGTCTTCGATCGGCCGCTGGGAGATGTGGCCTACGACACGACCTTCAGGCCAGCCGCGGCCGCGTCATCCGAGTACCACTCGGTCAAGCGCGCGACTGTCGACGCCGACGCGGCGTTCCAGCTGGTGCCGACCACCTCGCTTCGGGTCGGCTACAGCCATCTCGCCTCTGACTACACCTATCGGATCTGGGAGCAGACCGCCGAGGACGTGTTCCGGGTCTCGCTCGACACGACCGGTAACCAGTACTTCATGTTCCGCGGCGTTTACGAGAACCGCACGCGCGAAGGCGAGCAGTTCGACGCCCACGTGCTGGCAGAGGTCGGCGAGCTGGCCGACATGCGCCACTACGATGTCGCCAACCGCGATCGGCAGCGGTTCACGCTGATCGCCAACGTCATGCCCGGCGGCATCTTCGGGCTGACCGCGTCGGCCGGTGTCGGCCGCGACGAGTATCGCGACAGCGGCGCGGGCCTGCAGTCGTTCGACTCGGATCAGTACTCGGCGGGCTTCTCCGTGTCGCCCGACGACCGCTACAACCTGACCGCCAGCTACGGGTGGGAACGCTACGAGTCGCTGCAGCTGTCGCGCGGCGCCAACAACGCCGCAGACCAGGCCAACCCGCTGCGCAACTGGACCACCAACTACACCGGCAAGGTCAACTTCCTCGAGGCCGGGTTCGACATCGATGCGATCGAACGCACCGCGGTCCGGCTGTCGGCCGACTGGAACCGCTCGAACGACACCTATCTCTACGGACTGGTCACCGGCTCGCCGCTGGTTGCGCCCGAGCAACTGCCGCCCGTGAAGAACGAGTTGCTGCGCGGCGAGATTGACGTGACTTACGAGCTGACCCGCAACCTGCGCTTCGGCGTGGCCTACTGGTACGACGACTACGACGTGCAGGACTTCGCGCTGGGGCCGACCACCTTGAGCGGCCTTGCCTTGCCGGCGGTCCAGGAGGGACAGCCGGTGGTCGCCACCAACGCGCTGCTGCTCGGTTACCTGTATCGGCCTTACACCGCCCATGCCGGTTTCGTGAAGTTCACCTACCTCTGGTAGGTGGGCTCACAATCACCACAGGAGACATGCAGTGAACGAGGTACCCCGGCGACTGTTTCTTGACACAGTACTCGGACTTGGATTTGTGTCGACGGCCATCGCCATCCTCTATCCGGTTTGGCGTTACGTCATCCCACCGGCGTCGGCTGAACCGGCGACCGACAGCGTGGTTGCAGGCAAGGTGTCGGAATTCAGACCAAACTCGGGAGCGGTCCTGAAGTTCGGCACCAAGCCCGCGCTTCTGGTGCGGACCAGCGACGGCCAGTTCAAGGCTTTCAACGCCGTGTGCACGCATCTCGACTGCACGGTGCAATACAAGTCGGACACCTCGCAGATCTGGTGCCCGTGTCACAACGGCTTCTACGACCTCTCCGGCGCGGTCGTGTCGGGCCCGCCGCCGCGCCCGCTCGAGAGCTTCCAGGTGAACCTGCGCGGCGAGCCCGGGCAGGAAGACGTCGTCATCTCACGCACGTGACCCAGGAGAAAGTGGCGCCGTGACCCAGCAGGTGTTGGCGTGGCTCGACGAGCGGCTCGACCTGAGCGCGCTACGCGCCTTTGTGGCCGAGAAGACCGTGCCGAAACATCGGCACAGCGTCTGGTACTACATGGGCGGCATCACCTTGTTCCTGGTGGGCGTCCAGGTGGCCACTGGCATCTTGCTGCTGCTCTACTACCGCCCCAGCGCGAGCGAGGCCTACGAGAGCGTCCAGTTCATCGTCAGCCAGGTGCAGTTTGGCTGGTTGATCCGCAACCTCCATGCCTGGTCGGCCAACCTGCTGATCCTGATGGCGTTCGTGCACCTGTTCAGCACGTTCTTCCTGCGCGCCTACCGCAAGCCGCGCGAACTGACCTGGGTGACCGGTGTCCTGTTGCTCTTCATCATGCTGGCTTTCGGCTTCAGCGGCTACCTGCTGCCGTGGAAGGAGCTGGCGTTTTTCGCCACCAAGGTCGGCACCGGCAGCGCCGGCGCCGTCCCGGTGGTCGGCGACTTCATCGTTCGCTTCCTGCGTGGTGGTGACGATGTGACCGGCGCGACGCTGACGCGGTTCTACGGCATCCACGTCGCCATCCTGCCCGCCATCACCACCGTGTTGCTCGGAGCGCACCTGCTGTTCATCCAGCGGCAGGGCATGAGCGTGCCCTTGAGCGTGGAGAAGCGGGAAAAGGCTGGCGAGAAGATCCCCCAGGAGCCGTTCTTCCCAAACTATGTCCTGCACGACGTGATGTGGTGGTACGTCGCGCTGGCAGTGCTCGCCGCGCTGTCGCTGTTCCTGCCGTGGGAGTTGGGCACGAAAGCGGATGCGTTTGCGTCGGTGCCGGCGGGCATTCGCCCCGAGTGGTATTTCCTCGCCATGTTCCAGACGCTGAAGCTGATCCCCAGCCACGTGATGGGACTCGAAGGCGAGATGCTGGGCGTGCTCGGCTTCAGTGTCGCAGCCGGGCTGCTGCTGGTGATGCCGTTTCTCGATCGCCACGCGGCCGACGGCCGGCCTAGCAAACTGATCACCGCCGCGGGAATCCTCGCGGTCATTTACCTGGTCGTGTTCACCATATATGGCTACCTGGCTGCGTAACCTCACCTTCGTCGTGGCTGTGGTGCTGGCGCTGGCGGCGCCGGCCGCGGCCCAGCCCGCCCAGACTTCGGGATGCGAGACGTGCCACAAGGAGCATCCGCAACCGGCGCTGTCCACGCCGGCCCGCGACTTCTTGGCCACCGATGTCCATCGCGAGCGCGGCTTTACGTGCGTCGATTGCCACGGCGGGAACCCGAACGAAACCGACCAGGTGCGAGCCAAGGCGCCCGCCACCGGGTTCAAGGGCAAGCCCTCCCCCCAAGGGGTGACGGCCGTCTGCGCCCGGTGCCACAGCGACGCCGCGTTCATGCGCAAGTACGCGCCCAAGCAGCGGGTCGATCAGGAAGCCGAGTACGCGACCAGCGTGCACGGGCAGCAACTGGCCAAGGGCGACACCAAGGTCGCGACCTGCATCAGTTGCCATGGCGCGCACGGCGTGCGCCTGGTCAGCGATGCCAAGTCGCCGGTGTATCCGGTCAACGTCGCGGCGACCTGCACGACGTGCCACGCCGACACCGAGCGCATGAAGGGCTACAAACTGCCCGACGGATCGCCGCTGCCCACCGACCAGCGGGTCAAGTACGAGAAGAGCGTGCACTACACCGCCATGACCCAGCGCAGCGATTTGTCAGCGCCAACCTGCAACGACTGCCATGGCAACCACGGCGCCGCCCCACCGGGCGTCGGCGCCGTCACCAACGTCTGCGGCACCTGCCACGGCGTGTTCGCGACCAAGTTTGCGCTGAGCACCCATAGCCAGATCTTCGACCGTGGCTGCGTCGAGTGCCACAGCAACCACGAGATCATTGAGCCGACCGACGCGATGCTCGGCACCGACAAGTCCAGCATGTGCATCACCTGCCACAGCGACGGCGACAACGGCTTCAAGGCCGCCGCCGGCATGCGGGCAGAGATCGACAAGCTGAAGGCGGCGATCGACCGCTCGCACGCGCTGGTGTCCAGCGCGGAGAACGCCGGCATGGCGATGGACGAGCAGAGCCTGGCGTTGCGTGAGGCGGCCAACCACCTGACCATCGCCCGGACCGAGATGCACGCCTTCGAGCCCAAGGCGGTCACGACGGTCCTCGAAGCGGGCCTGGGTATCACCGCCAAGGTGGATGCCGAGGGGCAAGCCGCGCTGGAAGAAGTGTCGTTCCGCAAGACCGGCCTGGCGGTGTCGCTCGGCGCCATTCTGCTGGTGGTGGTCGCGCTGTGGCTGAAGATGCGCAGCCTCAGGGCGACCGATTGAACGCAGATTAGCGCCGGGCACGGCGATTGCTTCACCCTCGGATGGAGCCACCGTGTCGTTACCAACCCCCGTCATTATCTCGCGCATCCTCTGCCCAATCGACTTTTCGGAACCATCGCACCGGGCACTGCACCACGCCACGGCGATTGCGCGCTGGTACGGCGCCCACCTGCGGGTCCTCCACGTGTTCGTGCTGACGCCGCCGGTCGGCATCCTGCCGTTGCTGGCCAGTCCTCCCAAGACGTTCACGCTGGCACCCGGCGACCGCAAGACGATTGCCGGGCACATGCGCCAGATCGCCACCGCGGCCGGTGCCGAGACCACGGCCGACATGGTCGTCGCCGAGTCGCCGAGCGTTACCGCCGAGATCCTCGACCAGGCGCTGACCTGGCCGGCCGACCTGGTGGTCATGGGCAACCACGGTCACGGCGGGCTGACGCGGCTGGTGCTGGGATCGGTCGCCGAACGGGTGCTCCGGCTGGCACCCTGCCCCGTGCTGATCGTGCCGCACGGCACGGACCACGCCGTGCCGCCGGGCAACGTCGAGTTCGACCGCATCCTGTGCGCGGTGGACTTCTCGGAAAGCTCGCGCGACGCCCTCGGCTACGCGCTGTCGCTCGGCGCCGAGGCCGGCGCGCACGTCACCATCTGAACGCCATCGAAGTGCCACTCGAGCTGCGGGAGCCACCCGCCTCGTACGACTACAACCTCGAGGACTTGAAGATCCGGGCCGAGGAATCACAACTGCTTCGCCTCGAAGCCCTGATCCCATTCGCGGTGCGCGACTACTGCACCGTGGAGGCGGCGGTGGTCGAAGGCAAGGCGTCGCGGGAGGTGCTGCGCATGGCGGCCGCCAGGAAGGTCGACCTGATTGTGATGGGGGTGCACGGGCGCAACGCCGTCAGCCGCGCCGTGTTCGGCTCGAATGTCCAGGACGTTATTCGTCACGCGACGTGCCCGGTGTTGATCGTGCATTCACAGCATTCGTAGGTAAATTTCAGCATCCCCCCCTGAAAAAGCCCGCAGCGGTCACCCCACTCCCGCGAGGCGCCCTGATTTCGGCCATATTTCGCCTGCCGCCGGGCACGCGGATTGCTGTCTTCCTTGTGTTGCCTCCCCGCCATTCCGGCGGAGCGCACATCGGAGGTGTAAGTCATGTTCCGCAACAGAGAAACCACCCTGGCCCGGACCGGACGCGATCCATTTGCCCTGCTTCGCCAGATGACCACCGACTTCGATCGGCTGTTCGGCGAAGCGGGATGGCCGGCGCTGCGGTCGCAGCGATTCGCTGACGCGGCCGCGTGGAACCCGCGAATTGACGTGTTCGAGAAGGACAACCGCCTGGTGACGAAGGTCGACCTGCCCGGCCTGAAGAAGGACGACGTCAAGGTCGAAGTGACTGACGGACAGCTCGCCATTTCGGGTGAACGCAAGAGCGAAACCGAGGAAAAGAAGGACGACTTCTATCGCTGCGAGCGCGAGTACGGCAGCTTCTATCGCGCCGTGCCGCTGCCCGAGGGCGTGAAGCTCGAAGACGTGAAGGCGAGCTTCGCCGATGGCGTGCTCGAAGTCAGTGTGCCGATGCCGGCCAAGACCGTCGCCCCAGCCGCCCGCAAGGTCGAGATCCAGGACGGCGCCAAGGCCATCAAGGCGGCTGCCGCCTAGCAGGCTCGCCGTGTAGCGCCCCACGCGGCGGCGCAGTAGGAGATCCTGGCATGCGCTGGATCGTCGTCGGCGTATTGGCGCTACACGGCCTCATTCACGCGATGGGGTTCGCGAAGGCGTTCGGCCTGGCTGAACTGCCACAACTGGTCCAGCCCATCTCGCGCGCGATGGGCGTGGCGTGGCTGCTGGCCGGCGGGAGTGCGCTCCGAATGCGCCCGGTTCGGTGCTATTCCGATCGCGGACGCCAGGGGTGACGAAATGGACCGCTCTGAAGCGGTCACGTTGCTCAACGACATGTGCCTGCTGGCGCCTGGCACATTGCTCGATCCGGCCATCCGCTGGCAACCAGGCGACGGGCCGACGGCGCGCGCGCAGTTCACGAGCGGCGCACACACCATCTCGGCCGTGCTCGAGTTTGGCGAGGATGGGCTCTTGTCCAACTTCGTGTCCGATGACCGGTCGCGCTCGTCACCGGACGGCAAGTCGTTTACGCCGCTGCGATTCTCCACGCCGGTCCGCAACTACCGCGCCTTCGGTCCCGCGCGGTTGATGGGCTTCGGCGAAGCACGGTGGCTACTACCCGAGGGGGAGTTCGTCTATGGGGAGTTCGAACTGCAGGACGTGACCATGAACCGACGGCCGCGCTCGTGGCGTTATCCGGCTAAAGCCGGATGCGACACGGTGCGTGCAATGAAGCACAGCATTAGTCCCGGACATCACCGACAATGGAGGTAACGTGAGCGTGAACCTGCGCCTTGCTGGCGTCGGTCGCCTTGGCGCAGGCTCCCGCGACCCCGCCCCCCGCAAAGCCCGCGGCCGCGGTTGACGGCGTGATCGTCGCCGATTTCACCGCCCGCATTACCGCTTACGCTGAACTGCGGCGAACGCTCGCGGCAGGCCTGCCCGGACTGGTCGTGACCGCCAACAGCAACGAGATTCGGCGCGCCGAAGAAGCGCTGGCCAGGCGCATCCGGCTGGCGCGCGAGCGCGCCAAGCAGGGCGACATCTTCACGCCGGAGATCAACGCGGCGTTCAAGCAGCTGTTGATGGGGGTGACGAAGCCCGGCATCTGCGCGGCCATCCTCGAGGACAATCCCGGCAACATCCCGTTCCGCCCCAGCGCCCCGTACCCGCGGGACTCATCGCTCTCGACAGTTCCGCCGAGCGTGCTGGGCGTGCTGCCGACCCTGCCGGACGACGTCCAGTATCGGTTTCTCGATCGCGACCTGATCCTCTACGACACGCGCGCCAACATGATGCTCGATCGGATCCCGTCGGCGATTCGCTGCACGCCGATCCGCTGATCGGCGCGGCCGGCAGGTCACGACTCGCGTGACGCGCGGACCTCCACCCGCGCGCCGTCCACCACCCGGTCATTGGGGTGGACCACCACCTGCGCGCCCGCCTCGAGGCCGGATTGAATCTCGGCCTCTTCGGCGTTGCGCTGGCCGACCGCGACCGTGACGCGGCGAATCCGATCACCGTCCACCACGAACACCGCCCACTGGTCGCCCTGCCGCACCAGCGCGCTGGTCGGCACCGTTACCACGTCGGCCGCCTCCCAGATCACGATCCGCACTTCCACGCGGTAGCCATCGCCCAGTGCGTTCCAGGCTCCGGCGGGGTCCTCGAAGTCCATCACCACGTTGACCCGCTGCTCTTCGACACCGAGCGCAGAGATCTTCGTGAAGCCCGACGGCTCCACTCGCCGCACCGTCGCCGTCAGCACCCGGTCGCCGCCCCACTGCTCGATGCGGACCTTCGCGCCGGGTTTCACGCGCACCGCGTCGGTCGACAACAGGTCCGACACGATCTCGAGGTCTTCGTCAGGGTTGCCGATCTCGAGCAGCGGCTCGCCGGCCGCGACCATGCTCTCGCTCTCGCGCAGGCGCTTCAGCACGACGCCGTCGGCCGGCGCGGTGACCGTCAGGACGCGGCCGCTGGCCTCCAGGGTCGGCGCCATCAGCCGCGCGGTGGCCTGGTCGAACTGCGAGCGGGCCCCGGCGACGGCGAACTCAGCCGCGCGCACGGCTTCTTCGGCGGCGTTGGCGTTGGTTTCGGCTGCGTCGACGGCCTGCCGGGTCGTCAGCTGCGCGGCCGCCAGGTCGCGCTGGCGCCCGAGGTCG
>SXGQ01817482.1_pt1 | contig 17896 bp, 7 predicted proteins | sample 3178371 | NCBI WGS metagenome assembly SXGQ01 (sample SAMN11356859, study PRJNA531348) | freshwater metagenome | isolation source: freshwater sample F1-20 | place: China: Fuxian Lake, Yuxi | collected 2017-12-25 | reverse complement strand
CTGCTGATTGCCGCCCGACAGATTCCCCACCTGCGTTTCGAGGCCCGGCGCCTTCACTCCGAAGCGGCGGAAGAACGCGATGTTCTTCTCGTGCTCGCGCGTTGCATTCATCACGCCGAGCGTGGAAAGCCGGCGCAGCGATGAAAGCGAAAGGTTGAAGCCGATGGTCTGCTCCAGCACGAGCCCGTAGCGGCGGCGTTCCTCGCTCACGAGCGCCATGCCGGCCTTGAGAACGCCCGCAGGCTTTGCTGCGCGCAGTTCGCGGCCGCCGAGCATCACGCTGCCCGACGTTCGTTCGCCCCATGCGCCGAAAAGATGCATCAGCAGCTCCGTGCGTCCCGCCCCCATCAGGCCTCCGATTCCCACGACCTCGCCCGGCGCCACCGAGAAACTGATCCCGTGCAGCCGCTCGCGGCCCGTCGCCGTGTCGGTGACGCTCAGCGCCTTCACATCCAGCGCCGGCGTCCGCGCCTCCGAGTGCATCCGGATCGCGCGGGGGAAAAGCTCCGTAATCTCGCGCCCCACCATGTGCCGGATCAACTCCGCCTTGTTCGTCGCCGCGGCCCGCGCCGAAAAAACCGTCGCCCCATCCCGCAGCACCGTGATCCGATCCGCCAGCGCGAACACCTCGTCCAGCCGGTGCGAGATATAAATGCACGCAATCCCGCGTCCCCGCAGGTCCCGCAGCGTGTTCATCAAAATCCGCGCCTCATGCTCCGCCAGCGCCGCCGTCGGTTCATCCAGAATCAAAATCCGCGAACGCTTCCCGAGCGCCTTCACGATCTCCACGAGCTGCTTCTGCCCGATCCCCAGCGCCGACACCGGCAGCTCCGGCGCGATGTCTATCTGGAACTTCTTCAAAAGCGCCGCCGCCTCGCGCTGCATCCGCACCCGGTCCACCAGCCCGAACCGCCGCGGCTCGCACCCCAGGAAAATATTCTCCGCCACACTCATCTCCTCCACCAGCGCCAGCTCCTGATAAATCACCGCCACCCCCGCGCGCCCCGAATCCGCGATATCCCGGAACTTCGCCGTCCGCCCGTGCACCTCCAGCGTCCCCTCATAACTCCCGTGCGGATGAATCCCGCTCAGCAGCTTGATCAGCGTGCTCTTCCCCGCGCCATTCTCCCCGCACAACGCGTGAATCTCGCCCTCGTACAAATCAAACGAAACCTCCCTCAGCGCCGTCACGCCCGGGAAACACTTCGTAATCTTTTGCGCCGAAAGAATCATCGCTGTGTCGCCCGGATAACCACCGCCATCACCGCCGCGATGAGAAACAAAATCCCCACAAAAGCCACCAGCCGCTGCGGCGTCACATCCAGCCCCTTCCGCGTCCGCTCGATATCCGCCGCGATCCGCTCCACATCCCGCGTGCGAAACTGCACGCCCTCGCCCGAAGCCACCCGGCCCGCCAGCGCCCCCAGATCCTCCGTCAGCAAATTATGGTCGGAAAGCAACACACTCTGCGCCACATCCGCGCTCTCCTCGGGCTGCCGCCCGCACGCGTTGCAAACCGTCCACGCCCCCGCCTTCGGCTTCCCGCAATGGATGCACACCGCCTTCATCACCGGAATCGCCAGCCCTCCCCATCACCACAAACGACACCACCCCCGGAAAAGCCGGGAATGCGGGATGTCGGAGCCAGAGCGACGACGAGTTTCATGGGTGCCCGCGAAGCGTAACCGCTCCCCCCGCCAAAGGAGAAGCCCTGATTTTCTTCGGTCGCTTCGTCGGACATTGCGAATGATGCGAAATTCAGTTCCGCAGCATGCGGGGTGCGGAATATTTCAGTTTGCCTCGGGCTGACAGAGATGTAAAAAATCAATCACTCTAAACTCTTCCTTTATGAACTTCTTCCCGAAACATACCCAACCCGAACTCCTCGAAAGCCGCATCGCTCCGGCAGTCATCATGAATGTCGCCGACGCATCCGTTGCCGAGAACGGAGGCTTTGCGCGTTTCATTGTTTCACTGTCGGAGGCGGCCACGGCCCCGGTGCAGTTCCAGTGGGTAACCCTGTCCGGCACGGCGGTCGGGGGGATTGCGGCGCCGGCGGATTTTCTCGCAACCGAGGCGACCGGAGCCTTTATGCCCGGCGAGATTTCGAAGGAGATCGCGATCCCGGTATTCAATGACGCGACTGTGGAGGCGAATGAGACGTTTGTTTTGCGGTTGCGGAATATTTCGGGAGCGGCGGCGGGTGACATCGAGGCTTTGGGCACGATTATGAATGATGACGCCGCAATTCCCGCGGGCGTATCGGTCGGTGTGTTGGCAGCAGTCGCCGCGGGCGAACTGGAGGGGAATGCGGGAACCAAGGAGATGCTATTCAACGTGCGTCTTTCGGCGGCTTCGACTGCGCCAGTGACGGTTCGGTATGCCACGGAAAGCGCGACCACTATTAACGCGGCGGCGACAGCCGGGCAGGATTATGAGGCGACCGCCGGTGAACTGACTTTCGCGCCGGGCGAGGTGGAGAAGACAGTGACCGTGCGAATTATTGGCGATACGGTGGTGGAGCCCAACGAGCAGTTCTCGCTACGCCTGACGAATCCGGTTGGTGCCGCTCTCGCGACCAACAGCGTCGCGCCGGGGAAGATTCTGAATGACGATGTGAATGCTCCCGCTCCTTCGGTCTCGGTGCTCGCGGCTGCCGCGGCCGGAATTGCTGAAGGTAACAGCGGCACAAAGGAGATGCTCTTCACATTGCGCCTTTCGTCGCCCGCAACTTCGCCTGTGAGCGTACGGTACGCGACCGAATCCGCCTCCGGGACGGTAAACTCCGCCACGGTTGGTCTGGATTATGAGGCTGCGACCGGCGAGGTGTTGTTTGCGGTCGGGGAAATTGAAAAGTCCGTGCCGGTGCGGATCATAGGTGACACCGCCGTGGAGCCAAATGAAACATTCATCGTGCGTCTCAGTAATCCAGTCGGCGCCATGCTCTCGACCACGAACAGCGTCGCGCCCGGTAACATCCTGAATGACGACGCGCCGCCGCCGCCGGTATCTCTAGGTGTGGTCGCAGCCGTGGCGGCAGGTGTGCCTGAGGGAAATGACGGCACCCGGGAAATGCTCTTCACAATCCGGCTTTCGGCTGTAGCGACCGCGCCCGTGACGGTGCAATACGCCACTGAGGCTGCGCAACCGACCGCAGGTGCGGTGATTTCAAACGGAGCAACGGCGGGCGAGGACTATGAGGCTGCGTCGGGAGGCATGACTTTCGCAGCAGGAGAGCTCGAGAAGACTGTGGCGGTCCGAATCTTCGGCGACACGAAGGTGGAGCCCAACGAGTTGTTTGCGCTGCGCCTTAGTAACCCGGTCGGCGCCGTGCTCTCGACGACAAACAGCGTCGCGCCCGGAATTATCCTGAACGACGACGCGCCGGTGCCGGTATTGGTGGGTGTCGTAGCGGCCTTTGCGGGAGGCGTGCCAGAGGGAAATGACGGCACCCGGGAAATGCTCTTCACAATCCGGCTTTCGGCTGCAGCGACCGCGCCGGTGACGGTGCATTTTACCACCGAGGACGTCGTGGCGATCGGGGGCAACGTCGCTACTGCGGGCGAAGACTACGAGACAACTGCCGGCGATTTGACGTTCGCGTCGGGTGAGACGGAGAAAACGGTGTCGGTCCGAATATTTGGCGACACAAAGGTGGAACCGAACGAGCTATTCGCGCTGCGACTCAGCAATCCAGTCGGTGCAGCGCTCTCCAATGCAAACAGTTCCGCTCCGGGAAACATTCTGAACGACGATGCGCCGCCGCTGCCGCAGCCGACGGTGGCCGTGCAGGGCGGCTCCGTGGCGGAAGGTAATGACGGCACCCGCAACCTTGTGTTCCGAATCGTCCTCTCGGCGGCGGCGGATGCGCCTGTGACGGTCAACTTCGCAACGGGTGGCGGCTCGAACGCGGCCGGTGCCGTCCTCGCGATGGCGACTCCGGGCGAGGACTACGAAGCAGTGGATGGCTCGGTGACGTTTGCTCCCGGTGAACTCGTTAAAGAAGTCCCGGTGATCGTGAAGGGCGATACCAACGTTGAACCCAATGAGGTCCTTGATTTGCGGCTCCTTGCGGCCACCGGTGCCGCGCTGGGAACCGCTGCGCGGGCATCGGGCACGATCGTCAATGATGATTTTGCGCCGCCGCCGATCCCCGTCGGCGTGGCTGGCGGTCAAGTGCTGGAAGGCAACGATGGCACCCGTGTGCTGAATTTTCGCGTGCTGCTTTCGCGGCCGTCGACGGAGCCCGTGACGGTCAATTATTCCACTTCCGACACCACTGCTTCGGGTGCGAATCGCGCAGTCGCGGGCGAAGACTACGAGTCAGTTTCCGGTGAACTCACGTTTGCTCCGGGTGAGACCGAGAAAGTCGTGCCGGTCCTCATCAAAGGCGATACCAACGTCGAGCCCGATGAAGTTTTCTCGCTCGCGATTTCCAATTCGGCCGGCGCATTGCCTGGCACTGCGGCCGTGGCTTTCGGAATCATTGTCAACGATGATACCGTAGCGCCGCCGCCGCCGCCGCCATCCGGAGTTATTATCAACCCGAACCGCCGGGTTGCCACGTGGACCGATGTCGATGGTGATCTCGTGATGCTCGTCATCTCCAAGCCGGTCCTCGATGCGGAGGATTTCGCTCTTACCGCGGAAGGAGTCGGGCTGAAACTCGACGCGCTGCTGCTTGCGGACGACCCCGAAGCGCGGGGCGCGAGCATTTCCGTAAGCGTGCGCCCGAATGCTGCAGCCACTGGCAACGGCAGCGTCAGCCTTGGGTGCATCGATGCCGCCGGGCTGGACCTTGGCTCGGTGACTATTCGCGGTGATCTCGGCTCCATCACGGCTGGTGACGATGTTTTGGCGACTCACGGCATTGTCCAACTGAATGTCCGTTCGCTCATTGATGGCGCCGACATCACCGGCCGCGCCGGCAACATCAATCTTCGCGGCGATCTGTCCGCTGCGGTGAACATCTCCGGCGGGGTAAACTCGATTTCCGTGCTCGGTAAAGTGACCGGCGACATCGTGCTCGACGGTGCACTAAGGGTCGCCATGTTTGGCTCGATTGAGGGCGGCAGCATCGTGGCCGGAGGTAACGTCGATCAGGTGCGCGTGAATGGCAGTGCGACGGACGCGTTGATCGCTTCGGGTGGAAACATCGGCGCGGTGCGAATCGCTGGAATCGCAGAAGATCTGTCGGTATCGGCGATTCTTGGCATCCGTCACTTTTCCTCAGCAGGAATCAGTGGCAGTAACATCCTCGCTGGCTACTCGGCTGATGGCAGTCATGTCCGGGCCGATGCATCGATCGGCGAAGTCATTGTTCGCGGTGATTGGTCCGCGACCAATCTCGTTGCAGGTGCACAGGCCGGGCTGGATGGCAGTTTCGGAACGAGCGATGATGCCTATCCGACCGGAACCACGATGGCAGGGCGCATCGGCGGAGTATTCATCAGCGGAGCAGTTGCAGCCTCCGACAGCACCCAACATGGCATCGTCGCTTCGGCCATCCGGGCCATGCGAATCGGCACGACTGCGGTTCCGCTGACTGCGGGTATCGACATGATCCAAGTTGCCGCTGGAACGACCGTGCGCGAGGTCGCCGTGGTCTAGCGCATCTTCAAGAAAGGAGTCTTTGATTCTTCTGAGACGATGAATGCGAGAACGTGCGCGCCTGAAGGATGATATTCTCCGGTAGCCGAAGTTTCGCGGATTTGCCCGTGCCGCTGCGCTCCCGCAAAGGCACGGCTCAAGCAGAAAGGACCTTTCCGAATCGTTCAAACTACGACGAATCCGGTATCGCATCGCGAGCCAAATGCCCTGACTCCGAAGACTCCCGCCGCTTCGGATCAGGAGAACTGGAGGCGACGGGAGTGGAGTCAATGGCATCATCGATCGCATCTTTGCCGACATCGATGCCACCGTGAAGCAAGTCCGTTTCGACTGCTGGCAAGCCAACGCCCAAGGCGGACGGGAGGCGATGCAGGGACTGCGTCGTGCCTTTCTCAAATACCAACTGCATACCGCCAGGATATCTTTGCCAAAGTATACGGCTACATCCGGTAGTAATATTGGGGCCCGTCGCTCGGCCTGTCGAATCCAGCGCGAATTGCCTCGGACGGCGGCTCGCGTTTGACAACATCGTCGCCCACCTGTTTTACACCGCGGAGTGTCTGATTCAATCATGGGAACTCCCGAGGCGGTCGCGATTCTTGCGCGCGCTGATGCTGTGGTCGGACTGCTTTGCCGCGCGGAGAAGTGTCCGGAGGAGGTAGCACAGGCTGCGCAGCGCGCGTTTGAAGAGGCGCGTGCGGAGGCGGTGACGGCCCAGCTTGCGGAACTTGAACTGGAACACATCAAGACAATCACCGGCGGTCGTGTGCGGCTTGGTCCGGTCGAGGCAGCGGGCTACCGGACGGTGCTCGATGTGTGCAGAACCCACGCAGGTGTTCTGGAGGGGATTCACGGAGTAGGGGCGACTTCTGCGGGGCAAATCATGGCCGCGGCGGAGCAGCTCCGCCGCGCAGTCACCCAAAATGCGGAGGTGCGAATCGACTCCAGAAAGCGTCCGCCTTCACACGAGGCCCTTCTGCTGGTTGTGCAGCGGCAGGAGCACATCCAGCGTGCGCTCGCCGATCAACTGGATGGTTTCTCCGTGCTGCCGCGACTGCACAAGCTGCGCGCGCAGGCGGACCTTGCGAAAGCGGGCACTGTGCGGCGGTTCTTCACGAGGCTCTTCTCGGGCCGCGAGCGGCTGAATGAGGCGGAATCCGCGTTGCGACAACTTCAGGCGATGCTCGGCTCTTCCGCGCTTGCGGCGCAGGTGGAGCTTGCGGAGCGGATCAACCGGCCCGCGCCTCCCGGATCCGTCTGGACGGATTTTCTTTCGCGTCCGGCGGACTACTACGGCTTTCTGCGCACGCTTGGAGTCAAGGAGGCGGATGCTTCCGCGGCGGCGGGGCGCCTACCGCCGAACATCATCGAAGCGGTCCGCGGACAATCGCTCAACGATTCGTTGCTTCGCGATGTGAGCCTTCGCGGATACCAGAATTTTGGCGCGCGTTACGCGCTCGTGCAGCGGCGGGTGTTGCTCGGAGACGAGATGGGACTCGGCAAAACGATTCAAGCGCTCGCCGTCATCGCGCACCTCGCCGCGAAAGGGGAGAGGGGTTTCCTCGTCGTATGCCCCGCAGCCGTCGTTGCGAACTGGGCTTCGGAAACACGCCGCAAGACGATGCTGAGCGCCGCAGTGATTCACGGCTCACCGTCGGCCCGCGTTGGTGCGTTCCGCGCATGGACGGGTTCGAGGGATGTCGGAATCATGTCGTTTGAGACCGCAAGGTCACTCCACGAGGAGGGTAGATTTGATTCGCTGGAACCCTCGCTGCTCGTCGTGGATGAGGCGCACTACGTGAAGAACCCCGCCGCCGGGCGTTCCCGGGCAGTCGGCTCGATCGCGGAGAAGGCCGCGCGCGTGCTCTTCATGTCGGGCACGCCGCTGGAGAACCGCCTGGAGGAATTGTTCTCGCTCATCGGCTATCTGCAACCCGGCATCGTGCGCAAAGCATCGCTCTCCACCCGCGCGTCCGCGGTCGTCGCGCCGGCGTCGTTCCGGATGGAAATCGCGCCGGTCTATCTGCGCCGGAATCAAGAGGACGTATTGATGGAGCTCCCGGATCGGATTCATGCGGACGAATGGCTTTCCATGCGCAGCCACGAACGGTCCGTCTATGCGCAGGAGGTCCTCGCCGGAAACTTCATGGGAATGCGCCGCGCGGTGATTGTAGGCGACGGCAAGTCCGACACCGCAAAACTGGAGCGACTTGAATCCATCATCGAGGAGGCGGGAGCAGACGGCTGCAAAGTGTTCGTCTTCTCGTTCTTCAGAACCGTGATCGACGCCGTGATGAGCCGCACGCCCGGCGCATTCGGTCCGATTCACGGCGGCGTGCAGCCATTGCTGCGGCAGAAGATCATCGACGATTTCACCGCCGCGCCCGCGCCCGCGGTGCTTGTCGCGCAGATTCAGGCGGGCGGCACGGGATTGAATATCCAGGCGGCATCCGTCGTGATCCTCATGGAGCCGCAGATCAAACCGTCGCTCGAAGAGCAGGCCGTCGCCCGCGCACACCGCATGGGGCAGACGCGGCGGGTCGAGGTCTTCCGCCTGCTCGCATCCGAGAGCGTGGACGAAAGGATGGTGGAACTGCTCGCTGTGAAGGGCAGGGAGTTCAACGAATACGCGCGCGAGAGTTCCGTGAAAGACGCCGCCCCCGAAGCGACCGACATCTCCGACACCGCGCTCGCCCGCGAAATCGTCCGCCTCGAACAGGACCGGCTGTCACGAGGAACCTCGGAATCCGATAAACCCCTATAGTGGGCGCGAATCCCAAGAACCGTGTGACGAAGGAAGACGCCAGCGGAGGAACCATCGAACTCGCAGACTTCCTCAGCGCCGCGGCGGAAACCGAAATACCTCGCGAGCCAGCCCGCGGCCTCGCCGGGTAGTGAAACTGGGCTCAACAACCTTGCGCGCGCAGGTGCAGACGCGCTCAAAGACTTGGCGGTGCAAAGTTGTCCCGTTTGAGGATTCGGCAGACCCACGACGCCCGCCTTGAACGGCAGGGCGAACGGTGGGTAAACGCGATCTTCAAAAAGGCTGAGCATTAGATCGATGCGGGGCTTGTGGCTCTCCGCGTCATAACCTGACAGAATCGGTTCCGGTGCGACGGGCGGAGGCGTGAAGTGATGGCCCCTTTTCACCGATGGTTTAGAAACCGCCCGCTTACGACTGTCCTTGTCTTCTGCACTCCGATTCTGCGGAAATCAACTTGTTGGTGCGGGTATATTCCGGTCACCGTTGGCAAATGCGCACCTTCACTCTCAGCCGTCCCGTCAAAACATTCGCCACGATCGCCGCACTTGCTGTCAGCGCCGTTTCCGCAAATGCCGACTGGCCGAACTGGCGCGGACCGAACGGCAGCGGGAGCATTTCCACCGGCAGCTATCCGGAGAAGTGGGACGCCTCGCGCGTGCTGTGGAAAGTCGCATTGCCCGACAAGGGCACGTCCACTCCGATGGTCCACGACGGGCGCATCTACCTCACGACGCCCGATGGCGGGGAGGATGCGGTGATGGCGCTGGATTTATCCGGAAAAGAGCTGTGGCGCACCAAGCTCGGGATGGCTACGCCGCCGCGCCATCGCTCGCTGGCATCGAGCTGCAACGCCTCGCCTGTCACCGATGGCAGCGGCTTGTTCGTGTATTTCAAAAGCGGTGTGTTTGCGGCGCTGGAACTCGACGGAAAGGTCCGCTGGAAGACCAACATCGTCGAGCGTTTTGGGGAGGAGAAATTGTATTGGGACCAGGGCTCCTCGCCGGTCGTCACCGAGCAGCACGTCGTCCTGGCGCGAATGCACGGCGGTCCGTCGTGGATCGCTGGATTCGATAAAAAGACCGGCGAAATGAGCTGGCAGCAGGCGCGTGATTACAAGGTGCCCGCCGAGAATGACAACGGCTACGCGACTCCGGTTTCGTTCAAGCATGAAGGAAAGCCGGCGTTGCTCGTTTGGGGCGCGGATCATCTCACCGCGCACGATGCCGCGAACGGCAAAGTCCTGTGGTCCGCCGGTGGGTTCAATCCCGAGTCGCGCGCCCAATGGCCGGGCATCGCGACGCCCGTCATCGCTGGAGACATCGCCGTCGTTCCCGTGGGACGCGATGACCGCGACCAGGCCCGCGTACACGGAATCCGCCTCGGCGGGAGCGGTGATGTGACGGCGTCGCATCGCGTGTGGAATCGCGATGACACCGGCGTGTTTGTCGCCACGCCTGTTGAATACAAGGGCCGCGTCTATTTGCTCCGGCACCGCGGCGGGATCGAATGCATCGAACCGGCGACTGGAAAGACCGTATGGACCGCGGAGCTTCCGAAGCACCGCGCGCCTTACTATTCATCGCCGGTCATCGCGAACGGATTGCTCTACGCGGCCCGAGAGGACGGCACGGTTTTCGTCGCACGAGTCGGCGAAAAATTCGAATTGCTCAGCGAAAACGCGATGGGTGAACGCGTCATCGCCGCACCCGTTCCCGTCGGTGGACGGCTCCTCATTCGCGGCGACAATCATCTCTTCTGCATCGCGGGACAATAGGGGAGCGTTCGCGGTGTCGGCAGCGTCAACACAGTCTTCACGGGCAGCGCCGCATAATCCGCGGTCGCGTTCCAGCGGTAAACCGGAGAAATTTTCCCGGCTGAAACTTGCCAACACCGGGCGTTTCGCGCCGTGCAAAGGTCGCGAAACCTTGGCCGCCCTCATCTCCCGACGCCTGTCCTGGTTCTGAGCGGCATCGTGGCGGGCTGTGGCTACTGCGGGATTCCGTTCACGGTGAAGGTGAGTTTTTCGGCGACGGAGGTGATGGGGTTTTTGTCGAGCACCTTGCCGCGGCTGACGATGGAGACGCTGCGGGGCCGGCTGGCGGCGGGGATGTTGACGTGGAATTTGTTCATATACACGCCGCCGAGTCGCTGGCTGGCCAGGCGGTAGCGGAGCACGCCGGTGCGGGTCTCGACGACGAGCTGGCAGTCGGCTTCGTTCACGGATGCGCTGTCGTCGGCGTAGCAAAAGCCGTATGCGCCGTGCAGCGCGGGGTAGATGTAGGTCTGCTTTTGCCCGGCGGGATCGTAGTAGCCGATGAGCGTGACGACGGGCACGCCGAAGTGCTGCGGCTTGCGGTCGATTGCACGCTCTGGAGCTGCGCCTTCGTTCCAGCGCGAGCCGTCGGAGACGTAGGTTTTTTTGAATCCGCGCGGGACGCTCAATTTCTCGCCGTTTATGAGGAGCGTGCTGGTGTAGGCTGCGGCGTGGTCGATCGAGAGTGCGCGTGTGCGGTTCGCGGGTGATGCGGCGGGGAAGGGGATGTCGCGGGTCCAGTTGCCATCGCTCATGGCGACGGTCACGCGATCGTGCTCGGCGAGCAGCGCGGCGAGGCTGGCTTCGCTAAGGTCTTTGATGGGTGCGTTTGTTTCGCGGCCCACTTCGATGCGATGTCGGTAAGGCTCCATGCGCGAGGTGGTCTCGTTCCATTTGCTGAACCCGGTCGGCGATGCGGCGTCGAAGACTGCTTTGCTTTCGAGGAAGCGCTGGATTATTGCGGCGCTGTTTGGCGTGTAGAGGGTGAAGCGATTGAAGCCGGAGAAGGGCGCGCCGCCGGCCATGGCGTCGAGGCCGAAGGAGCGTCCGTCGAACGGCGGCTGCGATTGTTTGTCGAGGATCGTTTCTTTTCCGCTGCGGGTCGGCGCGAAGTTCGGGATGAAGCGGCTTTTATCGGCGTCCCATCCCCACGTGGAGTTGATCTCGCCGGCGCTGCGATGGACGGAACCTTTGAATCCATCGACGTAGTGGCCGAGGCCGTAGTTGTGTCCGACTTCGTGGCTGAGCTCGTTGCCGATGGAGCTATCGAGGGTGACAACGCCGCCGCCGCCGGAGCCGCCGTGGACCTGGATGCCGTTTGAGTATTTGCCGCGATTGTTGTGCGCGGCCAGCTGTGCGGCGACGTACGGGTGGCTGCTCTCGCCGCGACCGGAGGTGCTGTGGAGGCCGTAGTTTGCGTTGTCGATGCCGTGGGAGATGAGCTCTTTGCCGATGCTCTGGCGCATGTTGCCGGTGTGCCAGCCGCCTTCGCTTTCATCGAGGTCTTTGAGCAATGTGCCGGTGGGCATCATGACTTCGGTGAGGTGGAGCGGGGCGTATTGAGCGACGGTGAGTCGGCTGGTCGGGACGGTCTGGAAATACTCGCGGTGCGCCTCGGGGTCTTTAGCAAAAGCGAACGCGTCGCGCGGCGTGGTGAGCATCCCGACATCGATAGTGTGGATGAGGAGCTGCGTGGGCGCGCCGACTTTTACTCCGGTGAGCTCGCCGGTGAGTGCGCCCTGGCGAATCTGGAGCGAGAAGCCGGGGACGATGGCTTCCGCCGGGAGCACGCCGCTCCACGCATCGGCGGCGTACGTGAGCGCGTTGTTTTCGAGGTCGCCGTCGCGGAACCATTGCCCGCCGACGCATTTGAACTGCAACGTCTGCCCGCGCGACATGCCGGCGGTGCGTCCGCTGTAGTAAATCGTCGAGCCGTAGCCCGCGCTGGATTTGGTGCGGACCATTTTGCCGTCGAGCGCCTTGTCCTGCGGGAGGTAAATGTCGCGCACCCAACTGCCGTCCGCTGTTTCGATCTCGACGACTGCGTGTTGCTTTAGTTCGGCGAGGAGGAAGGCTGCGGTCTTGTCGCTGAGCTTTTGCAGATCGCGTCCACGCACCGCGCCCGTGGACCCGGCGGGCGGTATGAAATCGACGCCGCCCTCCGGCGCGTTGTCCACATGGTAGGCGGTCTTTGGCAGGAGCTTTGGCGGGTTAAGATTGAGCGTGCCGAGCGGCTTGCCCTTCGCATCGCGAACGACGACCGAGATGGGAGTCTTGTCGTCGGCCTTCAGCGGGCGGACGAGCAGCAAGCTTTTGCGCAGGCTGGTGAGGTGCGGCTGGCGATCGCCCTCACGCGGACGTGCCGGGAGGATCTGGCTCTGCGCAAAAAGCACCTGCGCGGAGAGCGAGCCTTGCAGGTCGTTCGTCGGCGGTGTGGCGTTAAAAACAAGCGGAGTGGCCGCCTGCAAAGGCGCGGCGAGAAGCATCGCGGCCATGAGGCCGACGGGCAGAATGCGTTTGGTTGTCATGTAGAGTTGCGGGAAGACCATGGCGTGGGCAGGGCGTTTGCGTCAGGTCTTTTCTGGCCGACTGTACTGCCTGCAAACATCGGATATTGAACCCGCGCTCTTGATGCTTTCGGTCATATCGACCACGCACCACCGGCTATTTTGCCGTCGGAGCAAACCTCGCTGCAGTCGCGCGTGAGTATTTCGCCGGGCGCCCGGCACGATGATTTCGTCTAAACGGAAAGGGTTCGGAGGATTGCACAGAGAATAAACCGCTCTGCATTCATACTCTTCGCCGCTGTGGGCACAGCCGCGTCCGCCGATTTCGAAAAGGAAATCCGGCCGCTGCTGCAAAAGCACTGCGTGGAATGTCACGACGAGAAAAAGCAGAAGGGCGAACTGCGGCTGGATGCGAAGGCGTTCGCCTTCAAAGGCGGACACGACGGGGCGGCTATTGTGCCGGGCAAAGCGGACGCTTCGCCGCTGTTTCAGCGCATCACCAGCAGCGAAAACGACGATCGGATGCCGCCAAAAGGCGAGCCGCTTTCTGCGGCGCAAATCGCGGCGGTGAAGGCGTGGATCGAAGGTGGTGCAGTGTGGCCGGAGAGCGATTCAGATCGTACTGCGACCGCGGACAAGCGCGCGCAGCATTGGTCGGTGCAGCCGCTGAAAGTGGGTTCGGCTTTAGCGGAACCCTTCGGGCTGAAGCCCGAGCAGCTTTCGATCGACGCATTTATCAACGCATCGCTTTCCGCAAAAGGATTGGCGATGTCGCCCGAAGCAGATCGTCGCACGCTTATTCGGCGTCTTTCGTTTGATCTCATCGGTCTGCCGCCGGCGCCGGAGCGCGTGGAGCAATTTGTCCGCGACGATGATCCGCAGGCTTACGGGAAGCTGGTGGACGAACTTCTCGCCTCGCCGCACTATGGCGAGCGCTGGGCGCGGCACTGGCTCGACATCGCGCACTATGCCGACACGCACGGATTCGAGCGCGATCAACTTCGCCCGAACGCATGGCGCTATCGCGACTACGTCATCGATTCGCTCAATGCAGATAAGCCGTACGACCGGTTTATTCGGGAGCAAATCGCTGGCGATGTCTTCGCGCCGGATGACGCGCAGTCGGTCATCGCCACGGGTTTTCTCGCGGCGGGGCCGTGGGATTTTGTGGGCAATGTGGAGACGCAGAGTGACATGCTGAAACGCGCCGCGCGCGCGGGCGATCTCGACGACATGGTCACTCAAGTCATCACGTCCACGATGGGCATCACCATCAACTGTGCGCGCTGCCACGACCACAAACTCGATCCCATCACGCAGCAGGAATACTACAGCCTTTGGTCGGTATTTGCCGGCGTGAAACGCGGCGAGCGCGAAGTGAGCGCGACCGAATCACGGCGACTCGCGAATGAAAAGGAGCGGCTCGGTAAGGAACTCGCACAAACGCGTGCACAAATCGCGAGACTGGCTGGCGAAGGCCTCGAAGTCGCCACGCTCATTCCAGAGGACTCCGGCATCGACATGCGCACCGGTGCAATCACCAGGGCGAAGCAGGACTATCATCGCGACATTCCCGCCAACAAAATGGTTCCGGTGCCAGCGGTCGAAGCGGTTCTGTCAGTCTTCGTCCCAAATGGCCCGGCACCCATTCCCGCGACGAGCGGTCATTTTTGGGACACCATCGCGAACCGCCCGCTGAATGCGCAGCGCAGCACCAAGCTGGGTGACACAGATTTCGCCACCAAAGGCCACACGATGCTCGCCATGCACGCAAACAGCGGCATCACTTTTGACCTCGCGAAGCTGCGCGAACAAAGCGGCATCACCGCCATGCGCCTCACTGGGCTCGTCGGGTTCGGAGCCGCGAAAGAGGCCGCTGATACCCGAGCCGACTTTACGGTTTTTGTGGATGCCGAGTTGAGGTTCCAAAAGCTCAAGCTACTTAAACACGAGACAGCCGCGCTCGACGTCGAACTTCCCGCGACGGCGAAAACGCTCACGCTCATCGCGACCGACGGTGGCGACGGCATCAGCCACGATCTCCTTTTCATCGGCGACCCCAAACTCGTTCCCTCAGTTGCCGAAACTCGTCTCACCAACGCCGATGCGGCGGAGTTGAAAAGACTTCGCGTCGAAGCGCAAAAACTCGAAGGCGAAATCATTGCAGTTCCGTTGCCTTCGAAGGTCTATGCGATTGTTTCCGAAGCGAAGCCGTCCGTCATCAGAGTGCAGCGTCGCGGCAATCCCGAGGACGAAGGCGGGGAAGTCTTGCCCGCCGCATTCACATGGGCAAAACACGCGCCCGTCGCACTCGGCGACAACGCAGCGCCGGAAGGCCAGCGCCGTCGTGCGCTCGCCGAGTGGATTACGCATCCCTACAATCCGCTCACGCGTCGCGTGCTGGTGAACAGGCTCTGGCACTATCACTTCGGTCAGGGACTCGTCACCACGCCGAGTGACTTCGGTCTCGGCGGTGACAAGCCTTCGCATCCCGAGTTGCTAGACTGGCTTGCGGGCGAGTTCTTGAAGAGCGGCTGGTCGCTCAAGCACATGCACAAGCTCATCGTCACAAGCGCGGCGTATCGGCAACAAAGTGGCTATGGCTCTGTCCGAAATGATACAGCTAAAGCCGCCGCCACTGTGGACTCCGCCAACCGTTTCCTCTGGCGGCAGAACCGACGCCGTCTCGACGCCGAATCGCTCCGTGACGCCGTCCTCGCGGTGAGCGGAAAACTAAATCTCGAGCGTGGCGGCCCGGGCTATCGCGACTTCAAATACACCGAGGCCTACGCACCCATCTACGAATACATCACGCCCGACAAACCCGAGCTCTGGCGGCGCAGCATCTACCGCTTCATCGTGCGCACCACGCCCCACCGATTCATGACCACGCTCGATTGCCCCGACCCGGCAAATCTCACGCCCGCCCGAGTGAACACGACCACCGCTCTGCAAGCGCTCACGCTCAGCAACAACGACTTCATGCTCCTGCAAGCGCGGCATCTCGTCACGCGGATCGAAACCGAAACCAACTCCCGCGAAGCCGCCATCCGCCGAGCATTCGCTCTCACCTTCCAGCGCGACGCCACCGCCGCCGAAGTGCAATCCGCAACGCCGCTCGTCGCCGAGCAGGGACTGTTCGCGCTTTGCCGGATGCTCATCAACGCGAACGAGTTTATCTACCTCGATTAGCCCGTGAACTCCGCCTTTCCCTGCGATCAGCAAAAACGCTCCGTCTCCCGCCGCGACTTCCTTTGGGAACTCGGCGGCGGACTCGGCGGTGTCGCGCTCACGGCCATGATGAATGAAGCGCAAGCCGCGACGAATCCACTTGCAGCCAAAGCCGCGCATCATCCCGCGAAGGCGAAGGCTGTCATCCAGATTTTCTGTCCCGGCGGTCTCAGCCACGTGGACTCCTGGGATTACAAGCCGGAGCTGGCGAAGCGGCAGGGCAAGCTGTTCGATGCCGATGGAAAAGTGCAGTTCTTCGCGTCGAAGCCGGGCAACTGCCAGGGCAGCTACTGGCCCTTCCGCCAGCACGGACAGTGCAGACGCTGGATGAGCGACCTCTTTCCAAATCTCGCGCAACGCGTGGACGAAATCGCCTTCATCCACTCGATGCAAAGCAAATCCGCGCTGCACGGCCCCGCGATGTTCATGGCGAACAGCGGCTTCATCCTGCCCGGCTTTCCGAGCATGGGCGCGTGGGTCACGTATGGACTTGGAAGCGTGAGCGAAGACCTGCCGGCGTTCGTCGTGCTGCCCGATTCGCGCGGACTCCCGCCCGGCGGTGTCATCAATTGGGGCGCGGGTTTTCTCCCTGCTATCCATCAAGGGACGACGCTGAACACCGACCCCGCGCTTCCGCCCATCGCCGATCTATTTCCGCAGAAAGACTTCGCCCACCTCACCGGCGCGGCGGAGCAATCGAGCCGTGATTTTTTGCAAACGCTGAACCGCGCGCACGCTGCCGAGCGCACGGGGAACACGGAACTCGAAGCCCGGATTGCCGCCTACGAACTCGCCGCCCGCCTGCAACTCAGCGCTCCCGAGGCCACCGACCTGCGCGGCGAATCGGGCGCCACCAAACAGCTCTACAGCCTCGACCACGAGGACATCGGACCATTTGGCCGGCAATGCCTGCTCGCACGTCGGCTCGTCGAACGCGGCGTGCGCTTTGTGCAAATCTACTGTGGCGCTGAAAACACCACGGCGAAAAAAATCCGCCCGAACTGGGATAGTCACGAAGACATCGTGCGCGACCACGGCTACTGGGGGCCGATCCTCGACACCGGTGCCGCCGCGCTGCTCGCCGACCTGAAATCACGCGGTTTGCTCGACAGCACCCTCGTCATTTGCACCAGCGAGTTTGGCCGCCAGCCCGCCGCGCAAGGCAAAGGCCGCGACCACAATCCCGGCGCGTTCACGGCGTGGATGGCCGGCGGCGGGATCAAAGGCGGCGCGTCATTCGGCGAGACGGATGAGCTTGGATTCAAAGCTGCCGTGGACCCCGTCTACTGCTACGACCTCCACGCCACCGCGCTGCATTTGCTCGGGCTCAATCACGAAAAATTGAACTTCTACAACAACGGCGTGCAGCGCCGCCTCACTGACGTGCATGGAAATGTTATCAAGGGAATCCTTGCGTGAGCAATTTCGTATTCACCATGAACCGCGCGTCCACATCGGCGCACCCATGACTGCTTGGTCTTCCTGGAATTGGAAGCCGTGCAGCAGGAGGGCGAAGTTGGCGGTGGACTTGGGTGCGAGACCGTAAGTTGAGCCGCGCTGAGTAATCGGCGGCAGGCCGAGCTCCTTCAGAAACTCGCTTTGCTTGTTTGTCGCCGCTTTGAGCGCCTTGGGAATTTTTGCTTCTGTCGCATTACCCAGTTACCCGACCCGATAATCGTCACTTCATCGCCGTGAGCAACTCCTGCAGGCTCATTACCCGAGTCAGCACCGAGTCATGTCCTAGAATGATCGGTTCGCTTCCGCCGTTATCGTCTCGAGGATGGTTGGGCCGAGTAAAGACACAAGCCATGGCTCTTATCTTAAAAAGTTCGGCTAGAGTCCGAGGAAACGAGATTGGACCCAGATGGAGGAGCGCGGATAGGGGCTTAGTAAGGGTCCTAATTTGCCGTAGTTTTCTCTGTAAATATCGGAAAATCAGAGAAGTGGAGGCGAGGGGAGTTGAACCCCTGT
>SXGQ01751157.1_pt1 | contig 17897 bp, 19 predicted proteins | sample 3178371 | NCBI WGS metagenome assembly SXGQ01 (sample SAMN11356859, study PRJNA531348) | freshwater metagenome | isolation source: freshwater sample F1-20 | place: China: Fuxian Lake, Yuxi | collected 2017-12-25 | reverse complement strand
TCCGGCATTGTGGGCGCGCGGGGATTTTGTGAGGGAGTTGGTGGGGCACTATGGGAAGCAGAGTGTGGTGGCGTCGGTGGATTACCGGAGAGTTGAAGGAAGTGATGTAGTGTTTGTCCGTGACGGGAGCGAGGCTCTGGAGATGGGGTTGGAGGAATATTTGTGTTATGTTGAGGGTTTGGGGGTGGGAGAGATTTATCTCAATTCGATTGATCGGGACGGGACGGGTTTCGGATATGATATGGATACGGTGGGTCGGGTGGGGGAGATGGGTTTGGGTTGTCCGCTGATTGTTGCGGGTGGCGCGGGAAATGAGGGCCATTTGATCGAGGGTTTGCGGTTGCCTGGTGTGAGTGCGGTGGCGACGGCGAATTTATTCAACTTTGTTGGAGACGGTTTGCCGGTGGCCCGGCGGAAGATTGTGGCATCGGGTGAAAACATTGCGAATTGGGATGCTCATTTCTGATATCATCAAGAAGATCAGGTATCATCTTGTCGCGGACAGGATCGGGCCTGATATGCCATTTACGCATTGGCGGTTGCATTTTCGGTCGACGATGTTGGCGACGTGCCGGAAGCGGTTCCGTGGATTTGACGAGACGTCGGATTTCCGGCCGGGTGCTTATGCGGTGGGTTGTTCGCAGATCCGGATCGGGGCGCGGGTGGTGGTGCGGCCCGGTTGCATGTTTTTCGGCGAATCGGATACGATGGATGAGACGATCGTGATCGAGGATGATGTTATGATTGGCGCCGGGGTGCACATTTATACGAACAACCACCGGTTTGACCGGGTGGATGTTCCGTTGGTGGAGCAGGGGTATTATCCTTCGGCGGGGGTGCGGCTGAAGCGTGGTTGTTGGATCGGGGCGAATTCGGTTCTGTTGCCGGGAGTGACGGTTGGGGAGAACTCGGTGATCGGAGCGGGATCGGTGGTGACGCGATCGGTGGGTGACGGGATGGTGGCGGTGGGGTGTCCGGCGCGGGAAATCCGGAAGATTGGGCCGAGGGATGGGGTTTGAGGGTTATTTCACGGGGATTGAGGTGAGGTGAGGGAGAGGAGTTTGGATGAGTGGAAGTGGACGTCTGCGGTGACTCCGAGGATGGATTGGAGAAGTTGGATGCGGTGACGAATTTCCGAGGGGATGAGGTTTGGGAATTTGTTGTTGCCGCGTTGGGAGGAGCGGGTGAGTGGGGAGATGGCGCGCTGGACGGTGGAGGATGAGCGCACGGGATCTGATAGACGATGCCAGACGAGGGGTGGAACAGGGCCTAGGAGTTGGGTGTCTGGCGCGTCGTCCTGGCAGTGGCGGATGATTTTGGCGAATTCGGCGAAGGAGTCCCATGAGGGGTCCATGTTTCGGATCATCCGGGTGAGTTGTGCGAGTGGTTCTGGTGGGGTTTCGGCTCGGCTGCGGCCCTGGTCGATTTCGATGATGGCGTGGGCGACCTCGGCGGCTGTGGTGCAGGTGACGCCAACGAGGTTGGGGAGGGTGATTTCGAATCTGGGGTCGTGATGGGGTTGGAAGTTGATGACAGGTGTGTTTCCGAGGTGGGCTTCGATGGCGGTGGTGCAACCGTTATGGATGAGTAACTGGCAGCTGCGGAGCCAGGCGTGGAGCGAGCCTTCGCGGGTGACGGTGACCCTGGGGATGTATTTGAGGAGAATCTGATAGGCGCGGAGGTCCTCGCTGGGGTGAGGGCGGAAGACAATGTGGTGGTCGGGAAGTTTGTTAGATAAGTGATTGATGAGTTCGATGAATGCTGCTTCGCGGCGTGCCTCGTGGCAGTATTGTTCGATGTAGTGAGTGCGGGTGGCTGTGTCGTCAGGGGAGATCTTGTAGAATCGGAAGTAGACGTCCCTGCCTGTGACATTGCTTGCGATGATATTGGTGTTGACGAGGATGAATTTGCCGTGTCGTGCACGGAGTTGAGCCGCCTCCTCCTGATAGAGCGGGTCGAATGCAGGGCGGCAGAGGTCGAAGCGTGGATGGCCGGTGGTGGTGATGTTAGATGCGCAGGCGGGGTTGAGAGAGCGGTAGTGCTCTTCTTGGAACCTCCCCCAGGTGCAGACGTGGTCTTCGGGGTGGAGCTGACGGACGTCGAGGCGGTTGTTGAGGTCGATCTTCCAGCGTTCGGGGCCTCGTTCGTAGATGGCACCTTCTTCATCGAGCTGGATGATGCGGTGGTTGAGTTGTTTCCAGCGCTGGTATTTCCATGGTCGTTTGCCGCCGGTGACGTTCTTGATGACGGCGACGGGGTTTTTGAGGCGGAGGGAGAGCTTGAAGAGGAGTTCGTGATCGCCGACGAGGATCTGCCAGTCTGGGCGTGTGACGAGGAGGCCGAGGATGAGTCGGAAGTCGAGTTCCCGGACGGCGGTTTCGACGGGGAAAAGAAGAATTTTCCTGCGAAGGAGGAGAGCCATTAGAGTGAGGATTGGCGTTTCTTGAAGAGGAACTCGGCGAACTCGAAGTCGAGCGGAGTATCGATGTCGATGGCGTGGTCGTTGGGGATGATGGCGGATTTGAGGACCCCGTCGAAGATGCCGTTGTTTGCGAGGATGAAGTCGGGGGAGGTGACGTAGGCGCAGGTGGTGATGTTGTAGACGGAGGGTGCGTCTTGGCGCCTGGTGACTTTACCATCTGGTTTGATGACAATTTCAGTTAGGTCGTCCGGAGTGACTCTCACCATGTTGAAGTAGGGATTGTTTGCGGCGGGGGTGATGCCGATGACGATGTCAGCGGAGGATTCCGAGTAACGTTGTAGGCAGTTGCGGATATCGGTTTCGTCCCGGAGAGGAGAGGTGGGAGGCAGGCTGATGAAGCGGTCGAATGGTTCGCCGATGACATCACGGACTTGGGAGACGGCGTGTTGCCAGGCGAGCCACTCGGGAGTGTTGTCGGCGGCGAGTTCGGACGGACGAAGGAAGGGGACGGATGCGCCGTGTTGTTTGGCAATTTCTGCGATCTCGGGGTCGTCGGTGGAGACGATGATTTTGGAGATCTCCGGCATGCCGAGGGCGAGGGCGATGGTGTGGGCGATGAGGGGTTTCCCGGCGAAGGGGCGGATGTTTTTGCCGGGGACGCCCTTGGAGCCACCGCGGGCGAAGATGAAGGCGTAGGTGACGGGCATGGAAGTTGGCTGATGTTGGTGGAAGGTAAGGGCGATCGGTTATTGGACTCCTTTTCGCCACGCCCAGCGAACAAGGTGTGGGCTGAGTAATCAAGGATCATGCATGAGGAAATGATGCAACGTGTCGGCTGCGCTAGTCAGCTCCGATTCGATCAGCCCGGTCTTGACGCGCTGACTACGAGGCATCTTGAGCGGTTCGCTATTGAGATACAGTCAGCAAACGACTTCGTATGGTATGAACTCTTGGTCTGGCGAGACAGAGGAGAATGAATGTCAAAGATCTAACATAAGTACGCTGGGGCACAGCATTATTTGGAATTTGCATGACAAATTGATCGAGTGATTGAACGACTCTCCGTCGCTAGAGGGATCAGAGCCATACCAACGACGCAGAAATCACATCGCCCCATTTAACGTCCGGGTTAAGCGGGCTAGGGCTTCGTTCATTGCCTTGACGCGAGCCGAAAAAGGATCTGGAGATGCGGGGCCGATGGCAACCGAGGTGCGGAAAGCCTTCGGTGAGGTGTCGCCACCGCCGACGGGTTGCAGTTTCCAGGTGCATTGGAAAAGCAGTGAGCCATCGGGTGCGGGATCGAAGCGCTCGATGCGGACTTCCACGAGTGCGGTGTAATCCCGGGCGATGAAGTTGGCGGCGGGCTGGATGTTGGTGGAACCGGTGAGACGCCGCAAGTTGTCGGCCAGCACGCGGGAGATCGCGGAATCCAATGGCTCGGACCAGAGATGGCTTTCGTGAAGGGTGACGCGACCATCAGGCAGCCGCGTGATCAATTCCGCACGGTCCAGATACAGTGGCAACGATGGCCGGGCGATCGCGATGGCGGGCTTGGCTGCGGTGGGGGTTCGGTCCGGCAATGTCGACTCCAACAAATGCCTAACAGGATCATCCGCGATTGGCGCGAGGATGGTGCAGCAGGGCAAGAGAAGAACGGCGAGAAAAAGGGCGTGAAGAGGTTTCATTCCTTGGAGTCCCTGCCGCGAAGCAGGCTGTTCGGGTTTCGTTTTAGATCGTTAGTCAGTTCCTGAAGCGAGCGCGAGGCGCGTTCGGTTTCCTGAAGGACGTTCTGGAGATTTAGCATCATCGGCGATCGCGGATCACCGTCGGCGGTGAGCTTGGCGGCGGTCTCCTCGATTCTTTTGAGGGTTGTGTTGGCGTTTTCCGCAAGCTTCTCAATCTCCGCGAGCGCGGGATCGATTCCCTCGTTCGCTTTTTTCGTTAGATTCTTCAGCTCGATCAGTGTGGCATCAAGATTGGCGATGGCGTTTTTGAGTTTCTCATCGCCGGTGATTGTGCGAATGTCCTCTGTAATGCCAACTAGGTTTTTGTTCATCGCCTTCAGGTCGATTTCCTCCAAACGTTTGTTGGCGTTGGTGAGAACGTTCCTGATTTCAGCCATCAGCCCTTCGAGGTCGAGGGCGTTGATCTTTTTCAAACCATCCGAAATGCCGGCAATCAGTTCATCCATTTCGGTGGGAATGGTCGGGACGATCGGATAGGGCGGCTCTTCCTCCGGCTGATAGATGAAACCGGGAGTGCCCTTTACGATGTCGAACTCGATGTAAAGCTGGCCGGTGACAAGGCTTTGTTGTTTCATACCGGCTCGAAGGCCTTCGCCCACGGCATCGCGCACACCCTGATCGGTGGCGAAGTCGATAGAGCCGCCACCAGCCTGGGTGACAAGGACTAGATCTTTCTCCGCCAGCTTAACGACCACGGGGATGATCTTCCGGTTGTTTCCGGTGTCGATGATGACGCTGATCGAATCCACGCTGCCGATGCGCACGCCACCGAACCGCACATCCGAGCCGACCTGCAAACCATTGACGCTTTTTTCGAAAAACAGCAGCACCTTGTGTGAGCGCTCAAAATATTTTCCCGCACCCAGCACGACGAGACTCGCACCTGCAAGCACCAGCGCGGCGAGGGTGAACAGACCGATGACGACGGGGTTGGCTTTCTTGCTCATGGTTGGATGGGTGATGCAGGTTCTCCACGGCGCAGGAAAAGGCGAACGGCCGGGTTTTCGGAGTGATCGCTCAACCATTTCGGGTTGCCTGTCGCTCCCTGCTTCCTTGTGGCAGTATCGAGGAAGATCGAATGATTTGCGATGGCGAAAATGCTCGCGAGTTCGTGTGTGACGACGACGACCGTGGAACCAAGCGTGTCGCGCAAACGTAGGATCAATTCGTCGAGCCGGCGCGAACTCAGCGGATCCAGCCCCGCGCCCGGTTCATCGAGGAAAAGGATTTCCGGATCGAGCGCCATAGCCCGGGCAATGCCAGCCCGTTTGTTCATACCACCGCTGACTTCGGATGGGTAGTAGTCCTCGTAGCCTGATAGACCGACGAGCGCGAGTTTATACGAAGTGAGATCGCGAATGGCGCTCGGTGACAGATCGGTGTGCTCCTCGATCGGCAATGCGATGTTCTCCGCAAGGGTAAGTGATGACCATAAGGCACCGGATTGATACATCACTCCGAAGCGCCGGATGAACCGTCCCCGATCTTCCGGCGGTGTGGCGGTGAAATTTTCCCCGTTGTGATAAACAGCGCCGGACTTTGGCTCCATCAGGCCGATCAAGTGACGCAGCAGCGTGCTTTTGCCGCAACCACTTCCGCCCATGATCACAAAAATATCCTTTTCCGCGACCTCGAACTCCAGGTCACTCATCACCACGAAGGATCCAAACGCCATCGTGAGGTTTCGGACGGCAATCTTTGGCGGGTCGGATGGATCGGCTTCGGGCATTTCAAATATCTAACAGGGCAAAAATAGCAGCAAACGCGGAATCGAGCACAATCACCGCAGTGATCGAGGATACAACCGCCCAGGTCGTCGCCTCTCCCACTGCCGCGGAAGAATTTCCAGCGCGCATCCCGTTCATACACCCGCAAATGGCGATGGCCACGCCGAAGAAGACGCTTTTCATCACGCCGAGCGAGGCATTGACGGGAGTGAGTGCATCTAACAACTCAACCCAGAACAGCGCTGGCGGGATATCGACCGTCGCGGCTACGAGCATCCCGCCAAGAATACCGATCGCGTTTGAGTAAATCGTCAGAAGCGGCATCATCAGCACAAGTGCAAGCACGCGCGGAAGCACCAGAAAGTCAAAGGGATTGAAACCGAACGTCCGCAGCGCATCGATCTCCTCATTCGCCTTCATGCTGCCGAGGTGTGCGGCAAACGCGGCACCGGTGCGTCCACACATGATGATCGCGGTCATTACTACACCCATTTCTCGCACCATCGCGAGCCCCACAAGGTCGGCGATGAAGAGGCTTGCCCCGAAATTCGCCAACTGCACGTTTCCAACAAATGCGAGGATCAGACCTATCAGAAAGCTGATCAGTGAAACGATGGGCAATGCTTGCACGCCACATTCCTGAAGCGTTACCCAGAAGTCCTTGTGGCGGAAGGTCGCTCGACCTGTTAGGAAACGCCCTAGCGAGAGCATCGTCTCGCCGGTGAACTCGAACAGCCCGCGCAGGACCTGCCAAAGCCTCGCAGAGATCGCCGCCAATCTAAGCAAGCCGGAGCGGCTCGCCGTTCTCGGCCGCGCATCGCTTGCATCCGGCACGGCCAGCGCGAGTTCCATCAACCCGCGAAGTTGCTCGGGCAAGCCATCTGGTAGCGCTGCGGGTTCAGGCGTATCCACCTCCCGGAGCCGTGCCAACAGGAAAGCCGGCAGTGTGGAATCGAATCCCTCCAGCGCCGAGGTTTCGAACGCGTCCGGCCATTTTCCTGATCCCTCGCCCTCCACTTCCGGCACCGCCTCATCCCGATGCCAGCGCCCGGACAACTCCAACACGTGGCGTCCTGATTCTTCGCGCCACTTGGCCTTTGCTGGTGATGGATCGTTGGAATTCATTCTATCAGAAAAATCCAGCCAACCGCTTCGGCGACCTCATGAAATCAACCTGCGCCAGATTGACTGACATTGCGAGCGGGAATCCCGCCTCACTCCCTCAGCAATCGCCCACCTTGTTTGCGGAAAACCCCCGGGCTGACCCCTTCAGCTGCGACGAACGCCACGTGAAACGGCTGCGGATTCGACCACCCGCAGATTTGGGAAATCGCGGCGATTTTCTCGTTCGAGTTGAGCAACAAATCCCTCGCGATCGAAAGCCTCCGCCGCGTGAGTTCCTCCTTCGGACTGCGCCCCAAATGCTCGCGAAACATCCGTTCAAGATGGCGTCGTGAACACCCGATCTGCTTGCTCAGCTCGTGGATGTTCAACGACTCCGCCCCGCCCACACGCATCGCCTCCAGCGCGCGCCGCAAAAGCGGATCATCAACCGCCAGAATATCCGTCGAAAGCCGCTCGGATACCGCGCCCGGCTCAATCAGCAACGACTGTGGCGGTTCACCCGCGATCCGGCGCTCTAGCAGCCCCATCAGTTCCGACCCCAACCGCGTCCACGGCACCCGCACGCTCGAAAGGGCAGGCTGGCTCAACGGGCAAACCAGCGGGTCATCATTCACGCCCAGCACCGCCACCTCGGACGGCACATCTAGCTCCGCATGTCGCGCGGCCTCGATCAGCGCGCGCCCCATCGGATCGTGCGCCGCCAGAATCCCCACCGGCTTCGGAAGCCCGCGCAGCCAGTCCAACAAAGGCTTGCTCGGCGCAGGCCAATATTCGGAGTAACGCTCCGGCCCCTCAAAGGGCTCGACCAGCACCTCCGGCTTCTGGTTCTCCGCCGCCAACCCGCGGAGAAAACCCCGCAGCCGCTGCTCGGAATACTGGATGTTCTTCCCATAAAACGCGAACGACCGAAGCCGCTTGCCGAGAAAAAATTTCGCCGCCGTTTCACCCACCGCCTCGTCATCCACATCACAACACGAATGCGGGGATCCAGGTGGCAGATTGTACTGGACCGCCACCGTCGGCAGACCCAACTCAAACAACGGATCAGAAATCCCCGGGATGCACTCCGCGATCAAACCCAAGGGTTTCCACTGCCGGATCAGCGAAACGGTTTCGTCTACCGGCTGGTGGCTGTTGAGCTGCCAAAAAGTCGTGTTCGGCCGATTGTATCGAACGAATCCCGGGACAAACCGCCGGATGTTAACTTGGGTGAGCACCACCGCGATGCGGTCTGGAACCGGGCGGATGGAGGATTGAGCCATGGCGAATCCGATCTAACAGGTCCCGGAAACCCTACGGCGAAACCTCAAAACGGGATATCGTCCTCTTCCTGGAAATCGTCCATGGGCGCTGCGGAGGCACCTTGCGGAGGTCCGGAACGCTGCTGTGATGCCTGACGGTTGCCACCCTGCGAAGGAGCACCGCCGCCGCCACCGCCGCCACCCTTGCTGCTTGAAAGGAACTGCAGATTTTCTCCGATCACCTTCAACTTGCTGCGCTTCTGGCCGGTGGCCTTGTCGTCCCAAGTATCGAGATTCAGGCGTCCTTCGATGTAAACCGGATTGCCCTTCGCAAGAAATTGTTGAGCCAATTCGGCTTGGCGACCCCAAAGCGTGACGTCCACAAAGGTGGTCTCTTCCTGCTTCTGATTCTGCTCATCCTTCCAAACTCGATTGATCGCAAGCCCGATGTCGGCCACCGCCGTGCCTTTCGGGGTATAGCGCAACTCAGGGTCGCGCGTCAGATTTCCGATCAACATCACTTTGTTGAGATTGGCCATAACGGGGAGAAACTACGGGTTTGGGAGGATGCGTGGCAAGCCGAAAGTGTTCGAAAGAACAGACGGCGATCAGGCAACGCGCTGGAAATATTGCAGATGCACGTGGCCATTGAGCGACAAGCGCTTCTGGACCTTGGCAACGGTATCAGGACCGGCGGTGAAGGTGTAATTCACGTAGTGGCCGGCCTCAAGGTGGCGGGCGTTGTATGCGAACTGGCGGCGGCCCAGCTGGGCGACCTTGTCGATTTTTGCGCCTTCGGCTTCAAATTCCTTGGCAACAGCGCCGACCAATTCGTCGACAGTGCCTTCAAGAGACTTGGTGTTAAAGACGATCAGACCTTGGTATTTGCGGCTCATCGGATGCAGGAGGGGTTGGTGATGGATTGCGGGTATGGTAGCGGTTCGCCGCGACGGCGAGACCTTGGGAGCGCGCAAGCTGCACGGCCTCAAGCGCCGTGGCAAGCGTGTTTTCAAGCAGCGGCCGCTCGTCGGGCGCGAATTTCCCAAGAACATGCCCCACCATTTCCCCAGGACGGCTCCCGCCAATGCCGATTTTGAGCCGCGGAAACGCATCCGTTCCCAAGTGCTGAAGGATCGACTTGATCCCGTTGTGCCCTCCCGCCGAACCCTTCTCGCGGAAGCGCAAACTGCCCAGTGCCAGCGCCGCATCGTCATAAATCACCAGCAATTGCGCCGGCGTCCACTTGTGGAAATCCAGCATCTGCCGGATCGGCCGACCGCTCAGGTTCATGAAACACTGCGGCTTCAACAAGATCGTCCCGCCCGGCAATTTCGCCACGTGCGATTGCCACTTCAGCGCGTTCTCAAACACCACCCCGGCCTGCGCCGCCAGCCGATCCAACAGCATGAACCCGACGTTGTGCCTCGTCTCCTCATACTGGCGGCCCGGATTGCCCAGCCCTGCGATCACCGTGAACATGGTAGCACCCTGCCCGCGCATCCCCATCTCCGTCAAAGCAAAGCTGCCACTTCATTCTCCCGGCAACGCCTTCAGCACTCCGTCCACAATCTCGCCCGCATCCCCCTCGACCTCCACAAGATTTCCATCCTCCTTCAACCGCAACCCGCCCAGAGCCTCCGCCAGATCCGCAACCCGATCCGCCACCGACCCCGGCGGAACCAGTTGCAAACTCGCCGTCACATCCACCTGAGCCTCGCTGTCAGACCTGCCTAGCAGAAGAAACCCGGAGTCCTTGCTGAACTCCGCGTGATTCTGCCAAACCTCCATATCGTCCACCGCCACATCATCCGCAAGCAACTGCCGCTTCGACAATGGCTTCCCCGTCGCCACATCCCACACCGTGAACGCATAGATCCCCAAATTCGGCGGAATCCACCGGAAACTCCGCGTCAGCAAAAACCGCCCGTCTCCTGACCGCTCGCTCAAAAGCACCGTGTCCGATGCCTCACCCGCGCCAAACATCGCAGCCTCAATCACCACCGGATGCTTCACCGCATCCTCCGCCACATCCCAGATCTCCGTCGTGAAAAACTCCGTCTGCACCAAAATCTCCCGCGCCCCGAAAAACCTCGCGTGAACCACCGGCGCGGCAAACCTCCGCCGCCACAACGGCTCGGCCCTCCCACCCTCCCTCAACCGCAACTCCACCCCACCCGCAATCTCTAACACCCGCCCGTCCCGCTCGTCCGCAATCAACGGCTCCTCCACCTCCTCCTCATCCCAGCTCTTGTGCAATCCCCTCCGATCCTCACCCACCGCCAACTCCGCCTGCGGCGAAAGCGGCAAACGTGTCGGACCTAACAAACGCCACGCCCCTGTCCCGCCACCCGCCATCCTAACAGAAAAACGGCCCGCCGCATCGATCCTCAACCCCTCCACTCCGGTCCCCGCCGCAATCGGCCATCCCACCGTCACACCCTCTCCGGTGCCCGAAACCCGGATCGACCCATCCACCGCATGACTGATGAAAAGATCGTGCGCCACCTCACCCATCGTCACCGGCTGGTCATGCGAATTCGTCGCCACCTCCCACATGCTCGAACTCTCCTCATCCGCATCGATCCGATGCAACGCCGCATTCCCACGGCTCGACAACGTCACCAACATCGGCCCGATCTTTCCCTCCGGATGCGGCGTGAACCAAACATCATTGAAGGCCCCACCCTGATCGTTCGGATGCCCGCCACCCGCCACGATCGGCTCACCGATCCGCCGTCCCTGATCCACATCCCAAACCTCCACATACTGCGATTCCCTCCATGGCCCAGCCACAACTGCCACAAATCTCCCATCCTCCGACAACACCGCCGACGGAATCTCATAAAGATAATGCATCCCCTTGTACTTCACCCGCCGCCACGGCCCGAGCGGCTCGCCATTCGTCTCCCACACCCGGAACGTAATCGGTCCCGCCCCCGCATCCCCGGCACTCACCACCGTCACACACCGCTTCCCATCCGCACTCTCCGAATACCACGTCGGCTCCACCTCCTCGCCATCCAGATCGACCTTTTGAAACACCTCCGGCAACACCAACGCCTTCATCCGCCGCTCCGCAACATCCGGCGCAACATCCGGCGCACCCGCCGGCAACCAAAACGACTCCTGCTGGAACAACGTCCAAATCCTCGTCGCCGCCGACGCATGACCCGCACGCGCCGACCGCGCCAGAAAGGCCATCCCGGAACGCGCGCTGTTAGGGTCCGCCAAACGGTTCACCCCCTCCTGGAAATCCGAAACCGCCAGCGTCGCCACCGCACGGCGTTTCTCCTCATCCGCCAACGATCTCGCCTCCTCCGCCTCCACCCGCCGCACCTCCGCCTGCTCCTTCTGCCGGTTCGCCTCCTGCCGCTGCGTTTCCGCTTCACGCCGCTGCACATCCGCCTCCTTCCGCCGCTCATTCGCCATCCACCCCAACACCCCGGCCGCACCCGCCAACACCGCGAAAACCACACTCAACGAAGTCAGAATCCTCGCCCGCCGCTTCGCCCGCTGCAACTGCCTCACCTTGTCCCGCCGCGTCAGCTCGCCTAACGGAACCCCCAGCGCCCCCGCGATCACCTTCAACTTCGCCAACTCCAACCGCTCACCATACTCACGCACCGCACGCGCCTTCCCCTCCCGATCTATCCCACCCTGCAAATCCAACGAAGCCTCATACGCCGCCACCGTCGTCCACCCCTGCATCGGCATCCCTCCCGGCCGGCAATCCGCCGCGATCGGCTCAGTCCGCGCCGACCAATCCACCACACCACTCTCGTTCGAAACACCAAACCGCAACGGCTCGGGAAAACATTCCGCACACGCCCCAAGCCGCGCCAATTTCTCCGGATCATCCGATGCGTTCGGCTCCCCATCCACGATCAACGCGAGAATCCGACCGCTGCGACCGATCTCCTTGAAATACCGGATCTCATCCGCAACAAACCGCGATTGCACCGCACGCGGAGAACAAATCACCACCAACAGACTGCTGTTCTCCAACGCCCTCCGGATGTTGTTGGATAAATCCGCATCCGCCGGCAACTCCTCCTCATCACGAAAAACCGGATACAATGACTGCGGCACCTGCTCCCCACGCAAATTCGACGTCCCTATCAGATCCTCCGGCACCTCGTAATTCTCCACCGACTCATGCAACCACGTCGCCCACTTCCGACCCATCTCCAGATTGTCCGCATGGCGATACGAAATGAACAACGCATAGCGCCGCAACTTCGCCGCAGTTGGGGAAATCACATCACCGTCCGACATCGCCAGCAATCCTGCCCACTCCATCCCATACCCTCAAGGGCGATTTCAAACTCCACCGATCAAGCCAAAGGCAGCTCAAGCCGCGCCACCGTCCCTCCACCCTCCGCATCACCCAGCGTGATCGATCCCCCATGCAGCTCCGCCGCCTCCCGCACCAGAGTCAGCCCCAACCCCGTCCCCTTGCGCCCCGACGCATGATGCCGCAGCGAGTAAAACCGGTCGAAAACCCTCTCCCGCGCATACTCCGGAATCCCCGGCCCACGGTCTCTAACACTCAGCACCGCCACCCCATCACGCGAAACCAACCGCACCTCCACCACCTCCCCGCGCGGCGAGAAATCAATCGCGTTCTCTAACAAATTCGTGATCGCCGCCCGCAGGATGAACTCCTCACCCCGCACCTTCACCACCTGCTCCGGAACCTGCGAATCCAACCCCACCCACGCCAGCTCCGCCAAAGGCCGCGCCTGATCCAGCGCCCGCCCCACCAGATCCGCCAGATTCGTCTCCCCCGCCTCATCCAGTCGCGTCCGGCTCTCAATCGCTGAAAGTTCTAACAGACGATTGATCAGCCGCTCTGTCCGCGCAGACTCCGCCCGGATGTTCTCCAGGAAACGCCGCCGCGTCTCCACCGGCATCTCCTCATCCAACAACTCCGCCGCCCCGCGGATCGCCGCCAGCGGCGACTTCATCTCATGCGTCAGCGTCTGGATATACCGCTCCGCATACCGCCGCCCCTCCAGCGCGTCCCGCATCGAGTCCAGAGCATGCGCCAAAGTGTTCACCTCCCGCCCGATCCCGATCTTCGGCTTCGGCGGGCGCTCCCCGCGCTCGATCGACTTCGCATAATCCGTGATCCTCCCGATCGGCCGGAACAACCACAAGAACACCGCCGCAATCAGAAACAGAATCCCGCCGCCGATCAACCCGCACGCCAGATAGATCACCCGCCGCCTCTCCCGCACCAGCGGCAACACATCCGCCTGCGGCTTGTAAACACTCAACACCCCCACCGGCCGCCTCGGATCCCCCACCGGGGCCGAAACATACAACACCGACGACGCAGGATCCTCATCATTGTCCCTGCTACTACGCGCACCGTATTTCCCCGCCAGCGTCCGGTGGACATCAAGCTTGCTGCGGAAATCCTCACCCGTTCGCACCCCCTGCGAGTCGAACAACACGATCCCGTTCGCATCCGTTAGATACGCGTTGATCCCCACCCGCGTTTTGAGATGATCGAAAATCCGCGCCTCGAAGCGCCGCCCCGCCGCTCCCTCAAACGCACCCCGCAACGTCTCCTCACCCGATTTCCCCGCCTCCATCTCCGCCTCCACCGCCGCCGCCAGCAAATGCGCCGCATCCACCATCACCTCCTCCGTCGCCTGAAACGTCTGCGGCTCCACTTCGGAAAGGAAATGGCTCGCAAGCTGATAGAACCCCAGCGTGATGATGAACGCGATGAAGAAAAGGGTGACCCGGGTGAAACGCATGTAGGCTCCCTCGTTTCAAAGTGCCAGCGAATACCCCAACCCGCGCCGCGTCTGGATCAAATCCTCCGCCCCCGGCCTCACCAACCGCAACTTCGCCCGGATCGACTTGATGTGCGCGTCAATTGTCCGGTCCGTCACCGCTCCCGGATCCTCCCACGCATGATCCAACAGCTGATCCCGCGTGAACACCCGCCCCGGCCTCGCCAGCAAAACCAGCAGCAACTTGTATTCATGAGCTGTTAGGTCGAGCACACTGCCATGGCAATGGATCCGCATCGCGGAAGTATCATGGTGCAGCACCGCCACCACCTCATCCGCTGCCACCTCCGTTGCCACCGGCGCGGCAGCGCTTCCCGCCCGCCGCAAGATCGCCCGCACCCGCGCCGCGATCTCCCTCGGCGAAAACGGCTTCGTCACATAATCATCCCCACCCAGCTCCAACCCCAGAATCCGGTCCACCTCGCTGTCACGCGCGGTCAGGAACAACACCGGAATGTTAGACGTCTCCCGCAGCTTCCGGCACACATCCAGCCCTGTCATGTCCGGCAGCCCGATGTCCAGAATCGCCAAATCATGCGGATTCTCCCCAAACGCCGCCAACCCCTCGCTCCCCGTCAACGCATGCGTCACCTCGAAACACTCGGTGGTGAGCGCATAAACAAGCGTGTCGGCGATCGCCGGTTCATCTTCCACTAGCAGGACGCGGGGCATGCGTGGATTTCACCCCCTCCATTTGAAATGCCAATGAAGAAACGGTGAAATCGCGGCGCATCACGAAATTCCCCCGCGCTGCAAAATCCCGTCGATCAGCGCGCTCCGCGTGTCGATCTCCGTCGTCCGCCGCTTCGCACCCTGCTGGAAAACAATCTCCCGCAACCGCATCAACCTCCTCCCCCCAGACTGCGCATCGTAGCTGTTGAACGCGATCGTGAACCGCTGCCCCTCCTTCACCGGCTGCCCGCGATGCAAAAATTTCGCCGGTGGTGCATCCCGCTTCATCTCGATCTCAAACGGCCACAACGTCCGATCCGAGCGGCGGTCCGTCCGGTCTTCCCTCACAATCTCGATCAACTCCTCCGCAGTCACCTCCGCCGTCGCCAGCAGATTCTCATACGGCAAAAGCGTCCAACAATCCGCCACCGTCACCTTCCCCGGCATCACATCGCCCGTCCCGAAAGTCCCGTGAAACACCCCATCCACCGGCACCTTCGCACGCCCCAAAGCCTCCGCGAAACACTCGCAGAAAAAGTTCGCCAGCTTGCTCCCACGCCCCCTCCCCGGAATCACCTCCTTCACCTCGCCCACCTCCCTCGCCAGTTGCTCCTCCGCCTTCTTCAAATCCGGACGCGCCGTTTCCATCACCGCCGGATCCAGTGCATAGCGGTCATCCATCAGCAACGTGAACGCCCGCCGGTCCATCAGCTTCCGCGTCTCCAGATCGAATGTTAGATCAACTCGCCCGCAGTGGATCCCATGATAGCTCGCCTGCGAACACAACACATCATCCACACTCCACGTCGGCTGGTTCTGGTGCGAATGCCCCGCGAGAAACACATCCACGCCCTTTACCGCCCGCAATGTCTCACGCACCGGATTCGCGAAATCATCCTGAAACCTCCACCCCATGTGACCCATCACCACCACCGCGTCCGCCTTCGCCGCCACCGCCTCATTCACCGCCGCCTGCAACGCCACCGCCGGGTCCGTCGCGCTTGCGCCACCCAGCGTCTCCGGAGAAAGCCAATACGGTAAACCCGGCGTCACCAACCCGACCAGCGCGATCCGGAATCCTCCCACCTCCTTCATCGTCCACGGCAACACCTTGCCCCACGCCCCGTCGAACCCGCCCGGCTTCTTCCCGCCCCGCTCCAGATTCGCCGTCAGAACCGGCGGCTTCGATCGTGTTAGATTCGCCTCCAGCGCCTCCGGCCCCCAATCGAAATCATGATTGCCCAACGCCCACGCATCATACCCCAACCGGTTGAAAAGATCGATCATCATCCCCCCCTCGCTCACCAGACTCGCCGGCGTCCCCTGATAGACATCACCCACATCCACCAGGATCGAATGCGGCGACTCCCTCCGCCACTGCCGGATGCACGTCGCGCACCGCGCCAAACCACCCACGTCTATTAGTCCGTCATACGTCTTTGTCGGCTCGATGTGCCCGTGCAGATCCGTCGTATGGAAGATCGAAACCGTCCGCGCCCGTCCGCTTTGTCCGAACCCGAGGGCGGCTCCACCCAGCCAGGCACCGGAACCAGCAAGAAATCGTCTGCGCGTTGGGGAGATCATCCCTGCACCCTGCCCGAAATCCCCACCGACGCAAGCCACCCGGCATGAGTGTTTTTCATGCATCCGTCACAAATCCGAAAACCTCCGCCGCCGGATCGCGCAATCCATCCACAAACCGCTCCCACTCCCGCAGTTCCTCCACACTCGGCGCCACCGCCCGCCCTCCCTCACCCACATTCGCCGCCAGAAACTTCACCGGCATCTCAGCCCCAGCCCGCTCGCGCACCGCCGCATGCAGCGCCGCCATCCGCGGTGGCGAAAGCGCCCACGCCTCCGCCAGCAAAACCACCCCCGCCGGTGCCTTCGCCAGCGCCGCCCGCGCCTCCGCCTCCTGCTCCGCATCCATCACCGCCACCGGCAGCCACGCCAAAGGATTCACCCGCAGTCGCCTCAACAAAAACGGCCGCAACCCCTCCCGATCAAACACCGCACCACCCACCTCCAACACCAACACCCCATCCGCCGCCGCCTCGGATACCGGCTCCATCGTCACCTCGCGCAGCCCACGCCACAACGCCCGATGCGCCCGGCTCTGAAACTCCACCCCCACCCCCGCACGCCGCTCCGCACGCCACGCCCATCCCCACAAAACCAACCTCGGCAAAAGCCCCCACACCACCGTCGCCATCAACAAAAACCGCCACCACTCCGCCGGCCCCGCCTCTAACGTTTCCGTCCGCCCCGGCACCCACCGCGTCTCCCCGATCACCCCCGCACCCGGCACCGCCTCCGGCAGCCACCCCGCCCACGGCAGCGAAAGCCACCGCACCACCACCTCCAGCGTCCCCCGCATCGCCACCTCCGTCGTCGTCTCCCAGAAAAACCCCACATGCCGCCCCAAAACCAACCCGCCCAGCATCGCCAAAACCCCCACATTGAAAGCCATCGCCGCCACCTGCGTCCCACGCACCAACCGCCACCCCAACATCCGCCGCGCCGTCCCGCCATCCATCAGCCCCGACCAGAAACCCCACCCCTCTCCACCCGAAAACCGCCGCGCCAACCGCGCCATCAACCCCTGCAAAACCCCGAACCCGCGCCCTGTCCCCCAACTCCCGCGCAACCCCAACGCCAGCACCGCCCCTAATAAAAACACCCACTGCACCCCGATCACCACCACCAGAAACAACCCCACATGCACCCCGCCCCGCACCCGGTCCCACCACCCCAACACCGCCGACCCACCCGCCAAAAACGCCAGAAAACCCAAACCCGCCACCACCCAACCCAACGCCTGACCCAACCGCCACCCCGGACCCGCTACCGATTCCCCACACCGCATTCCCCACCACACCCGCATCCCCACCCCCCGCGCCTCCGCCTCACCCAGCCCCACCACCGCCTCCCTCACCGCCCGCTTCTCCTCCCCAAGCACCTCCGGCCTCTCGGCCAACTCCGCCTCAAGGTCAATCCACTCCTCCAATCGCCATCGCCCGCTCGGTCCTGCCATCCCCGCCATTCCACACCCACCCCTGACCATGAAAAATCCCAACCCGCAACGCTTCGATTCAATCCGTGGCACGGGCATCCTGCCCGAAGCCCACAACCTCCCCCACTTCTCACTTCCCACTCCG
>SXGQ01463062.1_pt1 | contig 17898 bp, 12 predicted proteins | sample 3178371 | NCBI WGS metagenome assembly SXGQ01 (sample SAMN11356859, study PRJNA531348) | freshwater metagenome | isolation source: freshwater sample F1-20 | place: China: Fuxian Lake, Yuxi | collected 2017-12-25 | reverse complement strand
GCCCGATATCCACAACATCGGCCTGATGGAGCACCGCGCTACCCTGCGTATCAGCAGCCAGCATATCGCCAACTGGCTGCTGCACGGCATTGTCACAGAGGCACAGGTACGCGAAACCTTCGAGCGCATGGCCGGGGTGGTGGATAAGCAAAATGACGGTGACCCCCTGTACCAGCCCATGGCCGGGCGCTTCGACAGCTCCAAAGCCTACCAGGCTGCCTGCGACCTGGTGTTCAAGGGCTTGGCCCAACCCAGCGGCTACACCGAGCCACTGCTGCATGCCTGGCGGCTGAAGGTGAAGGCGGGGGGCTGAGGCAAGGCGCACTCGATCAAGTTGAGCCAAGAGCCATGCATGGGTGCATGAACCTACTCGAGGCGTCCGGGGCGCGTGCAAAGAAGGCCGTGGTCTCCTTGGAGGTGTGGGCCGAGTGGTTCTCCAGCACGACGATGCAGCGGTGCGGCGAAAGGGCTGCCTTATCACCGCACAATTTGCGGTGAATAACTTGCGCTTGCGGAGAATACGGCTCATAATCCCCGCATGAACGGCGGTGATTACACTTACATCTGGCAGGTCAGCGACTGGCCAAGCTGGCGCTACGACCTGGCTGCCCTGGCCCAGTCCTTGGCCGACGTCAGCCGGGCCCAGGGTCTGTTGATGGGACGACTGGCCGATGTCGGGATGGCGCTACGCGACCAGGCTAGCCTGTCGGCGCTGACCGAGGACGTCATCAAAACCAGCGAGATCGAGGGTGAACAGTTCAACGTCGAGTCTGTACGCTCCTCCATCGCTCGCCGACTCGGCGTCGACATCGGTGCCCTGGCCCCGGTGGACCGTCACGTCGAGGGCGTGGTCGAAATGGTGCTCGACGCCACCGCCAACTGCAACGCCGGGGTCACCCGGGATCGCTTGTTCGGGTGGCACGCAGCACTCTTCCCCACCGGTTACTCGGGCCTTGTCCGGATCAATGTGGGCGGCTGGCGTGACGACACCACCGGTCCGATGCAGGTAGTCTCTGGCCCGCTGGGGCGCCAACGTAAGCATTTCGAAGCGCCGCCGGCCGATCGACTTCAATCCGAAACCGACCGCTTGATCAACTGGGCCAACAGCGCGTCGAACGAGCCGCCGCTGATCAAGGCTGGGCTTGCACACTTGTGGTTTGTCACACTGCACCCGTTTGACGACGGCAATGGCCGCATTGCACGCGCTGTCGGCGACCTGTTCCTGGCCCGCGCCGATGGCAGCCCCCAGCGCTTCTACAGCCTGTCGGCGCAAATCCAGCGGGAGCGCAAGGCCTACTACGCCATCCTGGAACGCACGCAGAAGCAATCACTCGATGTCACCGAGTGGCTCGCCTGGTTTCTCGAAACCCTGCACCGCGCCGTCGATCAGGCACAGCACACGCTCGACGCCGTGCTAGCTAAGACGCGGTTCTGGCAGCGCTGGGCTGCACCGGGTTCTGCGCCGCTGAACGAGCGACAGGTGAAGCTGGTCAATCGGCTACTTGATGGCTTCGAGGGCAAGCTCACCAGCAGCAAATGGGCAGCAGTCGCCAAGTGTTCGCCGGACACCGCGCTGCGCGACATCACGGATTTGCTGGCCCGTGGCGTCCTGCGCAAATCGGACGCTGGTGGCCGCAGCACCAGCTATGAGCTGACCGACTCGGCGGAGTACTAGGGTCAATCCCTATTGAAAACCGCCTCAGCGCCTGTGATGCTTGAGAGCTTGCTTCATTGTCCTCACGGAGATTTTTATGCGCCTGATCAAACTGTTTTGTGCCCTGAGCCTTGCCGCCACCGGGGCTGTGTTTGCCCAAAATATTTCTGTCGCTACCGGCGGCACAGGAGGCGTGTATTACCCGATGGGGGGTGGCCTGGCCAATATCCTGTCCAAGCATGTGCCCGGCATGCAGGCCACCGCAGAGGTAACAGGCGGCTCGGTCGACAACCTCAACCTGGTGGGTAGCGGCAAGCCCTATGTCGCCTTCTCCATGGTCGACGCCGCGCTGGATGCGGCCAAGGGACAAGAAAAATTCACCAACCGAAAAGTCGATGTCAAGACACTGCTGGTGCTCTACCCCAACCGCATGCACGTGGTCACCCTCGAGTCCACCGGCATCAAAACCATGGCCGATTTGAAGGGCCGGCGGTTGTCTGCCGGCAGCCCTGGCAGCGCCACGGAAATCATGGCTTTTCGCCTGATGGAAGCTGCTGGCCTTGACCCCTTGAAAGACGTCAGCCGTGAGCGCCTGGGCGTGGCTGAATCGGCGAATGCCTTGAAGGACAGAAAAATAGAGGCGTTTTTCTGGGTTGGCGGCCTGCCCACTGCCGCAGTCACTGATCTGGCCAGCACCCCGGGCACCAAAATCAAGATGATTGACCATTCAGAAGCGGTTGCTGCCATGAACAAAAAATGGGGCAATTTATATTACGCCGACACCATTCCAAAAGCCACCTATGCCGGCATGGCCAGCGACAACAAAATTGCATCCGTAGCCAATATTTTGGTGGCCAATGGCAACCTGCCTGATGATCAGGCCTACAAGATCGTCAAGGCAGTTTTTGACTACCAAAAAGACCTGGTGGCAGTGCATCAGGAATACAGCAACCTCAGAATCGCCAGCCAGAAAAACGCCGCTACTTCAGTGCCATTCCATCCGGGGGCTGAGAAATACATCATCGAAAAAGGCGGCAAGCTTGACTGAACCCATTGCAGACACGCTTGACGAGCAGACCCGCCGGCAGGTTGAAAGCCTGATCAAAGAAGAAGAGGGAGACGCCAACCAGTACCGCGGCGCCCTTGGCGTGGCGCTCACGCTCACCGCTGTTTTGATGTCGCTGTTTCATCTGTATGCAGCCTATGCCATCGTGCCCGCCCAGCTGCTGCGCACGACCCATGTCACCTTGGTGCTGGTGTTTATTTTCCTGAGCTTTCCGATTGCGGCGCGCTTTAAAAATCGGCTGATGCCCTGGGACATCCTGTTCGCTATGCTGGCAGTGGCCACCTTGGTGTACGCCTACCTCGGCGGTGATGACTTCACTGACCGCAACACCTACCCCTTAGCCACCGATGTGGTGTTTGGCGGCGTCTTGATTTTGCTGATCCTCGAGGGCTTGCGCCGAACCAATGGCTGGGTGCTGCTGTCGGTCACAGTGGGGTTTTTGCTCTATGCGCTGTTTGGCAACCTGTTGCCCGCGCCCTGGACCCACAAGGGCTACGAGCTGCCGCGTCTGGTTGGCTTCATGTACATGACGCTTGAGGGAATTTTTGGCACTGCGGTGGATGTTTCTGCAACCCTGATTATTCTGTTCACCATCTTTGGTGCGTTTTTGCAGTTCAGCGGGGCGGGCAAGTTCTTCATTGATTTTTCCTTCTCCTTGATGGGTGGCAAGACCTCCAATGTTGGCAAGACCGTGGTGATGTCTTCTTTTTTGCTGGGTGGCCCGTCGGGCTCGGGTGTCGCAACCACGGTCACCGTTGGCGCTGTGGCCCACGACATGCTGGCCAAAGCCGGTTATGACAAAAATGCGGCGGGGGGGTTGCTGGCTGCTGGGGGTCTGGGTGCCATTATTTCGCCGCCGGTTCTCGGCGCTGCTGCATTCCTGATTGCCGAGTTCTTGAAAATTTCTTATCTCGATGTGTTGTTGATGGCCACAGTGCCTACTTTTTTGTTCTATCTCGGTCTGTATGTGATGGTCACCATTGACGCCCGCAAATACAGCATGAGCGGGCAAAAAATCCAGAACATCGAGGGCGCCTGGTCGCTGACCAAAAAATACTGGTTTCACTTTTTTTCGCTGATCTCCATTGTTGTTTTCATGATGCTCGGGTTTTCTCCGGTGATGTCGGTGTTTTGGGCCACGGTGGCCTCATTTGCGACCAGCTTTTTGCGCTCCGACTCAGCCATGATCCCCTATGCCATAGCCCGTAGCGGCACGCCTTTTTGGCAGAGCCTCTACCAGTCAAAGCTGATCGCGGCCCTGTCTGGCGGCTTTACCCAGGTGCTGTCGATAGCGGCAACCTGTGCCGGTGCAGGGCTGATCGTTGGCGTGGTGGTGCTCACCGGCTTGGGCCTGAAATTCAGCGCCATCGTGCTCGATTACGCTGATGGATCGCTATTTTTAACTGCCCTGTTCACCGGGCTGGTGGTCTGGGTGGTGGGCTTGGCAGTACCGGTGACCGCCTCCTACATCATCTGCGCAGTGATTGCAGCGCCCGCCATGATCAAGCTCGGCGTACCAGACTATGCAGCGCACATGTTTATTTTTTACTATGCGGTGCTCTCTGAAGTCTCTCCGCCCACGGCGCTGTCTCCCTTCGCCGCAGCAGCAATCTGCAAAGGAGACCCCTACAAAACCACCTTTCAGAGCTGGAAATACGTTGCACCTGCCATCTTGGTGCCCTTTATTTTCGTGCTCGACCCAGCCGGCGTGGCGCTGCTTTTGATGGGCAACACCAAAGCACTGGCAGCGGCTAATTGGGGTGAGATTGCCTGGATCACCTTCACAGCCTCGGCGGGCATTGTTGCCTTGGCTGGCGGTTTGCAAAACTGGTTCATCCTGAAAACCAGCTTCCTGGAGCGCTGGGTTCTGGTGGGCTCTGGCGTGGCGCTGACCTACCCGTCCACGGCCAGCGACATGGCGGGTGCGGCCGGTCTGGCGCTGGTGGTGGCCGCGCAGCTGCTGCGGCAGTCCAGACAGGCCCGCTCAACCGTCTAGCCACTGTCATGACCAAGCCAGAAACCGATCGCGCCATGCCGGACAACGGCACGCCAGGCATGACCAAGGGGCTCACCCACTATGGTGACCCTGGGTTCTCTTTGTTCTTGCGCAAAGCCTTTATCAAAGGCGCTGGTTTTACTGATTCGGCGCTGGTGCGCCCGGTCATCGGCATCACCAACACAGGCAGCGCTTACAACCCCTGCCACGGTAACGCCCCCCAATTGGTCGAGGCGGTCAAGCGCGGCGTGATGTTGGCCGGCGGCCTGCCCATGGATTTCCCGACCATCTCGATCCATGAGAGCTTCTCGCAGCCCACCAGCATGTTTTTGCGCAACCTGATGTCAATGGACACCGAGGAACTGCTGCGCGCTCAGCCCATGGATGCGGTTGTACTGATTGGTGGCTGCGACAAAACCGTGCCGGCGCAGCTGATGGGCGCTGCCTCGGCGGGTTTACCGGCGGTGCAACTGATCACCGGCTCGATGCTGACCGGCTCGCACCGGGGCGAACGGGTGGGCGCTTGCACCGATTGCCGCCGCTACTGGGGCAGGTTTCGTGCTGAAGAAATAGACCAGCATGAGCTCGCCGAGGTCAACACCCAACTGGTGGCAAGCGTGGGCACTTGCTCGGTCATGGGAACGGCCAGCACCATGGCCTGCATTGCTGAGGCCTTGGGCATGACCGTGCCGGGCGGCGCGTCGCCGCCGGCGGTCACGGCTGACCGCATGCGCATTGCCGAGCAAAGCGGCGCGCTGGCCGTTGGCATGGCGCGACAGGGCTTGACGATTGACAAAGTACTCACCGAGAAAGCCTTCGAGAACGCGATGCGGGTGCTGCTGGCCATTGGCGGCTCAAGCAACGGTATCGTTCACCTGACCGCGATTGCCGGGCGCATGGGTTTTCAGATGGACTTGCAGGCACTCGACCGCATGGGGCGGGAAACCCCGGTGTTGCTTGACCTGAAGCCCTCGGGCCAGCACTACATGGAGGACTTCCACCACGCCGGTGGCATGGCCACTCTGCTGCGCGAACTCAAGCCCCTGCTGCATCTCGATGCCATGACGGTCACCGGACGAACCCTGGGCCAGGAGATCGAGGCCGCCGGGCCGGGCTTCAAGCAGCAGGTGGTTCGGCCCATGAGCCAGCCCATCTATCCCCAAGGCGGCATGGCTGTTTTAAGGGGTAATTTAGCCCCCGGTGGCGCCATCATCAAGCAATCTGCCGCCAACCCGGTGTTGATGGAGCATGAGGGCAGCGCTGTGGTTTTTGAAAACCTTCAAGACCTGGCTGAGCGGATTGATTCGCCTGACCTGGATGTCAACGCAGATGATATTTTGGTGCTCAAGCACATCGGCCCCAAGGGCGCTGCGATGCCCGAGGCCGGCTACCTGCCCATACCCAAAAAGCTGGCGCTGGCCGGGTGTAAGGACATGGTGCGAATCTCAGATGGCCGCATGAGTGGTACCGCCTTTGGCACTATCGTGTTGCACATCACACCAGAGTCCGCCATTGGCGGGCCGCTAGCCTATGTGCAAAACGGCGACCGCATTCGTTTAAGCGTGGCGCGCCGCGAACTCTCCTTGCTGGTCAGCCAGACCGAGTTGGCCCAACGCCAAGCCAGTCAACGGGTCTCGCCGCCCAGCGCACAGCGGGGCTACCTCAAGCTGTTTTTGCAAAGCGTGACCCAAGCCGACCAGGGTGCTGATTTTGATTTCTTGATGCCTCCGATGACGGCGGTCATCCCGCGCAACCCTTGAGCCTGGGCTCAAACCAGACACACTGTTTTTTGAATTACGCTTGGGGCCATGCCATCTCAGCCGCAAGTACCTGCCCCGACAGCGCCAGTCAACTGCTGGCAATGCCGACATTTTGCGACCAGCTGGGACCCCGCACTGCCCTACAGCTGCAAACTTTTGGGCTTCAAAACCCGGATGCTGCCGTCGATGCAGGTTATGCAGATCGATGGACGACCCTGCCAAGGTTTTGCACCCAAAGCCACGCTGCCCAAGGGTGGGTGATTTCAAGGTCTGGCGCGTCAACTGTCGCTCAGTCCGAGGGCTGGGCCGATGCTTGTGTATGCTGTCAACCGGCCCAAAATTTTTTACCGGCTCCCCAGCACCATGACAAGCCCCTCTGTGCCTGCCCGTCCCCTGCGTTTGGGCGTTTTGGGATGCGCCAATATTGCCAGGCAGTTTGCCCGTGATGTGGCCTCTAGCCCCTGGGTCAGCGTGGATGCCGTGGCGAGCCGGCGCAGCGAGACCGCCCTGGCGTTTGCCAAGGCCTGTGGCATTGGGCGTTGGCACGGCAGCTACGAAGCCATGTTGGCTGATGCACAGCTTGATGCGATTTACCTGCCCCTGCCCAACAGCCTGCACGCAGAATGGGCGATCAAGGCAGCGCAAGCGGGCAAGCATGTGCTGTGTGAGAAGCCGCTGGCGCTAAGCCTGGCGCAGGCGCAGGCGATGTTTGATGCAGCACGCCAACACCGGGTGATGCTGCTGGAGGCTTTTCCCTACTACTTTCAGCCCCAGACCGGCGCCATGCTGGCGGTGCTGGCGCGGGGGGAGATCGGCCAGGTGAGGTCGGTGCAGGCGAGCTTTGGCTTCACCATGTCCAACCCGGTGGGCAATATCCGCTTGCAGCCTGACTTGGGAGGTGGCGCATTGCTCGATGCCGGCTGCTATGCCCTGAGCCTGATACGCTTGGTCATGGGTGTGGCGCCTCAGCGTGTGCGGGCTGACGCCAGTTGGGCGGCGTCTGGCGTGGACATGAGCCTGATGGCAAGTTTGTATTACGCCGATGGCCGGCGCGCCCAGCTCTCTTGCGCCATGGATGTGGCCAACCACCGGCATGCCACCGTTGTGGGTACTTTGGGTACGCTGGAGACCGAATACCTGAACCACACCGCGCAGCAAGCTGGCGACAACGCCTACGGCTACTTGCCTGGCCAACTGCGGGTGCGCCGTGGCACCGCCAACACCATTGCCTTTGAGGACATTGTCTGCGGCGTGGGCAGTGGCTTTGCGTTTGCCACCGAGGCATTTGCGGGCGTGGTGCAGGCCGGCGATTTTGCTGCCATCGAGCGCGCCGCCTCGGCGAGTTTGGACAATGCGGCGACGCTCGAGGCACTGGGAGCCAGTGCGCGTTCGGGCCGTGCGGTGGAGCTGCCAATGCCCGGCGCCTGAGGCCATGCTTGTACCGATAATCAGCTATCCCATTTCCCACACAGGCCTGTCATGATCCCGCTTATCAATCTCGGCAAGAGTTCCCTCAAAGTCTCCAGGCTCTGCCTGGGCAGCATGATGTTTGCTGACCAGACCGATTTGGCCGAGGCCCGCAGCATGGTCGCCTACGGGCATGCCAATGGCTGCAATTTCATCGACACGGCGGATGTTTATACGCTGGGCCAATCAGAGACCATGGTGGGTGAGTTGTTACAGAGGCAGCGCCACGACTGGGTGTTGGCCAGCAAGGTCGGCAACGCGATGTCGCAGCGTCCCAATGAGGGCCACTACGCACGCGCTTGGATGCTGCGCGCCTGTGAAGACAGCCTGCGCCGCCTCAAAACCGAACACATCGACATCTATTACCTGCACCGTGACTTTGCGGGCCTTGATCTCGAAGAGCCCTTGCGAGCCATCGAGGCCCTGCTGCGCTCGGGCAAGATACGCTACTGGGGGGTGTCGAATTTTCGGGCTTGGCGCATCAGCGAGATGGTGCACATGGCGCGCCAGTTCAACATGCCTGGGCCGGTGGTTTGCCAGCCCTATTACAACCTGCTCAATCGCCTGCCTGAGGTGGAAATCCTGGAAGCCTGCGGGCATCACGGTTTGGGCGTGGTGCCCTACAGCCCGATTGCGCGCGGTGTCTTGACTGGCAAATACGCCCCGGGCCAAACGCCGTTGGCAGGCTCGCGCGCCTCGCGCGCCGACAAGCGAATGATGGAGACCGAGTTTCGGCAGGAGTCCCTGGCGATTGCTCAAACCCTGCGCCAGCATTGCCAGGACAAGGGGGTTTCGCTGGCCCATTTCGCCACCGCCTGGGTGCTGGCTAACCGGCATGTCAGCTCGGTGATTGCCGGCCCGCGCACCCTGGCTCAATGGCAAGATTATTTTGCTGCGCTGCAGGTTCAAATCACGCCCGAAGACGAGGCCTTGGTCAACCGCCTGGTGGCTCCGGGGCATCCATCCACGCCGGGCTACAACGACCCGGCCTATCCCTTTAACGGCCGCTGAAGCAAAGCCCCGCCAGCCAAGCGGTGGGCATTGCCCGCAGCGCCTGTATGCCCCTACCGCCAAACCCTCCTGCCGCCGGCCTGAACCTGGCTCAGCAAGAGGCCGTGAATTTCATGCACGGCCCCTGCTTGGTACTGGCTGGGGCGGGCACAGGCAAAACCCGCGTCATCACGCACAAGATCACCCGCCTTATTCAAAGCGGCTTGGAGCCGCGGCGCATCGCCGCTATCACCTTCACCAACAAGGCTGCGGCCGAAATGCGCGAACGCAGCAAAGGCCTGATTGGAGGGGCGGCCAAAGAGGTGCTGATGTGCACTTTTCACGCGCTCGGGGTGCGCATGCTGCGCCAAGATGGCGAGGCGCTGGGTCTCAAGCCCCAGTTCTCTATTTTGGACAGCGACGATGTTGCCGGCATTTTGAAGGACGCCGGTGGCACGGTTGACACCGCCACCGCGCGGCAATGGCAATGGACCATCAGCATGTGGAAGAACATGGGGCTCAATGCCGAGGGCGCCGCGCTGGCGGCCAAGGACGAGGACGAACGCCAGATCGCCCGGGTAATGGCGCAGTACCAGGCCCGCTTGGCGGCCTACCAAAGTGTCGATTTTGATGATTTGATTGGCTTGCCGCTGAAGTTGCTCCAGCAGCACGAGCCGGTGCGCCAGCGTTGGCAAAGCATGATGGGCCATGTGCTGGTAGACGAATACCAGGACACCAATGCCACCCAATACGAATTACTCCAGTTGCTGGTGGGCGGCCAGCCAGCGGCCAGCGCCCGTTTTACCGCGGTCGGCGATGACGACCAGTCGATTTACGGATGGCGCGGCGCTACGCTGGACAACCTGCGCAAACTGCCGCTTGATTTTCCTAAGCTCAAGGTGATCAAGCTGGAGCAAAACTACAGCTCCACCAGCGCGATTTTGCGCGCTGCCAACCACGTGATTGGCCTCAACCCCAAGTTGTTTGCGAAAAAGCTGTGGAGTGACCTGGGCGAGGGCGAGCCAGTGCGCGTGGTCGATGCAGACAACGAAGAGCACGAAGCCGAGCGCACCGTAGCGCGGATTCAAAGCCTGCGGGCCGGCCACTCGGCGGTCGGCGGGCCGCAGTTCCAGGAATTCCGGCACTTTGCCATCTTGTACCGCGCCAACCACCAGGCCAAGGTGTTCGAGAAAGCCCTGAGAAAGGCCCAGATTCCCTACAAGGTATCGGGTGGCACCAGTTTTTTTGACCGGACCGAAATCAAAGATCTTTGCGCCTGGTTTCGGCTCTGGCTCAACCCCGATGACGACCCGGCTTTTTTGCGTGCGGTGACCGTACCCAAGCGCGGCATCGGGCACCAGACGCTGCAACAACTCGGCAGCTTTGCCAGCCGCTACCGAATCAGCCTGTTCGAGGCGCTTTTCTCGGCCTCCCTGGGCAGTGTGTTGAGCACCCGGGGCGTTGACGGCCTGCACGAGTTTGGGCGCTATGCCAACGACCTCAGCTACCGCGCCCGTCACACCCGGGGCGAGGAGGCAGCGCTGGAGTTTTTGCGCGACTGGCTGAAGGAAATCGACTACGAAAAACATCTTTTTGATGGTGAAGACAGCGCCGCATTGGCCACTGCTCGCTGGTCCAATGTGATGGATTTTTGCGAATGGATGGCCGGGCGCTGCGGCGGCGATGTGCAAGACCTTGCAGGGGTTGGCAGCCCGGGCGAAATCAAGACCCTGCTGGAGGTGGCGCAAACCGTCTCGCTGATCTCCACCCTCAACGAGCGGGAGACCGAGCAAAACCTGGTCACGCTGTCAACCCTGCATGCGGCCAAGGGGCTGGAGTGGCCCCATGTGATGTTGGTTGGGGTCACCGAGGGTATGTTGCCGTTTCGCCCCGGCGAGGACGACTCGGCGCAAGACATCGCCACCCGTTTGGAAGAAGAGCGGCGCCTGATGTACGTGGGCCTGACCCGGGCCCAGCGCAGTCTGGCCGTGAGCTGGAGCCGAAAACGAAAAAAAGGTCGAGACATGGTGGCCGTGTTGCCCAGCCGTTTTATTGCCGAAATGGCCCTAGACAGCGCCACCACGCGGGAAGACCCGCGCGAAAAACTGCGTGCACTGCGCGCTGAATTTGCCAAAAAAGCCGAAGACAAGGCCGCGGCGCAAGCCGGCTCGCCGGTGCGACCAGCTTAGGGCTCGCACCTGCCGTGCCGGCCGGCCGAGCAGGCGACCCAAGCAGGCGAGCTTGACAGCCGAGGGCGGCGACAATGGCGTCCGTGTTGTCGATCGTGCTCGTTACCCTTCCTTTTTTCGCCCTGGTGCTGTGCGGTTATATCGCCGTGCAGAGGCGTTTGCTGCCGCTTGAGGCGATCCCCGGGCTCAACAGTTTTGTCTTGTTTTTCGCATTGCCCTGTATGTTGTTTCGTTTTGGGTCGGGCACGCCCCTGGCGCAGTTGCTCGATGCCAGTGTGTTCTTCACCTACTTGCTGTGTGCCCTGCTGATGGTGGGTTTCACCGTGATGTTCAGCCTCAACCAACGGATTGGCTGGAACGATGCGGCCTTTGGTGCACTGGTGGCAGCCTTCCCGAACACCGGCTTCATGGGCGTGCCGCTGCTGGTGGCGTTGCTGGGGCCGGCTGCTTCCGGGCCAGCCATTGTGACCATCATGGCCGACCTGCTGGTCACCAACTCGCTGTGCATCGCACTGTCGCGCCTGGACGGCGCCCAACAGCAGGGGGCCAGAACCGCTGCCATACAGGCGCTCAAAGGGGTGGTGTCCAACCCCATGCCCTGGGCTATTCTGCTGGGCGCCCTGTTCTCGGCGCTGGACCTGCGACTGCCCACTGCGCTGGAGCAAACCGTGAGCCTGCTTGCTGATGCGGCCTCGCCGGTGGCCCTGTTCACCATTGGTGCGGTGCTGGCCCGTTCCCGCCTGCTCAGCGCCAGTGGCGCGCCGCGCGCCCTGCGCTACGGCGACTACCTGCCGGTAGTGGCTTTCAAACTGCTGTTGCACCCGCTGCTGGTTTTCCTGATCGGTGCGCTGGCCATCCGGCTGGGCGTGCCGCTGACCTATTCCGCCCTGACCGTGATCGTGCTGGTAGCCGCGCTGCCAAGTGCCAGCAATGTCACCGTGTTGTCCGAGCGTTTTGGTGCGGATACGGCGCGCGTGGGCAACATTGTTTTAATCAGTACTGCCCTGGCTTTTCTCAGCTTCAGCCTAGTTGTCAAGCTGCTGCGCTGAGTCTGGCCCGGAGTCTTCAAATGCGCTCAAATGCTCAGCGGATCCACATCGATCGCCCAGCGGATCAAACCGCGTCCGGCCGGCTGAGTGCGCAGAGCCTGCAACGTGGCCTGCCAAGCGCCGAGAAATTTTTGCAGGGCCAGGCGCGATCCGCTTTCCACCAGCATTTGTGCCCGCTCTACATTGGCGATCCGCTGAATGCTCATGGGCACCGGTGGAAACAGGCTCACCTGCTCGAGCAGCTCTGCCAGCGCCGTGGTCGTTGCCGCGGCGCTGGCGGCACTTAAAAAGCCTTGTGCGATGTCTTGGGTACGCGCCTCAGCGCGCACCAGCGCCTGGTAGCTGAACGGTGGCATCGCAGCCTGCGCCCGCTCCTGCAGTTGCTGCTGGGCAAAGGCTGGGTAGTCGTGCCGTTTGAGTGCCGCAAACAGAGGGTGGTGGGGGTGAAAGGTTTGCAGCCACATTTCGCTTTGGCTGCCCATGCCAGCGTCACGCCCGGCCCGGCCGGCGGCTTGCATCAGCAGACCAAACAGGCGCTCGGGTGCCCGGAAGTCGCTGGAAAAAAGCGCCCCGTCGGGGTTAACCGCGGCCACCAAGGTGATGCGGCGAAAGTCGTGGCCCTTGGCAATCATCTGTGTGCCGACCAGCACGTCGATGTCGCCGGCGTGCACCTGTGCGAGTTGCGCTTCCAGGCTGCCTTTGAGTCGGGTGCTGTCGGCATCAATGCGGGCAATGCGCACGGGCTCGCCCTCGGGCTTCAAGGCTGACGCGGTGTTGGGGCGACGCACGTCAGCGAGCAGCTCCGCCAGATGCTCTTCAAGCCGCTCAGTGCCCCGGCCCATGGGCGCAATGTCGGGATTACCGCAGGCCGGGCAGGCGCGCGGCACCGGCTCGGTGAAGCCGCAGTGGTGGCAGCGCAGAGTCCGGTCGATTTTGTGAAACACGCGGTAGGCGCTGCAGTGCGGGCATTCGCTTTTCCAATCGCAGTCCCGGCAGTGCAACACGGGGGCATAGCCGCGCCGGTTTAAAAACACCATGCTTTGCTCGCCCCGCGCCACCCGCTGTGCGATCGCCTCAAGCAGTGGCGGCGAGAGCACTCCGTGTTTGGGCTGGTGGTTCATGTCCACCCGACGTACCTGCGGCAGGCCGTCTGGCTGGGCACTGAGCCGCGCCTGCCCATCGGCGGGCGAGGCATCCCGGCCGATCCGGCTGGCCATGGTCAGCCGGGTGTAACGCCCGCCCTCGGGGCGGCTGTGGTGCCAGCTTTCCAGGGAGGGTGTGGCCGAGCCCAGCATCACCCTGGCGCCCTCCAGCTGTGCCCGGTACACCGCCAGGTCGCGCGCCGAATAGCGTGCTCCCTCCTGGCTTTTGTAACTCGGGTCGTGCTCCTCATCAACCACGATCAGTTGCAGGCTGGGCATCGAGGCAAAAATCGCCATGCGCGTGCCCAGCACAATGCGCGCCGCCCCGCTGTGGGCCGCCAGCCAGCTGTGCAGCCGCTGCGCCGGTGTCATGCCGCTGTGCATGGCCACCAGGGCCTGTTGGCCGAACCGTGGCGCAAAGCGGGCCCGAAAGCGGGCTTCGAGTTGGGGCGTGAGGTTGATCTCGGGCACCATCACCAGTGCCTGCGCTTGCGGCGAGCGGGCCAACAGCCGCTGCACCAACTGCAGGTAGACCTCGGTTTTACCGCTGCCGGTGGCGCCAAACAGCAGGCCAGGTTTGCGGTCCTGCTCAAACTCTGCGAGCACCTGCAATTGGTCGGGTGTCAAGGCCACCGGCTCGAAGTCTGGGGGCGTTGGCGTGGAGGGCGGGTCGGCCAGGGTCTGGCGCTTGAGCCGGCGCCCGATTTGCACCGCACTGAGCTCGCGCAGCTGCGGGGGCAGCGCCGCCAGTACCACCTCCCCGATTGAGCGCTGGTAATAGCTGGCGCTAAATTGAAGCAACTGCCGCCAGACGGCGTTCAGCGGCGCAATGCCATCGAGCACCCCGGCCAGTGGCCGCAGTTTTTCGGGTTCCGGCAACTGGGCTGCTGCGGCGGGCCCATCCCAGACCACGCCAAGCAATTCGCGCTGCCCCAAAGGTACCCGCACCAGACTGCCCGGCGTGGGTGCTTGCTCACTCCAGTAGCTCAGCACACTGCCCATCTGGCTGTGCGCCGGCAAATGGACCAGCACCTGGATGACCTGTTTCACATGGGCCCCGAGCTTGGCCTGCAATATCGATGTGAACTGTTGAAAACCTCCTTAAGTGCTTGATTCATATTGGATTTATGACAAGTCCAGTGTTTCTGTGGATAACTTTGTTGATATCTCACCTTCGCTGGCTTGAAACCCTTGCAAATCAAGGCTTTCATTGGAATGCCCATAAAAAAAGCAAAATATTAAAACCATATACATCAACAACTTGCATCAGCTACTGCTTTTGTAGCGGATATTCTGCCAAGAGCCCTGCTTGGCGCGGTGCAGCAAGATATTTGTGCATAACTGGCATTCCTGCGCAGCCACTGGACTCAAAATATGCTAGGCGTGCCCAGCACTCATGCTCCCCGTTGGCTGCGGGAATGGCTGTGCACGGCTTGTACCAGGGCGGACACATGCTCGGGCGGCGTGTGCTGGCTGATGCCGTGACCAAGGTTGAAAATATGCGTGGCGCCCTCGCCGCTGCCCATGTGTGGAGTGCCAAAGCTGTCGAGCACCCGGCCTACCTCGCTGGCAATCTGCGCTGGCTGTGCAAACAGCACATTGGGGTCGATGTTGCCCTGCAAGGCCTTGCTGTGGCCCACCAGCGCCCGCGCTTGGGCCAGGTTCACTGTCCAGTCCAGCCCCAGCACCTCGCAGTCCAGCCCGGCCATGTCTGGCAGCCACAGGCCGCCCCCCTTGGTGAACACAATGCGCGGAATGGTGATGCCGTCCTGGCTGCGCTTGAGTTGCGCCAGCACCTGTGCCGTGTAAGCCAGGCTGAACTGCTGGAAAGCGCCGTCGGCCAGCACGCCACCCCAGCTGTCAAAAATCATCACCGCCTGGGCCCCGGCCTCGATCTGCGCATTCAGGTAGACGGCCACTGCATCCGCATTGATCTGCAGCATGCGGTGCATCAGGTCGGGGCGGCTGTAGAGCATGGTCTTGACCAAGCGGTAGTCGTCTGAGCCGGCGCCTTCGACCATGTAGCAAGCCAGGGTCCAGGGGCTACCCGAACAGCCGATCAGCGGCACCCGGCCGTTCAGGGCGCGGCGGATCGAGGTCACGGCATCAAACACATAGCGCAGCTTGTCCATGTCGGGCACCGCCAGCTGCGCGACCGCCGCCTCGTCGCGCACCGGGTGGGCGAATTTCGGGCCTTCCCCCAGCGCAAACGACAGGCCCAGCCCCATGGCGTCGGGCCCGGTCAGGATGTCGCTGAACAAAATGGCCGCGTCCAGCGGGTCGCGCTCCAGAGGCTGCAGCGTGACCTCGGTGGCGTAGTCGGTGTTGGTGGCCAAGCCCATGAAGCTGCCGGCCCGGGCCCGGGTGGCGCGGTATTCAGGCAGATAACGCCCCGCCTGGCGCATCAGCCAGACCGGCGTGTGCTCGGTCGCTTGGCGCAGGCAGGCGCGAATAAACGTGTCGTTTTGCAGCGGCGCGTAGTTGCCGGCGGGGGTAGGGCTGGGGGCGGTTGCATTCATAGTTGCAAGATTGTGCAGCAAACCACTGTGGGCAGTAGGGGTCAAATCCGCGTCGGCTTGAACAAACTGCGCAGCCGCTAGCTGATTCGGGGGCGGACCCCGGTCATGAAAAGATTGACGCAGTCATCAGTCGATCGCCAACGGGAGGGGCAGCGGCTGGGTCGCAGGCCTTGTCTTGCGCATTGCTATCATTGCCATCGTAACCAGCCGCTCTGCCGGTGACGAGTCATTTCGACCCAAGCTTTTCACCCGGGAAAAACATGAAGTTAAAAACCCTAGCCGCCAAGATGGCGCTCACCATTGCCGCCGCTGTTGCAGCTGCGCCCGTTATTGCCGCCGATTGGGTGGTTGGGGCCAACATCGGCAATGTGCCTTGGCAGTTCCAGGACGCCAGCGGCAAATTTGTTGGGTTTGAGGTGGATCTCGTCAACGAGGTGGCCAAGCGGGCCGGCAAGAGCGTACAGATCGAGAACATACCTTTTAACGGCCTGTTCCCGGCCGTGCAGTCTGGCCGTATCCAGATCGCCATTTCGTCCATCACCATCACGGCAAAGCGGCTCGAGTCTCTGGCCTTTGCACAGCCCTACTATGACAGCGACCAATCTCTGTCCGTGCTTAAGGCCACCAAAATCGAAAAACTTGAAGACCTCGCTGGCAAAACCGTGGGGGTAGACACGGCATCGACTGGCGACATCTACACCACGGAAAACACGGGCAAGTACAAGATTGCCAAGATTTCCCGCTGCGAGGGCCTGGCGCCAGCCATGCTCGATCTGGCCGCTGGCCGCATTGACGGCTACATCAGCGACATCCCGGCCGTGGAGTACTACATCAAGGACAAGCCCCAGTACCGCATCGCCGCCCGCATCCCGACCAACGAGCGTTATTCGTTCATGTTTGCCAAGACTTTCGCCGATGCCGGCAAGATCAATGACATCATCACCACGCTCAAAAAAGAAGGCTTTGTCGCTGCCACCCATCAAAAGTGGTTTGGCACCACCCCGCCGGCCACTTCGTCGAGCGTCAAGGTGATGGACGTGCCCAAGCTCTGAGCTTGCAAATCGGCAGGGCAGGTTCGCGGGGCCAGCTCAGGTGACAGGCCCTGCCCTTGAGCTTGCGCTACCTTGGTGCCCGGCATGAACCTGATTGACACATTCTTCAACTGGGCGGTGTTCAGGGACTCTCTGCCAGCCCTGTTGCAAGGGTTGTGGATCACCATCCTGCTGGGCGTGGTCAGTATCCTGGCTGGCCTGGTCAGTGGCCTGCTGATGGCGCTGCTGCGCCTGTATGCACCGGCACCTGTGCGGGCGCTGGCCCGCATCTACATTGACGTGTTCCGCTCCATTCCTTTGCTGGTGCTGCTGGTGCTGGTTTACTACGCGCTGCCCTTTGTGGGCATTCGTCTGAGCTCTTTTGCTTCGGCCGCCACGGCGCTGACCCTGGTGTCTTGCGCCTACACGGCCGAAATCTTTCGTGCTGGCATCGAGGCTATTCCCAAGGGGCAGTTCGAGGCGGCTGAGGCGATCGGCCTCGGGTTTTTCAGCAGCATGCGCGACGTGATCCTGCCGCAGGCTTTTCGGATCGTGGTGCCGCCGCTGACCAGCAACTGCATCAATGTGCTCAAGGACACCGCCCTGGCGTCGGTTGTGGCCATGCCCGACCTGCTCAAGCAGGCCACCCAGGCGCAGGCGCTCTCGGCCAACCCCACACCGTTGATCGGCGCAGCGCTGCTCTACCTGCTGCTGCTGCTGCCACTGGTGCGCTTGGTCGGCTATTTTGAGGCGCGCCACCGTGCTGCCACCCGTTGAAAGCCAGCCTGCCATGACCGCGTCGTCTGTTGCAGAACCAGCCCCGAAAACCGCAGCCGAGCCGCTGATTCGTATCCGCGGCCTGCACAAGTTTTACGGTGCTTTTGAAGCGCTCAAGGGCATTGACCTCGATGTTCGCAGCGGCGAGGTGGTGGTGCTGATCGGGCCATCTGGCTCGGGTAAATCGACCCTGATCCTCTGCATCAACCTGCTGGAGGACTATGACCGCGGTGAGGTGCTGGTTGATGGCAAGCGGGT
>SXGQ01755904.1_pt1 | contig 17900 bp, 14 predicted proteins | sample 3178371 | NCBI WGS metagenome assembly SXGQ01 (sample SAMN11356859, study PRJNA531348) | freshwater metagenome | isolation source: freshwater sample F1-20 | place: China: Fuxian Lake, Yuxi | collected 2017-12-25 | reverse complement strand
GTGTACCGCGGTCTGCAGGAGGGCGTGGTCCTGGGCCCAGAGCGCCACCTGCCGGCAGGCGATCACGACGTCCCGAACCGAGATGAGGTGCGGCTGCTGGCGGAGCTGGTGGAAGATGGTGAGGGCAGGGGAGAGTGGGTGGCCGTCGTGCCAGCCAGTGAGCTCGTCGGGGCGGAAGGGCCGACCGGCGAAGAGCTCCTTTCGCTCCCCTTGGCCAGCCTCCGCCCACGCGCGGACGGCGGCGTACGTGCGCAGCAGCTCCGCTCCGAGTGCTTCACCGACGATTGGGGATCCGAGCTCCTCCAGCAGCTTCGCATCGTCGAGCGGCCATCTGGGCGCGGCCGGAATCGACCATGTTGTCTGCGTGGCAGATGCCCTGTCGACGCCCATTGTGGTCCCAGGTAAACGAAGTGCGCACAGTACCGGACATGATAGTAGGCATACTCTGTTCGCGCCATCCAGTGCATCAGACTGCTGCGTGCGCTCATCCGCCGCTCACGAGCATCGTCCAGCGCCTCAGTTCCCGCTCCCGTAAATGTTGCGCAGGGCCCAGCAGTGGTCGAGCCACTTCCGCATCGCCACGCTGTCGGTTTGGTCCCGCGGTGGAGGCGGCAGCTGGCGTTCCGGGATGCGCAGTGGCGGCGGCGTGAAGTAGTTCTCGTCTCCCACCACGCCCGACGTGGGAGGAGGGAGGGCCTGCAGCCGCTGGAGTGCCGGAATCGCCCAGTGCGCATCCGGGTCGTGCGCTGCTGGCGCGGAAGCGGCCGCGCGTATCGTCGCCAGGACCAAAGAAGAATCCATCGTGCACCGTGTCCTCCTGGTGGCCATCGCCGGTTGCCCGGCACCAGTTCACGGTGCACCACACTTATTCCGCTATAAAGACCTGATTTTTGGTCGATCGCGGCTGGTGTAACCTTCTGGTGTTTCAGGACTGCCGCCTCCGGCAGGTCCATCGCCCCCAATCGCGGGCGGCCCATTTCGCACACATGCCCCGGGACCCTCGGAATCGTGATGGCGCGGTCAAAGCTTAGAAATCAAATCCACTCACTTTGCGCCGCGGCCCCTCAGCGAGCTCGATCCCGGCCTCGGCGACGAGCTTGATGTGCTTCGCCAGGGCGGGAAGTCGCTTCACCACCCATTCTTGATCTGACAACGACAGCCTGCGCAACGCATCCGGCAAGTCGTGGAGGTCGGGCGTCTTGCCCAGCCGCTGCAGCCGGAAAACCGCGTCCGCCTCTCGCCCCTCCGCAACGTCTACGTGGGTGCTGGCCGCCTTCCGTACTTCTGCCCGAGTTGCCGATTTCGGTAGCCCAAAGACCTCGCCTGCCTCGCGAAACGCTGCCGTGCAGGCGCGTACCTTCTCCAGGTACCACTCGCCATCGTGAGCAGCCAAACGGAGATCCCCGTCACCCACCGGGTTCACAAAGACGCGCTTTTCAGGGTTGCTGCTCCATACGAACTGCCGCTTGGTTGCTTTGGCGGCGCCGGATCTCAGCGCGGCCGAGAACTCGCGGGAAAACGCAGCGCGCTCGAACTCCAGCAGCCCGAGCATCTCGCGCTTCCGCGGGCCGCCGAGCTGATCGAACCATCCCAGGAATGCGCCGGGGTCGCGCAGTGTTTCGCCCAGCTGCGTCTTGAACTTGCGCCTTGCCGTCTGAACGCGCTTTTCCGCCGTGTCCAGGCCAGACAGCCGGTCCTTGGCTGCGAAGGCTTCCGAGGCGGCGTCATTCGCCTCACTCAATCGCGCGTTGCCGTCCAGCGCACGAGTAGCCATGTGGAGGAATTTCTCCGCCTCTTCGCTCCCTGCGCCGTCCACAGTGCGACCGCCTTCGTGGGGCTGCGGCGTGCTGTCAGGTATTGCGGAAGATGCGCCTGTCAGCGTCTTGCCCATGAACTCTACGGACCGCTTCTGCCCAAGCCGTTCGATACGCGCAGACAGCTCCGCCCACGCGGACTCATCGCGCTCAGGCCATGCGGGCGCCGGCGCATTCTCTGCGGCCGCGTCCATCATCGGCGGCGGCTCGGGTGCGCTGACTGGCTCGATCTCCCGCGGGGCTTCCGGAGGTATCGAGGACAGCGGCGGGTTAGCCACGATTTCGGGGTTCTCTACTGCCGGGGCGGGCTGGTCCGGTGCCACGTCCCGAACGGCCGCTGCAGGAGCGCCAGACTCAAGCGGAGCCGGAGCTTGGGACCAGAGCTCGACCTGCTCCTCGTCGGCTTTCCGCGCTGCGCGCTTCTGCGGCTTTCGCTGCGGCTCCTGGCGAAGCGGTTCCACGCCGGATCGGGCGGAATAAATGCTCAGCGCAGGCGGCCCCACTTCTTTCCTGACCGGTTCCGGCGTCTGGCTGGGCTCCGGCGCTTCGGCCGTCGCCGGCGCAGCGGTCGTGACCCCCAGCGATGTCTCGGCCGGCAGGGGCACCGCAACGGCCGCTGCGGGTGCGGGCGCGTGCGATTCCGCCTCGCGCGGCTGCAGCACGGGAGCATGCTCCGGGGCATGGCCGGTCTTCTCTCGCTGATGTTGGGGAGGATCCCTGAAAAGGTCAGCAATCCCATGCCCTACATCGCCGAACTGCGGAGTGCGGTTGCTGCGGATGGATTGATGATGCTCGTCGAGGTCGGTGTGACCCGCGGTGGCCGCGATCGTTTGCGCGGCGGATTCTCTGGGCAGGGTGGGCGTGGCAGGCAGCACGACGGGCGCAGGCGGAGCCGCGGCCGCGATCGGAGGTGTCACATCCTCTGGCCGGCGGTCCAGACGCTCCTTGAGGCGGGAGCCGGAGAACGCGCGGCCGACGTCGGACGCCTTCACCTCCTGGGCTCCGTCCGTCAGCACGAATCCGCCGCCCTTGGCGCGCAGCGTGAGCCCGTGGCGGGCGAGGCCGCGCTCCAGTTCCTCCCACGTGTCGGCGTGCTCCAGCACGGGACCGGCCTGCGCCCGGACCTGCTTCAGAAAGCGCGCACTCCCGCGCACCGGTGTGGGCGCCAGCTCAGGCTCCACACCGGCCCCGGGGCGCTCCGCACCGCGTGTCGGCGCAGGCCCGAACAGTTCGTTGATGCCATATCCTGCATCGCCGAACTGCGGGATGCGCTTGGGGCGGACGGTAGGCGGAGCAACCACGATGCGCTCCGACCGGCGGACGGGCTCGATGTCCGCCACAGCCCTGCGGGCCCGATAGTCCGGGTACCCGCCGAAGCGCTTCTCCAGGTGGTATCGCGAGAAGGCACGCCCGACCTCCGACGCCTTCACCTGGTGCTTGCCATCCGTGATCCTGAATCCACCGCCCTTCACGGTGAGCGCCAGCCCCTGCTCGGCCAGGCCGCTCTCCAGCGCTGCCCACGAGCCCGCCTGCGCCAGGATCGGCGTTGCGCGCTCAGTCACGTCCTGCAGGAAGGCGCGATCTCCTCGCCTGGGACCCGGTAGCGGCTTGATCCACTGCGCTCCCGGCTGCCAGCCCTCCGTGTGTCCCTCGCGCGTGCGGTCCAGCGAAGGAACGGGTGCGTGCCGTCCCGGAACGACCCGCAACCCGAGCTCAACCTCCTGCGCGCGCAGGCTACGCTCCATCCGCCCGTAATCCCACCACTTGCGCCAGAGCACGAACCGCGTCGGATGCACGCGGTTGACGATGAAGTGCAGGTGCGGGTGCGAGCGGTCCTTGTGCGCGACGACGATGGCCTCGTGCTCCTCCAGGCCCATGTCCCGGAGGGTGCGCCTGGCCACGCGCCCCATCATCGCCTCGTCCACCGGATCGTCGATGTCGAAGCTGACGGAGAAGAAGTAGACCGGCGTGCGGGTGCCGCTCACCGAGCCGTTTGCCGTCGCCCCCATGAAGCAGGCGGCGAGCTCCAGGTCGCGAGTGGGGAGGTTGTAGGTCTCCGCCCAAGCATCGCGGTCTTGGCGGCCGTCCCTCCCGAACTTCACGTACCTGACCGGACCTTTGAAGCCGCGGCCCAGCGGCTGGATCGCTGCGATCACCGCGTAACGTTCATCGCGGCGAACTGGATGCTCGCGAGGGCCGCGCCCAGTTCCTCGTCCCCGGGAAGCGTTTCAGCGATGTGTGCCTGATGCGTGAGCTCGTTGAGGACCCGCCCCGCCTCTCGCACCGCGACGACCAGCGATTCCGCGCAGCCGTGCCGCACGGCGGCGGCCCAGGCGGCGTCCTGCGTGATCCGGATGGTGCTTTCGAGCGCCGCCGCGACGGTGGGCGCGCCGTCGTCCTCCGCGAGGTGGAGGAGCTGGTGGAGGTTGTTGAGCACCCACTTGAGCTCGCGGACAAGCGCGTGCACGCGTCGGCGGCGGGTGTGCGGCGGCAGCTTGGCTGCAAGTGCGGCCTCGCGCACATAGCGCAGTGGCGGGACACCGCGGGCGCGCGCGGCTTCCTCGATGTGGCGCCACTCGTCCGGGGTCCAGACGGCCGTCTTCCTGATGGTCCGTCGAGAGGGAGTGCTGATTATGCGGACGGCCGTTCCGAGTCCGCCGGGCGTGATGCGAGCGGCGCGTGCCTTGTGCGCGAGCGCGTCGAGGACGCGGCCCGGCTCGCGCACCGCGATGATCAGCGGCTCCGCGCTGCCGCGCCGCGAGGCGGCGGCCTCCGCCGCCTCGTTGGTGATGCGGATGGTACTTTCGAGCGCCGCCACGGTGCTGGGGCCGCCGGCGGTCTGCGCGAGGTGGAGCAGCTGGTGGAGGGTGTCGAGCACCACCGTGAACTCGTGGAGCAACGCGCGAGCGCCGCGGCGGCGGGTGCACGGCGGCAGCTCGGCCGCGAGCGCGGCTTGGCGCACGTAGCGCAACGGGCGGACGCCGCAGGCGGCCGCGGCCTGTTCAATGTGGCGCCACTCCTCGGGAATCCAGACGGTCGACTTCCTGACGGTACGGCGTGGCGGCATTCTGCGGTGGTCGCGCGGTGTCCTTCGAGCGCAGCGAGAAGCCAGCCAGCGGGGGTGCGCCCGCGAGCGCAGCGAGCGAATTTGGGCGCATCCCCGCGTTGCTGGCTCCGGAAGTTCCGGGCGCTGCAATCTCGGCCCGAAGGCAGGTACCGTGACCTCTGCCGAACGGTTCTCCAAGCAGCGTGATGCTTCCGAAGGTGCGATGGAAGCCAAGTGTGCCTCGTCGGGTTCAGGTAGTAAACCCCCGCCCTGAGTTGCTGAAGCCTGTACCGCTTCTGTTATTGTAGTTGGTGGGGATGGGTTCGCCCGATCTAGTGATTGAGTTCAATTCTCTTGCTCAGTAGAGGACGCCGGATTATAGTTGCGGCGAACAGTTGAGACATGCAGAGCGTAGATGTTCCGAACGTGTAGGATGTGGGAGTGTGTTAATTGTCGGTAGGAGTTTGGGTGCCCTCAACCTCTTTGAGAATGCCATCCCCATCAACTCAAGTTGTTCCTGTTGAGAAGACTGCAGTTCTAGTCCCCGAAACAAAGCCTCGATTAGCAGATACTGTCCTCCCTGCGGCAGTAGCCGCTGCCGTCGAAGGAGCTGTGGCCTTCTCGCTGACGGCCATTACTTCAATCTCAATCGGTCTTGCACTGACAGCGGCCGCTCCCGTGGCGCTCAGTTCGGCTCTGGGATTCTGGTGGGCTGGCCACCGACGGCAGTCAACCGTCGCCGCTGCTGGGAGCCAAGGGGGTCCCGAGGGCACCGTTCACGTTGCAGGGTCCCTCCCGGAAGCTGCTTCTGAGTTGCTGCACGTGATTGCCGAGGTAGGTATCGTTGCTGCCACCGGCGAACTCTCAGATTCTAAGTACGAGCCCACTCAGTGCATGGCTAGTGCTCGGCACAGCCTTTGGTTTATGGGGGTGCTGGGTTCAAAATGGGTGGTAGTTCCGCATGTACGTGCTGAGTTTGAGCAATTTCTGCGACGCATCGAAGCCAGAGGCGGTACTGTTCGTTTTTTGTTGACAAACCCCAACGGTGTCGAGTTCGACAAGTTGAAATCTCTACGTGAAGGAGCAATTAGTGTAGAATCATTGGACCATTTTGCACGACTTCAAGAGCGATTTAAGTGCCTGAAGGTTCGGTTGTACGATGAGCTTCCTTGCTTCCGGCTCGTATTTCTAGACCAACAGACGGTTGCAGTTGCACGCTATCGCGTGGATCGAGAGGGCTATTTCCAGAGCAAGTTTGGTTGGGACGCTCCCCATGTGGCCATCACGGCAAATGCACCGTGGTCTTTCTACGAACCATTCGAACGGTATTTCGAACAGATTTGGGAATCCGCGGTAGAGTACGGCTCTGATTAACTCCTTCAACGGGTGGGTGACTCCATGGAACGTGTCGATATAGGCGTAATTCACGGACGGTTTCAGCCCCTCCATTCTGGTCACATGGAATATCTCCTAGCGGGTAAAGAACGATGCGATTTTCTCTACATCGGAATTACGAATCCTGATCCGGGTTTGACAAAACCGGTCGCAGTTGATCCTGCCAGGGGAGAAGCGTTGGCTAATCCATTTACATACTTTGAGCGCATGGCGATGGTGCGTGATGCCTTACTCGAAGCAGGCATTCCCCGCGGCGAATTCGAAGTTGTTCCCTTCCCGATCAATTATCCCGAGTTGATCCGGTACTACGCACCACCGACTGCAAGATATTTTGCCACCGTTTATGATGCTTGGGGGGAACACAAAGTCGAGGAACTGCACCGTCAAGGGTTTGATGTCGAGGTACTGTGGGTTCGAACAATGGCGGATCGGCTAACTACTGGAAAAGAAATCCGTCGCCGGATACGAGAGGGCGAAGACTGGGAGCCGTTCGTTCCCGCTGCGGTAACCCGACATCTAAGGTCGATCGGTGCTCAACAGAGATTGCAATCATTAGAAGCATGAACAGGCAGAATCATGAACAGAATCGATTTTACTTCAGATGTGTCTTTGATCACTCGCGAAGAATTCGGCGGAAAGGCCATGGGTATCGCCTGGTTGGCCCTACACGGCTATCCCGTGCCTCGTTCAACCTTCTTAAAAGCACTGGAGGTTGACGCCTGCCAGTTATTCGATTGGGAGCAATGGAAATCCAGTCTTTCTGTGTTTTTAGCCTCGTATGGCAAGCGGGGGCGCTATCAGCTGGCAATTCGGTCTTCCGCCACAATCGAGGATTCAGCAGATGAAAGTCTTGCTGGGCACTTCGATACTTATCTCGGCAGGATGACAATTGACGAGGTGACTGCGAACGTGAAGGATCTACTAGACCGCGCGTCGCGAATTCTCACGACGCGCGGTGGTAGAATGGGAATCGTGTTTCAGGAGTTAGTTCCAGCTAAATGGGCCGGAGTCATCTTCTCGTCGAACCCCTTGTCGGGCTGCAAGACGGAGGCAGTTTGCAGCCTCGTTTCGGGACGAGGTGATAAGCTTGTCTCCGGTACTGCATCCGGCGAGGATCTTGTCCTTGACCTCACACAGGACGTTAGGTCATTTCGCTCAACGCTGGGATTGCCGGGGAGGGTACTCGAACAACTATCGATTTCGGCTAAGCAAATTGAAGAGGATGTGTCCTTGCCAGTTGACATTGAGTGGTGCGTCGATCGGAGAACCCGCAGCATCGTGTACTTACAATGTAGACCTGTTGCACGTCTCGCAAAATCGTATGGCGAGGTCCTGCCAGTTGGTGAATCGCTCCCGTCACATACTACGGCCAGCATACTGCAGGCTGACAAGATTAAAATGCGGCTGGATGCGGGTACTAAGGCAATCGTTGTTTCCGATGCATATGTCGTCCTTGGCGGTCTTGATAATTCAGGGTTACATGATTCGCTAAGCCGGTTGCACCTGTCTCCTCGCTGTGAGGCGGCGAGCCTAGTGCTGATTCATCCTCGCCACAGTGGAGGATCTGTTCTAAGGCTTTTTACACCCCCCACTGGCTCCGGAGCACTCACGTCGCCCCTCCCAGAGCTTTCTGTGCTCCGCTCGCCTGACGCGCACTGCATCAGTGACGGAGTCAATTCAATTTTGGAGAGAGTCGTCGAAACTTACTGGAACCCCGCAATTATAATCCAGGAGGTATGGAACCCAACACATACCGGCGTCGTGTCTAGAATCGGAGAGCGGTTTATACTTGAGGTTGGCCTGGGACACTTCGTCTCAAAAGGCCTTGTGAATACTAGTAAATATATCTTGGACCCGACGGGTAACATCCTTGATCGCCAGAACGCAACCCAATTGTCAGCGTATCGAATCCTGAACGGCTATGTGCTTGAGGAGCGGTTCAGTCGCCCTCTAACTTCGGAAATATCAGACAAAGTCGTCCAGAAGATAGTTACTACTTTTGATGAATATATCGCTCGAGGAGACACGGTCGAATTCGGGATCGTTGTGGACGATCACAATTCTCCAATTCCATACCTGATCGACCTAGGCTTTCCGCAAAAGGGTTCAGATGGAAATCTGAGTGATCTGGCCTCTGGAGTCCTCTCCCCGGGAGTGATGGAAGGCCGAATCGTAAACTTGAATTTGGAACAACATGGTGGGTTTGATAGCCATCTGCATGATGAGCGCGCGCATGGACAGGAGGGATTGGAGGAGAAGGTGGTCTTCGTCTGTGAGATGACTCATATCGCCTTCTTAGGTGTTATGGACCGTTATAAAGATGCCAATATAGGTTTCGTGTTCCGATCCGGTTCGATTCTTAGCCATCTGGCGTTGGTTCTCCGAGAACGCCGGGTGCCCGCCGTGATCTTGCCAGATCTTCATTTGGACGAAGGAGAACTGGTCCGACTCGATGCAACCACACCAGGTTTACGCTCAAATGAAAGGATCACGTATGTCTGAGGCATCCGTCGGTTATGTACTATCGTACACTAATCCAGATACGGACGGTGTAATGTCTGCATTCGCCGTCGCCGATCTCCGCAAGAAGGCTAAGGGCGATCAATACACGGCAATGCGATTCGGAGCGCTCGATGCGGAGACACGGTACGTTCTGGAGGTTCTCGGCATGGCCCCGCCAACCGAGGTTCATCTGCCGATTCCGAACGTTCCTATTGCTTTGGTAGATACGCATCATCCGGAGCAACTTCCGGAAGGTTTTCCAGTTGAGCAGGTACTTTTTATATACGATCACCACCCGGCGGGCTCTCCGGAGGCATTTCCGAATGCATCTATTCGCAATGAAGCGGTAGGCGCGGCGGCGACGTTGATAGCAGAAGAATATCGCGCCGGGATGGTCACACCGGAGCCTGATGTGGCTTCTGGTCTAGCCGCAGCGATAGTGTCAAACACACTCAACTTCCATGCTCCCTCGACGACGTCACGGGACATTACGGCACACCAGTGGCTTTCTGAACTGCCTGGATACCGAGATGTCTCCTACCGTGAGATGTTCGAAGCGCGCTCAGCGATACGAGATGTCGCAACTCCAGACGTCCTCCGGAGCGGTACTAAGGTCTTCCAGATCGGGAGCCATCATGTGGCTATCGTTCAGGTAGAGGCGCTGGGGATTGAGAGTCTTATAGCACGCGGGGATTTCCTATCCGCACTGGCAGAAGTGCAGGCCAGCACGAACAGTAAGTATGGCTTCTTTAGCGGTGTCGATCTCGATACCGGCACAACGATTTTGGCTGCGGTCGACAACTCGACTCAGAACGTTATTGAGAAGGCATTAGGTGTTTCGATGGCTGGAGGCATTGCCCGCGTCAATAGAATTCTGTTGAGAAAGACCGACTTGGTACCTGCCCTCACCCGGCTGTTAGATCACTGAACTATGCTGAAGCCTCAGGAATCTCTAACGGAACTCACGAGCGCAGCATCGTCCGAATCTCTCCGCCTGATGCAGTTTAGTCCTGCGGGTGGCTGCGGCTGTAAGCTCGCGCCGTCGGCAGTCGCTGACCTGATAAGGAGTAATTCGGGCACATCAACATTCCCGGGCTTGGTGGTAGGGAATTCCGACATGGATGATGCTGCGGTGCTCTCGCTAGAGAATGGAAAGGGTCTACTAGCAACCGTCGATTTTTTTACGCCGGTGGTGGATGATCCATTCGAATTTGGGCGTATCGCTGCGGCGAATGCGGTTAGCGATATTTACGCCATGGGTGGTCACCCCCTGCTCGCCGTGGCCATTCTTGGGTGGCCAGTCGAGCGAATTGGTTTAGATGCAGCAAAATCGATTCTTCGTGGAGCTCGGTCAATCTGCGATGCGCTGATGGTACCGCTGGCAGGCGGGCACAGCATCAGGGCATCAGAACCTTTTTTCGGTCTGTCAGTGAATGGGTTGATTGATCTCAATCATGTAAAACGAAATAGCGGGGCAAGAGTTGGGGATTATCTCTTTGTAACCAAAGCGCTGGGAACTGGAGTTCTCTCAACAGCAATCAAACGGAATCTTATCAATGATGATGATTATCAAGCAGCATTGGAGGTAATGACAAAAGTTAATGTGATTGGCACCGCATTGGGAAAGATCTCAGCGGTAAGTACGATGACCGATATTTCCGGATTCGGACTTCTCGGCCACATCGCGGAGATCTGCATGGCTAGCAACGTAGGTGTAGAATTGTGCTTCGCACAATTGCCTGTGCTCTCCGGAGTTCGGTTCTACCTAGAGCAGGGATGTGAAACGAGTGGAGGGAAGCAGAATTGGGCTGCTTACCAGCCGCTCACTAGCACACTAACTGACTTTGAGCGCGCCGTCTTATGCGATCCGCAGACGAACGGCGGGTTATTGATTGCCGTCAATCCGTCACATGTGAGTGAAGTTGAGGAGTTAATTGCGGGTGACGAGGCCGAGTTGCTCCTTGCGCCGGTCGGGCGAGTCGTGATGAGAACAGCTGAGGACTGCATGATCACAGTGATCGATTCTCTCCATCTGTGAGAATATGTTCCAGCGCTAATTCTCACGCTTCAACATTCCTGCATTGCAGCGCCGTGAATGGTTTATCGACGATCGTAGATGGGCGCCGGGATCCAGCTGGCTTTACCGGCACCGCGTTTCGTACTCTTGCTGCTGAGGAGCCTCTGGCTGGCTGCTCAGTCCACGCGGAGTCATGGCTGGAATATTCGCGTGCGTTGCACACGCACCGGAAAGGGTTGCTGGCCCTTCCTGGCGTGATGGGTCTCGGCCCTGGATACCGGCGGCGCGGTGGGGAGAAGACCGAGGAGCGCTGTGCTATCGTCTTCGTCGATTGCAAGCGTTCGCTGCGGGTGCTCAAGCGCGTTGGCGCGGAGCCCATTCCGGAATGGCTCTCCACAGGGACCGCCAACGTGCCCGTCGATGTGGTGGAACTTGGGAGGCTCCGAAGACAGGCAGCAGGCGATGAGGTGGGTGCCAAAGGAGGTAAGAGGGGCACCATCGGCGCGTTCGCTTTAGACCTCGCGCTAGGTGGCAAGGCGGCTATCACGGCGATGCACCTTTTCGACGGAAAGCCTGTTGGAGGGGTTACGTCCTGCGCGTCTCCGGCGCCGGGAAAACCTGGAAGCACACGCATCGGCCTACTCCGGCGCGGAACCAAGGACGGTATTGATGCCGCTGTGATCTCGCTCGCCTCCGGGGTCACCACCAGCAACCGGCTGCCGGTGTTCGGACAGATGCGTGGCCCTCGGGAGCTGACGACAAAGGATCAGGGCTTGGAAGTAGGCCTGTGGGGTGCCGAGACGCGCACGGCGGTGGTCGGGATGATAACCGACCCGATGACCGACATCCCGGAAGAACGGCTCAAGTCAGCGATCCTAGCCGACATCCATACCGTCGAGGGCGATTCGGGGGCGCCCCTCGTCGACATGTCCGGCGCGCTACTGGGATTCTTGGTAGGGGAGATGGGGCCTAAGTCCGCGCCCGTGCGCGTGTTCACGCCCGCCAAGCTCGTGCTCGAAGTACTTGCTTGTCACATTCCAAAATCGGGGATCCTTACATGAAACCGACGTTTCTCAACCTAGTTCTGGCGGCCTCCCTGCTCATCCTCGCGCTGCCGGACACGGCCGCCGGACAGACCGTACGGCGCGCTGTACGGATCGTGTCCATCGACGACGCGGCGCCTCAACTAGTCGGACCGGATGGCGTGCAGACCATCGCCGGCCATGCGGATGGCGTGATTGTGGACGTCGCCTGCGAGGGCGTGGACTGCACGCAGGTGACAGCGCGACTAAAGCGCGGAGATGTGACGCAACTACTCGATGTGGAAGACGAGCGGACCACAGACACTGCGTCTTTCAAGGTGCCGGGTCGGCAGGCGGGTACCATCACCTTCCGGGTAGACCGGGACACGGTGCAACCTGAGCTCACCTTGACTGCAGCAGGTACGACAACCGAGGAGTCGGACGAGGAAGACGAGGAGGAAGTGGAGTTCGTCCAGCGACGGGAGGTGTTCTGCGCCGAAGCCGCCGAACTTGGGGGCGCGTATAACCGTAAGGCTAACCTCGCTGAGATGGTGGTGGCCACCGACGGATTTGTGATTTCCCGTCCCACCGCACCGATGGATGAGAACGACGATTTGGTGGTGTACGTCATGGGCAGCCCCGACGTTCTGCAAACCGTTCGCGTGGTACGCACCTCGGCAACTCGAGCAGTGGGCCAGAGCCGGCGGCTAGGCAGTGAGCAGATGGGCGGTATTCGACGCCAAGGGGCTCAAGACGAGAGCACTGCGTGCGGCTGGGCCCGCGCGGAACTGGGCGACTTCGAACCTGGCGAGGGGAAGTTCCGCATCACTACCGGGACGGGAACGCAGGTGTCGAATGCTGATGTTACACTCCGGGTGAATCCGCTCTACCACGGGGCGTTCTCCTTTGGCCCAGTGGTTTCGTGGCTCCGCGACCGCAGCTACACGGTCTTAGGCGACACTACCGTAGCGCAGTCCGAGGGCGGCTCGAGCGACGGCCATTACGTCCTGAGCTACACGCACTTTCTGCTGGGTCCTCGGGACGTCGAGAAAGGCCGTCGGCTGTACTTGAACCCTATGGTGGGCATAACGCTGAACAAACCGCTGGAGAGCGTGTTCGGCGGCGTCTCGCTGGACTTTGGCGGCGGTGATGTGTTCATCACCGCCGGAGCGCACGGCCGTGAGGTGACGCGCTTGGACAACCGGGAGGGCGTGGCGGTGGGGCGAAAACTCCCTGCCGGGCTCACCAGTGCTCCCACGCAGGAGGTGTGGCGCTGGGCGCCCTTCGTGGGGGTGCAGATCGACATTCGCGCGGCAGTGGACCTGTTTGGCAAGGTGCTGACCGGCGCTGGGGGCGGGAGCTGAGGTAGTTCCAACCAGTCCCGGGTGTGCCTGGGACGGCTCACCATTAACCTGGAGACCTTCCATGGCGCTGCTTCAGCCTGCGCAGGCCGGTGATGCCGCCGCCGATTCCATAGCCCCCATCCACGCCCTGCCTCCACTTGTGGATGACATCGCCAGCCACATTCTGGCATACGGAGTTCTACTTGCCGCGATCGCGACGATCGTAATGGCGCTGCTCGAACTGGTGAAGGGACTCCTGCGCTTGCGCATGATGTTTCACCGGTGGCACCTGACGCGTTGGGTATTCCGGAGCGCTAATGGACGCAGAATTCCGTGGCGCCGCAGACTTCCCGCTGGCGCACAGAAAGCACCGGCGCTCACGCAGTTGGAGGCGCTCTGTTCCGTGCAGAGCAGCGATGTCTTGGCCATTTACGAGTTGCCCGCGGACCAGATGGTGCACCATCTGCGCGGCGCCGCCGGCGTAGCGATCGATTTCCCCGATAAATCTCCAGAGCTCTTCACCTTCCTGACTGACCTAACGCCCGAGGAGTGGAAGTCTATATCGGGTGCTACGGACGACGGCGGCGAGTGGAGTCCAACAGCCATCCGCGAACGTGCCAAGGTCGACCATTTCGTTACGCGCAGGCTGGACGCGTTTCAGACGCATCTGGAGTACTGGTGGGCACGCCTAAACCAGTACACCGCGGTGGGTGGAGGCACGCTGTTCATCATCGCCATGCTGAGTCTGAGTGGCGGGGCCGCGTGGAGCGGGGCACGGGTTCTTCAGACGGTGGTGCTGGCCGCGTTCGGCGGAATGCTGGCTCCATTCGCCAAGGACGTCGTCTCGGCGCTCATCAACCTCCGAGCCAAGGTGGACTGAAGCTCCTCGCCAGATGAACTGCCCCTCTGTCCGAACCCGGCGCTCGTCGTGGTGAGCAAGGTGTCCAAATGGGTGTCCAAACTGCCGGGCACGGTCGCGCCGCGGGGAAGTGGAACGTTGGCAGATCGCGCGTCCTGTCTGGGTTTTTGTGACAGGCTGCGGTGTTCCGCTCCCCCCGGGAGCCGCCTGATAAGCGTGAGGTCGGCCGTTCGAATCGGCCCAGGCCCATCTGTAAAGTAAGCCGCAGCAAGCACTTAGCTTGCTGCGGCTTTCTCGTTTCAGTTTGGAGTGCCCTGTTTAGTGCCCATTCTAGTGCCCGATTTTCGATCCGGGACGCTTCATGCTGCCTGCTCGTTCCGCTCGGCGAGGTAGGCCTTCATCCGCCGCAGCGTCTCGCCGCGCGCGTCCGTCTGCTCCCCCGTCCTCAGCCTCCCCACCGTACGGTAGGCGATCCCGGTGGCTTCCTGCACCGCCCGGCTGCTCAGGCCTACAACCGCCGCGAGGAACGCGCGGATCACTTCGCGACGCTGCTCCAACTCGATGCGGTCCCGCTCGGGCTTGGGCACCGCCGCCCGGGCGGGCCGCCGCGTTCCCGGCCGGCTATCACTGGAGCATCATGCAGGTCGAGTACGCCACCGACACCGTATTCAAGAGCCGCGACGACCTGGCACCCCTCTACGATCACCTGGTCCGCAGCGCCGTTCACCTCGTCCGTGCCGAGCACGTCGCCACCTTCCTGGGCAGGAAGCTCGATCCGCGCTACCAGGGCGAAATCGGAAACGACTTCAACACCCGCATCCAGGGCACCCGCATCCGGCACCAGATGGGATCCGTCGCCCTCAAGATGTACGACAAGTTCGGCTGCGTCCTGCGCATCGAGACCGTCGCCAACAACGTCTCCTTCTTCAAGCACCACCGCACGGTGGAACACCGCGACGGCACCAGCGAGGTCAAGCCCGCTCCCGTCAAGAAGACGATCTACAGCCTGAGCGTCCTCCCCGGGATCCTCGGCGCCTGCAACCGCCGCTATCTGGAGTTCCTCTCCAGCCTCGACGACGACAGCGCCGGGCGTCGCCACCTGGATCGCCTCTCACGCCCTGTTCGCGATGAGAAGCGCAGCTACCGTGGGATCAACTTCTTCGATCCGGACGAGCGGAACCTGCTGCTGACCATCGCCCGCGGCGAGTTCAACCTGGGTGGCTTCCAGGTCCGCACCCTCCGCAGCTTCGTCGGCCACCTCAGCGGCCCGCAGCTGTCGAGGCGGATCAAGCGCCTACTCAAGCATCGGCTCATCAAGAAGATCCCCGGCACCTACCGCTACTATCTTACACGTCTGGGAAGACGCGCCATCTCCGCCGCGTTCCGGCTCCGCGAGGGCTCCATCATCCCAGCCCTCGCGGGGCTGCCGGCATAATCACAACACGCTTGCGCAGGATTTCATTGGTCAGGGACTACTGCTCGGGCGACATCACACGGAGCTTTGACCACTGTGCTCCGAGAGCGGATGAATATCGCTCTTGTCAAACAAGTGTTGCGCGACATTATTTGGTTGAAGGCTGTGACTTCAGTTCCTACGATTCTTTGTTCCCACCGCAGGTTCTCACGCATCCTTCCCGCCACTCCGTTTAGTGTAACTACAACTGCGTCTCGCGACCGCTAAATCGTAAGACCACGCGCCCCAGCCTGGGAGCCTGTGGAGAGGGGCACGCCAGCCTTCGGAACTTCAAATCGCGCTGAAAACTCGCAATCGGACCGCATCTATGCGCCGCCCCCGAAGAGTCGACGTTCCCATCTACCTTTTGCTGATTGCAGTCGCCTGTGGATGCCATTCACCTAAGCGGAAGACCGTTGACCTGGTTCCGGAGAATGGCACCGACGTCGAGATCCCTCGGATGCGCTTGGAGCACCGGGGTCTGCTAGTGTACGGGCTAGCGCTCGACGACTCTGCGAAAAGCGGCTGGGCCCGTACGGCGGACGGCCGGATCTATCGCCTCGCAGGCGGAAAATGGGAGGAGGATACACGCCTAGACTCGTTGGGGGGCACTGGAGTCGAGCACCTGTTCGTCAGCCGTGACGGCAAGACCTCGTGGGCTTTCGGTGCGAGGCAGGAATTCAGGCACACTGCCCGGAAGGGCTGGGAACTGGTGGATACGGTGGAATTAGTGGGTCGCGACCCGGTGTGGGTGAGCCCAGACGGCGCCAAGGGCATGCTCGTCTCCCAGTGGGAAACCTATTCCGTGGCCAGCAGCGGCCAATGGGTCTCCACGTCATCGGGACGCCCAGGGTCTTTTGATGTCCTCGCGCTGGAGATGGATGAGCGCGGCGAGACCGGTTGGGCGCTCGGCAATGACCGCCTGAATGCGGCACTTCCCGCTTTGTCACCGACGGGCGAGATCATTTATCGCCCTAATAAGTCGCTTCACCGGTTCGTCGATGGAAGTTGGACAGAGGTATCGGCCTCTACCCGCTTGGACGCAGTCCGCGCTGCGGGCGGCGACGTGTTCGTCGGTGCAGATGCGGACGGACGGCTGTGGCGCGTGATCGGGGATCAATGGGAGCCTGTGGCAGACCTCCGACCTGCCGGAGAAATAGCGGACCTCTGGTCCGCGCCAGGTGGAACGTCCGGATGGGTCGTCGGGAGCAAAGGGGTTTTCCAGTGGCAGGAACGCAGATCGCTACGGCGAGTCTTCCCCGGAGACTCACGCCGGGCCCTTGGGATCTGGATGAGCAGCGACGGAACGAAAGGATACGTTTACGGAGAGGACGGGATTCTCTACGGACTGGAGCGTGGACACTGGACCGTCGAGAACCCGATGCAGGAACTGACTGGACCCATCGGCTCGCGGCGGTTCACAGCGCTCACGATGACTCGTGACGGGAGCCGGGGATGGGCGCTCGGTGAATTCGGCGGTGTTGCTCGATACGAGCACGGGCGATGGATGCCGGACAGCATGCCCGCCCCCTTCCGCCGCCTGGAGCAATGGCAAATGGCCTTGAATGAAGCGGCTACGACCGGATGGGCTGTCGCGGAAGGAAACGCTGTAATCCGTCTTCAGAACGGGCACTGGACCTCGGCGTACGAACCAAGCGGTGATCCCCAGTTCCGGCCGGGTTGCCTTACCATCAGCGAAGACGGAAACTCCCTGATCGAAGGCACCTGGAGACCTTTCTCCCTCGGGCAGTACTACAGGTTTTACGACGACGCGTGGACTCGAATGGAGCTGTCCGGGAGTTCCCCGGGAGAGGATGCCTCCTGCTGGGGCGTCGACAGACGTTCGGGAGAGCTGCTGGTGATATCAACGAGCTCCCGGCGGCTGACGCGCTTTCGGGTTCACGGCTCGCAATTGGTCTCTTCTGGTGAACCTGATACGGTGGGAGATCCGATCATCGTAGGTCGCGGTGACGACGGAGCTGTCATCTGGACGCTAAGGCCAGCTGCATATCGCAATCGGTATCGGTGGTTCGTCCGGGTGGGGAGTCGCACCGACAGTATGCCCGCTCCACCGCAGAGCGCTGTGTATGGCACGTTCTGGATCGATCCACGGGGCCGCCGCGGCATCGGCCTCACTGCGACCGCGGCGTTCTACCTGATCAACGGGAGGTGGGTGGCGGATTCACTGCCGCGCGCATTTTCAGCCGACGGAAGCAACGCCCCGGAAGTGTGGGTACACGAATCGGGGCGATCTGGGTGGGCGGTGGGGGCGCTGGGCACGATCATGCGGATCGGTACGGATTCGCTTCCGCGAGTTACGCTGACTGTTCCGCCGGGCTCCGCTCTGGAGACGATGTCTGGCGAGTTCGCGCTGGAAAGCGCCGGAGCGGATTCGCTGTTCCTGGAGGGGATCGACGTGGCCGGGTGCTCGAGCCCGGACCTGGCGCTG
>SXGQ01076542.1_pt1 | contig 17903 bp, 17 predicted proteins | sample 3178371 | NCBI WGS metagenome assembly SXGQ01 (sample SAMN11356859, study PRJNA531348) | freshwater metagenome | isolation source: freshwater sample F1-20 | place: China: Fuxian Lake, Yuxi | collected 2017-12-25 | reverse complement strand
TTGCTAAACTTGGCAATCGTAAAGACACTTACTTAGAAGAGTTTTTAGTTTCTAATTTTTTACACGACACTAAAATGTGGGTTGGTGAACTTCTGTCTGAAGAGTGTGAAGAACGCTATAAAGAATGGAAACGTAAACAAGAATCTTTGACGTATGTATTTAAGAGTGAGATGGATTTTATTTCTGGTTGGAAGCCAGATGAATTGAATGAATTTTTTAATGCTAAAGATGGCGATCACCCGCCAATCATAAAGAAGTATTTAAGAAAAGAAATTAGTCTTGAGACACTTGCAATATTAAATTCGCTATTGCATTTTGTCAAAAGGTATGATACAATGATACATGATCCAATCTACAAAGAGGTAAGCAAACTATGCAAAAAGTACCAGCCCTTTTTAAACTACGACACGACAAAGATGAAAAAGTCACTCAGAGAATTAGTAGTGGCGTAGTGGCAGTAATGCGTAAACCCGAGAAGGTTTGCCGCCTATTGACACAAAAAAAGAATTGTGATGTACTATATACTATAGTAGATTATGATAAAAGTGGACAAGCAAAACATACATTTAATACTTAACATACAAGGAATATACTAATATGGCATCAACATCATTTGCAGATTTGAAAAAGTCACGCACCAAAGATTTGGAAAAACTCACAGACGCAGTTTCCAAACTCACAAACAAAGAAGAAGTCAAAAAATCTTATGAAGACCTTCGCTTCTGGAAACCCACAGTAGATAAAGCAGGCAACGGATTCGCAACGATTCGGTTTCTTCCCGCACCCGCAGGTGAAGACGTGCCTTGGGTTCAAATATTTCAGCACTCATTTCAAGGTCCTGGTGGATGGTACATTGAAAATTCGTTGACTACACTCAACAAGAAAGATCCAGTGTCTGAACACAATAGCATTCTTTGGAACTCTGGTTCTGATGCTAACAAAGATATTGCACGTAAGCAAAAGCGTAAGTTGCAGTATATCGCAAACGTTTACATTGTCAAAGACCCCGCAAACTCTGACAATGACGGAACAGTTAAGTTGTTCAAATTCGGTAAGAAGATTTTCGACAAGTTAAACGAAAAGATGAACCCTGAGTTTGAAGATGAAGTTGCTGTCAATCCATTTGATCTCTGGGAAGGTGCAAACTTCAAGTTGAAGATTCGTAAAGTTGAAGGCTATCAGAATTATGATAAGTCTGAGTTTGACACATCAACACCATTGTCTGGTGACGAAGATGACTTAGAGCGTATTTGGAAACAAGAATACAACTTGTCTGAATTCTTAGATGAAAAGAACTTTAAGTCTTATGATGAGTTGAAAGCACGTTTGAACAAAGTGCTTGGTCTTGAAGATGGTTCTTCTTCTGGTAGTGATTATGCACCTAGAGCCAGTGCGATGCAAGAATCTAAACCAGCGCCAGCACCTACTAAGAAAACTACAGTTGCAGACTCAGTTGTTGATGATGATGAAGACTTGAGTTATTTTGAGAAGTTGGCTGAAGACTAATCTTTTGTAATCTCTCCTTTGTGACTTTTGGGAAGCAGTAAAATGCTTCCCTTTTTTTATCCAACTTGTGAACTTGCGCCTCGATAAGGATCAACCACGCTACTTAGATTTTTATAGTAATTTGTGATAGACGAGTTATCAACAGTAGGTCCTTTAACTGTTGTCACATTGTTTGTTGTTCCGCCACCAGATGAACCACTTGTTGCAGTATCAGCCAATATATTTGCTGGTCTGTTAGAACCAACAACAGATGCACTAGCAAAATCGTCAACAGTTAAGCCGGCTGATGTTCCTGCAATGTTATAGACAGGGCGATCACCTTGATCGAGAAGTATTGCATCAGGTCCAAAAGGATTCACAACAAACTTTCCTTGTTTCATGCTATACACCATATTTACACCACCTTTAACGGCTTGTTTGGTTATAACCTGGTTAGCGCCATTTCTCAAATCAGTGTCGTTAGGGTCAAAACCATATTCTGCCGGTGTATCTTGTGTGATATAAGCACCCTTTGCGGCGGCTGTACGAATTAACTCTGAAATACGATTTGATTCTGCAACATTGTTTGCAAATATTCCTTTTTCGACATTCTTATCAAGTGCGTATTTACCTTTTTCTAAATCAGGAATAAGCCCACTACTAATTTCATCTAATGAGTATGAACCTAAAGCAGAAGCGGCTTTATCTAATTTACTTAAATTTTCATCTTTTGCAATTTTCTTAAATTCATCTCTAACCCAATTGATAATGTCTCTTGCATATGTGTTCAGATTTGTGCCTTCTGCTGGCGCAGGCCAAGACAATACTTCAGTTGCACTATCTGATGTGAGAGATGTAATACTCGGAGCACCTTTACCAACGATCATTGATATTCTATCAAACTGCACTTTCATATAAATGAAATCATACGGAGATGAAATCTTAGTCACTGCTTCAGATGATTTGGTTGCATTGAATGCTACTCTCAATAGACCATATGCAATTGTTTTAAATACGTCAGGCACAGCATGATATTCAGTTGTTTCATACATAGGCGCAATCGCATTAACATTATTATTTCCTGTTACATATATTGCGGCATGAAACTTAGGCTCTTTTGGTGGAGGCGCACTTCCACCACCACCACCATATGAATCAATAATCATGTATACTGCAACCGCGGCCGCAATGTAAGGCATAGCTGTTGCTAACCCAGCACCAAGGCTTGATGCCCCGGCTGCGGCCGCACCTTCAGCGGCTACAGCGGCGCCGGCACCGACCTCAGCACCAGCAACTGCTGTAGTTGCCGCACTACTACCACCAAACAGAGATGCACCAACTTCCATACCAGTAGCCGCACCAGGAGCAAGTGGACCCACAAAGGTAGCAGGTGTGAAACCTGCGGCACCGATTTGTGCGCCACTAATGAAGTTTCCAGCAAGAGCCATAGGTGTAGCACCAAACGCTGCCGTTGACGCCATGCCGATTGCTTTATTGATTGCGAAACTCTTTAGTAGAGAACCACCAATAGCCGTCACATAATCCATCGTTGATGGTTTTTGCTGTGTCGCTCTTGATCTAGCGACACCGTTAACTATTACACTACCTCCACTCGACATGCTTCCACCGCCACCACTACCAAAGACACCACCTAATCCTGTGTCGAATGCAAGACCAGTACCAGATGATGTTCCTCTTCCTGAAATTACTCTAAGTGATCCATCAATGCTTGTTAGCAAACCTGTTTGATCGCCCAATTCTGAAAGTGTTTTGTCTGTGCCCATGGCAGCCGACAACGCTTTTGTTGCGTTTGGATTTGCGAGAGGAATAATAGCTTCAGCGCCAGCTTCACCGAAAACACCAGAAGTTGGTTTAGTTACGACACCACCTTCAGCAAAGCCAAAGAAACTCGTAATAGCAGGTAGTGCAGTGTCCATTATGAAACTGCCGCCAGCATCTAATAACGTGTCTCCAATTCCACCCTTATCAAATAGATAATTCGTGATAGAATTTAAACCTTTTTGAATTGCAAAGTTTGCAACCATCTGAGCATATGGATTCTTAATGTTTTTAGTTAATTGTCCACCTAATGCATTTTTAGCCATGTCAAATGCAAAGTTTCCAATCTCTTGCATACCACTCAGCGGACTAACACCTCCTTTTCCATCGGCCGTGCCGCCAAATAGTTGACCAGGTTTTCTTACTGTTTCTCCAGCTTTAGGTGTCTCCAAACCTGTCGGTTTTGAACCACCACCTTCTTCAATACCGCCGGCCTTTTCAACAGCAACAACTATGCTATCAGCACCATTCTTTGTTACGTATGCATTTTTTTCCATTTCTGCATTTGATCTCACTTTAGCCGCTTCATCAGATTTTCCTTGGGCTTCCAACTGCGCCGCCTCCCTCTCACGGGATGCTTGTAGTGTTTCCGCATGAAACTTAGCTTTTTTATCTGCATCTTGTTTCATCAATTCAATTTGTATGTCAGCTTTTTGGCTATTTGCTTTTTCATCACGCATGTATTCTTGGTTACTCATACCAAGTAGTTGTGGTTTAGTTGGTGCAACCATTTTACCAGTATTTGGATCAACAACTTGTCTATATTGAGATGCACCACCTACAATATTTCTAGGGCCGCCAGGTCCATATGGATCTCTAAAGTTATTATAGTCTCCTAAAGCATTTGTTTGACTTACGGGTGCACCATAGTTTCCTGATGCTCTAATGTCTGCGGCTGTTGCTTCTCTTCCGTTATCGGCGTATACGAATGCGCCTGTGCCGTTAGCGCCTGCCCTTGGATTCCAAATTACAGATTTGCTTCTATCATTTGCACCCATCAATGATGCAAATGGCTGTGTTACTTGCTCACCCAATACTGAAGAGAAGTATTGAATACCTTCTGCTGGATTTTTAAATCCATACTTAGCAAAAAGAGTTTCTGGACCTAATGCAATACCACTTTCTTTACCACCAGATGCACCATATAGCAATTGTTCAAACGCTAACTTTTTATTTCCTGCGGCAATGTTGCCAAAAATTTGTCCAGTTAATTCTTGTGTTTCTTTTGCACCTAGACCACCAATACCGAACTTACTTAAGTCTTGAAAAACTGTTCTTCCAGCAATTCTAGAACCAACCTCTAAGTATCCTTGTGCAAGATTATTGAACAAAGGTGCAAACATAGGCCCATATTGTTTGCCTAGAAGTTTAGTTGTTGCTTCATTAATTACTTTATCAGTGCCAAAAATCTTTTGAAGTTGTTGACCACGAAAGTTATCATCACGACCTGCTGTGGCCGCAGAGACACCAAACCCTTTAGGAAATAAACCTTTTGTGATTGCTTGTTGGAATGCAGAAGTTGCAGTACTTCTAAATTGTTGTAAGAACGTTTTATTAGTTTCTGCTATAATGTCACTATTGTTTCTGAATAGTGGTTTCAATACCTTTGTCTGTAAGGCAGTTCCAGCATTGACAACTGATCTCATAGGAGATCCATTTTTTGCATTGACACCTTGACCAAGTGCAATCTTCTTATCTTGCTCAAATGCTTTTGCATCGTGAACAAGTAATTCTTTATCATCTTTAACTTTTGTTCCGCCACCACCTCCACCATCTAACTTAAAACCGGGCCCAGCGGCTAGTTGTATACCACGTCCAAATATATTTTTGTCAAATGGTGTAGAAAATGCGGCTAAGATTTGACTATAAGCCACACTAGATGTTTTATCACCATCACCACTACTTTGAACGCCTCGAGACTTTGTTGGCTGACCTTCTGGTGTTAATGGAAGGCTTTTATAATAATCTTCAACAGGAGACACACCATTAATGTCTAGTTGATTTCCTGGACGATAACCTTCAACTTTAAATTGCTTTTTAAATGTGTTAGCGTTTACGTTAGGCACAACAGGTGTATTGCCCGTACTAGGCACTGTATTTTTATTTCCTGTCGCTGGCGCTGGTCCACCACCAATCTTCTTAGACATGATTGCATAGACTTCAGCTAATGTGCGAGGTCTAGGAGGAACATCTTTTGTGTAGAATATTTCTTGGTTAGCTTTTGCTTGATCCGCACCAACAAAACTAATTGCTAATGCATTTGGGTTTTGTTGAAATGCTTGCAAAAATCTAATTGCACCGCTATCGGTAGCACCTAAGCCCAAGAAGTGCGCCATGTACAGATCAGTTTGTGTGGGATCACGCCCTAGGCTTTTTCTTAATCCTAATGCATTTTGTTCTGTAAAAAATTCTGCAACTTTTTTTGCTTTGGCTGGATCAAATCTATTTTTCTCATTCGCATAATCGGCTCTTGATATCAAGCCTTTGCTAGCCATCTTTTCAACTGTGTCACTCCACGTACCTTTTGTAAATTGATATAGTCCAGACGCAGTTTGACCGGGTAATGGATTTCTAGCATTAGGATCATTGCTTGATTCTGCTCTTGCTAGGTTGTCAAGATAATTGCTTTCGGTAACTACTTTTGCTGTGCCGTCTTTATTTGCGACACTAGGTTTCATTGTCTTTATCTGTTCGTCTACTTTTCTTTTCTCAGCCATCAATTGTTGATATTTTGCTGATTGTCCAGCACCAGTCGCAGATTGCTTATATTCTTTTTTAGATGCCGCATCTAATGCGGCTTGACGTTCAACTAATTTATCATAATCAGTTTTAGATTCTGCGGCTGTTTTTGGTGGTCTAGTGTTAGCAACTGCATTACCAACGGCCAAGCCGCCTAGCACTACACCAGTTGCAATACGACCTTGGGGCGTCATTGCCAAAGCACGAACTACACCAACTATAATCTTTCTGAATGCATATCCAGCCACGGCTCCGGCGGCTCCACCGAGGAAACTTCCATCACTACCATCGCCTTCACCACCTGCACCACCTCTACCGCCTCTACCACCGCCGAGTCTTTCAACTGCATTTAAAAGTTTTTCGTCACGCAGTCTTTCTTCATTTGCATTTTCTTCTGCAAATAAATCTTTTCTTTTTGTATCATTGATTTGGGCTAAAAGAAGTTTAGACTGATTAACAACATTATTGTTTAGTTGTTTCAGTTGTCGAACTTGTTCGATATTGATAACATTACTTTGACGCTGACCAGCAACCATTGCTACACTTGCGGCTAATCCACCAGTTGCAGATGCCGATGATGGGCTAGAAGGTGCTCCGCCAGCCATTACTCTTGGCGCATTAGCACGATTGCGTAATTCTTTTCCGAAAGCATAGGTACCAGCAAGACCTGGCGCCTCAGTCATCATTGCGCCTTTTAAACCGCCAACGAAACCTTTTCCGGCACCACTAATAGCATCTTTTGCGATGCTACCGAGTGCGCTTGCGTATCCTACTGTTGCCATATATTAATTATCCTCTGTCAAATACAGAGTCTGGGTCTGCTTCTGCGAATCTTGCTGACTTTCCAGTTGCAGGTTTTGACATTCCCATTGATTGCGATGGACTTCCGTAGTTAGACACACCGCCATAGCTTGGGCTTGGTGCACCGAAACCGCCTGACATTGATGATCCCATTGGCGAAGGTGCGCCATATGTTGTTGTGACGCTTTGACCCATGGGTTGCATTCCGCCATTGTTTGCTCCTGCTAGTTTTTCTTGAGTGCGACCGAATGCAGAAACACCAATGATTGCGCCCATAGCAAGGTGAAACAATCCTGCACCTTGAAGTGTGATTGGTTGCCAAGCAGTAATTGGTTGTTTAAGTGTCGCTTGAAGAACAGCCCAAAGAACTGGAAAAAGAATGAAGTCTGTTACACAGGTTAGCATATAAATCCAACCCATCATTGGACGCCACTTAGCGTTCATCCAATCTTCTTTTTTCTTGTCACTATCACTCATCTTTTCGTATTCTTTTTGCGTAGCCATTTATCTTCTTCCTCTTTGCTGTGCTTGTAATTTCTGTTGTTCATTTACACTCTCAATATGTTGAGATAATAACATTATATACAATTCACGTTCAAAGGGTATCATATTCTCTAACGTTTCCAAATCATATTTATGATGTTGCATTAGAGAAAAATTCGTTTGATAGTAGGTAGCTAGGCTTTCACCTCCTATCAGAATCCGAAAAAACTTTGCAGGCCTTCCATAGTGATTTCATCTCTGCATCCACATTTCTGACATTTCCACTCTACTTTGTGTTTCAACTTGGGCATCAACTCAAAGAACTTTGTCAGTTTCAAGTATTGATCTTGATTCAAGTTTTCAATAAACTCTAATAGTTCTTTCTTTGTGTAATCTTCTTTCTTGAATACATTTTCGTTATCAAAGATATATTCAATGCTGTTGATGATTGCATCTGTTGCAAGATCCATTTGATGTTTGTCTTCGGTGTTTAAGCCAGCGTCTATAGCCATATTGACGTTAGGATACTTCAACTTAATGCCAATACCAGTCTCTTCATCAAGAATAATCTTGTCTGTGTGATTTTCTGTTTTTACGACTTCAACTTCTAGCAAATTCAATTTTGCATCAGTAATGCCGTCACACTCTTGAACATCAGAATTGAATCCGGTTGGATGACGCAATTTCAAATCGATTGTTTCACCAATTGATTTTGCTCTGAGTCTCATAAAGAAATACTCTAAGTCAAATGTCGGAATCTTACTTGTGTCTATTTCATCAATAGCACAGTTATTAACAATCTGTTTGATTGCTGTCAGAACTGATTTTTGATCTTGCGATTCCATAGCAAGCAAAAGAATCTTTTGTTCTTTTACTAAGAATGGTCTGTATTTGATATTTGCACCTGTTGATGGTAAAGTCAATTCAAATATTGGGTTATTAATTTTTGGTAAAGCCATAGTATTTCTCCGGTAGTTATATTAAAAATGTTTATACAAGCACATGGTGCCTATATGCAAGTGTGACGCCAAATCGCTGATAAGTGTTAACCTCTTCCCAAGTTGCATTCATGGGAGTAAGTGCAATCGGATAAACATCCGTACATTGATATGTTAAAATTGTTTTGCCAGTATCGTCAAGCTGAGACACAAAGAGTGTATTGCCTTGTGCATAATCCCTGTAATATGCAACCGTTCCAGCGTCTGGTGAACCCCAAGGTTTTATGATATAGTCCATCCACTTCTCAAAGAATTTTCGCTCTTTCATATCAGTAGCACATATTATAGATAGTTGAATGTCGTTATACGTCATATCATAGCCAAGTTTAATTGTTGGACCAGAACCCATATCTTCTGAAGTCGCAACTGTTCTTCCCGGCAATTCTGCTCTTTCACACCTGAATTCAAAAGTTGGTGCTATGTCATATTGATTGGGCTTATCTGCCCTGATACTTCCACCTTGTGTAAAACTGGGTGTTTGTAGAGATACCAAAAAATTGTTTGGTCTAGCAATAGCGCCCAATTTAGCACGTAAATTTGATATTGCATATCCAGATGCAGTACCAGAAATACCATATGTGGCCATCTTATGTCCTTCCTATCTTTTTGCGTGAGTCTTCCCAAACACGTCCTGTGTCTGTTTTTCTGAAAGACTCTGTTGGTAGAAAAATAGCAATATCCCATTCATTTACTTGTATTTCTAAGAATTGTGAACGAACCTGACTTCTTAAATATTTCTTTAGCATCGGTTTAAAGTATCTGTACTTAGATGCAGATTGTAAAATAGAATATGAAATTTTAACTTTTGTTGTGTCATCATATTTTTTGTTTGTCAATGTCGAATACAATGCATTCATTAATTTAGCACGTAACACTGGAGGCAAATAGTGAAAGTTAATTCCTAAGAATCCATCAGAGTCCATTCTTATTGGAAATATTAATGGAAATGTGTCGTAATATGGTAAATCATTTTTTGTTTTTGGATCATATTTGAATGCATACATGTATCCAAATTCCATTGACGAAACTTTTCTCGCTTCATCAGTTCTTCTCTCAAAGACTCCAGGAGTTATGTTTGACATTAATTTGCCTGCGGCTGATCTGTACCAATCCCTTGCCGCATTTGTTCTTGCGGGAATTATACCTTGTCTAGCACCTTGAATGAGTATGTTATCGAATATCATACTTCTATTTATCTCAAATCTTTGTCGGTTATGATTTTAAATTCCCAATTTCTTTCAACTGAGTACTTTGTTGCCGCTTCCCATTTTGCTTGATTAACACCCCATGTCATTACTTCCTTGATGAATCTTCTGGTAGGTTTACCATTGGGTGTGTTTTTTCTAACTGGCGGGCGTGTTTGTATGTCAGGCTTAACTTCAATTAGCACAGATTTGATAATTCCGTTTTTATCTTTGTACTTCATCCAGAAATCAACAAAATATCTATGATATCGATTGTCAACTGGAGACACGTAAGGAACAACAACTTCTTCAGAAGACCATTCGAGTATAGAGGGAGTTTCATCACAGTAGACCATGAATCTTCTCTCCAACAAACTACGATATGTAATATTAGTTGAATCACCTTTGTACTTTTGATAGTTTTTCGGCTTGAATTTGCCTTTATATGACATAAATAGAATAATGATTAGTTTAAGGAAACAGCAATGACAATACGAATAGGTGCGTTTGAAACGAATAGGAGTGCCGCAACATATCCTGTTGGTACCAACACCACATTAATTTTCGGAGCAGATTATGGGCATTCGGGATTTCTCACACCAATGGCAAGATTTCAATTCTTTGATGCACTAGGAACAACAGCGAGAGGTCCAATCGTATTTATACGCATGGGTGGAACGTTTCAAAGTGCATTAGCCAACGGATATCAAGAAACACAGTCAATTTTTGGTCAACCAGACTCGACAGGTTCAGTTACTGGAATTACTGCAAACGCAGTTAAAGGTGGTCTTGATGCAGTGTATAAACAATTGCAAAGTGCGGCTGCGGGTGGTGTTGGATTTCTTTCATCTGCTGGCCTATCAGGAAAAGCACAATATGAATTTATGACACGAAAAGTTTTGAATACGTTCCAACAGTTGATTTATCAGGGTCCTACTTTCAGAAGATTTACGTTGCCGTTTTCAATGAAGCCAACAAGTATGCAAGAAGCTGAGAAAATGGTGCAAATAATTCAATCATTCAGAATTGCATCATCCCCAAAAGGTGCGGGCGACAACCTTACAGTTAAAGTAACCGATGCAGATAACACAGTAACAAACCAAGCAGATAAGCCTGCAGAAGCCGCTGGTGCAGAAGAAACAACACCCACTGGCTTTACCCAAACAGAAATTGATAATTTATTCGGTGGTGGTAACAACGGAGCAGTAGCATTAGACGATGGCGCAAGAGCGTCAGTAAGTAACTTCAGTTTTGGTTATCCAGACATGTGCAGATTTGAAATTGTCTTGCAAAAAGGTGCGTACGGAGGTGGAACTACTGATACGTTTCTGACTCAAGTTTTTTCTAGTGAGTATTGTGTCATAGAGAATGTGCAAGTCGATTATGGTGGACAAAATAAAATGGTATTTTTTAGTCCCGAAGGTGCTACTGGCGGTAAATATTATCCGTCAGAAGTTACGTTGAACATTAGTTTAAGAGAAACATCATTGCCAACAGACGGCGCAGTATATACCGACCACCAAAACGAAAAAAGAACAATTTTCTAATATGAGCATATTCACATACTATCCTAAAATTGCATATAAAGTTGATGATTACAATTTCCTAAAAGCAATTGATATCAATATAGTCACTAAGATAAAAGACTATCTCACGCAATACAGAGGAATTTCATACACGCCTTATGTGGTTGCCGATGGAGAAAGTCCAGACTTTATTTCGTATAAATTTTATGAAGATCCAGGATATGATTGGATTATCATGTTGACTAACAACGTGCATAGCATATACGATGACTGGCCAAGAAACTCTGAGACATTCAAAGAATATATCATATACAAGTACGGCAGTTTACAAAATGCAATGTCAACGACAAAGTATTACTACGATGCCGACAAAAATATAATTGATGTGATAGAGTACTCAAGTTTACCAACAAATGCTAGAAGTCTAGAGACAGTCTATGAGTACGAATTGCAATTGAACGTAAACAAATCTAGAATTAAAATTTTAAATAGAAACGCAATTAATTCAGTTGAATCTGGATTAAGATCAATTCTAAGTAAACCTATTTTATAATATATGGCAACTTCACAATATTATAATTTACCCAATCCATTTGGAAGAACTTCCGATGATATAGGGTTTGAAACAGCCAATTTAACACTGAACACAAAAGACACTGTTCGTAGTAACATTGGCGGAACTTTCATCATTAATGAAATTTCAATCATAACAAGACAAAATTTAAAAATCTCATTACTTGAAGCGTTTGAAAGTTTAGAAATTGACGAAAATGTGTTTTCATCTTGTGTAGTTGGTGCAGTCATACTAACTGACGTTGGTGGCGGTATTGAAAAGTTTCAGCTACAAGGTGGTGAACGACTTATTGTAAAACTATCTAAGCCAATCACGAATGAAATATTGCTTTGGCGTGAAGACTTCATCATTAACAAAATTGGCGAACACACAGTCAATATGGAAACTGTCGGTGCAAGATATGCGCTATACTTTTCATCTAGAAGTTTCGTAAACTCGATGAAGAAGAATCTTTTCAAAAGTTACAAAAACATATCACTTGCAGATGCAGTCAAATCTATGTTCAATGAAATGTCAAAGAATGATTTGATGATAGAAGATCCGAGAATAACGTTAACGACACCATTTATATCAACAGGTTTGATGCCACACAAAGCAATTGAAGCGATGGCGCAAAGAGCATGTTCAAACTCTAAATTTTATTTATTCTTTGAAAGATTTTTTCCAATTATTGGTACATATGCAGATGGCAAACCATTTGCATCAACGCATTTCTTTGGAAGCTACGATAAATTAGTTGAAGATTCAACTAATTATGGTGTGCATAATATATTCTTTGATCCGAATCAAGACGCTAAAATTGAACCTAATTACATTCGTGCGGCAAGATTGACTAAGAAAGATAACTTTAATCATTTGGAAGCGATGATTTTTGGACACTACAACACAACAATAACTTCTCTTGATCCAATTAAAAGAAATCACGCAGTAAATAACATTGGATATTCAAAAGAAAACAAGTCAACTAAAGATTTTTACCCGAATAAATTGCTAGACAAGAATAATATTTTTAACACATATAACACCAATGACAATGAGATTCAAGGAAGAAAATTAATCTTTTCATCTCCGTACTTAAACGATACAGTTCAGCGCAGTAATTGGTTAGAGACTAATATCTTTGGTAGTTTATCTAAAAACATGTTTAAGATAGAGGTTGACATTCAAGGTGCAACAAACAATATTGGCGCAGGACATGTTGTGAATTTCATTACACCAAGTGGATTGGAAAAGAAATTGATTCCTGGCAAGTCAAACATTTTACCTGATGAATATCACTCTGGCAGATATTTTGTATTTGGAGTTAAGCACAGCATCACATTGTCAACGTATATTAAAAAATTAGAATTGTCGAGAGGTTCGCTTCCTATGGACTTCAATAAGAACAATCTGACAGAAAAAGATTTGTCAGAGTTACAATACTTATAAGAAAGTTACTTTAAATGAGTTTAAAATTTAAATTTTCGGAGTATGTAGACTTAAAAGACTACAAAGCATTCCAACTTATAGAGAAACAAATTCTCTACAACAATGGCGCAAAGTATGGGCAAAGTGTGTTCCTTGCTGGAGGTGCTGGCTCTGGTAAAGGATTTGCTGTCAAACATTTCATGCAGGGATCGGAATTTAAAATACGTGACGTTGATGAATTAAAGATCGCATTTCAAAAGTTAGATGCACTTGGTAAATTCACGACTCAAGACTTGCTAGACAAATATAGTGACAAGATTTCTGAGAAAGATAAAGAACTTATTCAAAAAGAGTTGACTGACAAGAATTTGAAGATGAGTGAATTGGATTTAAAAACACCAACTCACGTTTATATTCTGCATGTTCTTATTCGTGCGACTGACGTAAAAAATAAAACGTTAGACTTGATGCTTGCTGGTGCAGAAAAAGGTCAATTACCAAACATTATATTTGACAGCACATTTAAAGAAGTTTCTGACATGACAGATGTTTTGCCAAAACTATTTGCCGCTGGATATGAGCCAAAGAACATTCATGTATCTTGGGTTCTGACTAACTATCAGATTGCAATTAAGAATAATAAATCTCGCAGTAGAGTTGTGCCAGAAGATATTTTACTTGCGACTCACGCAGGTGCGGCACAGACTGTATATAATTTAGTGGCAACAGCTATGCCACCGTCAGTACAAGGTGGTGTTTATGTCATTCTAAATAATCCAGAGAATACAATTTTTATTGTCGACCCAAAAACAAATAAAGCATACAAAGACAAGAAAGGCAATCCTGTCATCAAAGACTTTAAGTATTTGACTCTTAAAGAACCAGGAAAACCTGCTAAAAAAGAACTTGATGTGAAAAAGCAATTACTCACTTGGATTAAAGACAATGTTCCTCCAGGCGCAGTTGATACATCAGAGTTAGATAAGCTATGAAAAAATTTAAAGAGTTTATACAAGGCACTACTCTTTCAACTGAAGAGTGGGAAGAAGAAGTTTTTGGTCCAGAATTGATTGAGACACTTAAGCAAGTAGATGGCAAATGGGCATTAGTTTCTAAGAAGACTGGTAGACCATTGCGCTATTACAAAGGTGAAGGCAAACCATCAGATGAATGGATTGCTCAACAAGAAAAAGAAATTCAGTACTTTAAAAACATGGGATAATTGATGAAAAATTTTATTGGTCAAGATGGATTTATTTGGTGGATTGGAGTTGTTGAAGATATCAACGATCCACTCACGCTCGGTAGATGTAAAGTCAGATGTTTTGGTTATCATCCAGCGAAGAAAACAAATTTAGTTTCGACTGAAGATTTGCCTTGGTCATTATCTATTCACCCTTTGAATACACCGAATTTGTATGGCGCACCGAAATTGGGCGATTGGGTCTTTGGATTTTTCTTAGATTCATTGTCTGCACAAGAGCCTGCAATTCTAGGCTATCTTCCTGCAATACCAGAAGAAGCGTTAGAATACTTTGGCACAGAATCAAGCACAACAAGAAACTTTGCGACTGTTACGAATAGAAGTGATATTGTATGGCAAACAGCAAACAGCAATATCACGATTGAAACAGACAAAAACTTGGTGCTAAACGCAAAAAATTCTACAATAAATTCGAATGCGGATTTAACTTTAACTGGAAATAATGTCACAATCAGTTCAAACACAGATTTAACCCTACGAGACAGTCTTTACAATACAACTCTCTCAGAATTAATTCTTAGAATAGAAACGATTGAGGAAAGATTGGATAACCCAACAACTGCAACAGTACCCAATACAGCAATCATAGTTATAACAGATATCTAAAATCACAGTCTACACAGTAATGTAACACACTGTCAAGCAAATGTCAATACTTTATAAGGAAATAATAATGACGAATCACGAAAACTTAGTAAATTTATTTGAATCATATCTCGCAGAGAATGACAAATTTGAGAACAAAAAGAACAAATCTGCAGGAACAAGAGCCAGAAAAGCATTGGCTGAGTTTACCAAAGTCGCAAAAGAACGAAGAAAAGAAATTCAGGACTCCAAAACGGCAGAACAAACAACATAAATAAAAGAAAAAAATGGCAGAAATCGCATTCTTCAAAGACTTATCTCTAGACTTCACTCCCCATCCGGTGAGTGGAGACATTCGACCGATCATAAATGAAACGGCAATCAAAAGATCATTGATGAATTTGATTAGGACAAAGAAGGGCACTCGACCCTTTAATCCTGAATATGGGTGCGATATCAGCAATTACTTGTTTAGCTACGAATCTGGATTTACTGAATATAACCTTCAAAAAGAAATAACTGAAGCAATTAACAAACATGAACCTAGAGTTTTTGTCAATGAAGTCAATATAAAGTTTGAAGACAACGGAATTGAATTGAACATACAATATATTATAAAAAACATCAATAGAGCCGGTTCTATATCAACATCGTTAACGAGGGCGGCATAAAATGGCCATAGACAATAATTTAAGAGTAGATGAACTCAACTTTGAGGGTATTAAAACTAACTTCAAAAGATACTTGCAAGCACAGGATCAATTCAGAGATTACAACTTTGATGGTGCTGGTATTTCGGTTCTTCTGGATATGCTGGCATACAACACCTACTACAATTCGTTCTATCTAAACATGGTAGCGTCTGAAGCATTTCTCACAACAGCACAAAAAAGAAATTCAGTTGTAAACTTAGCCAATTCGTTAAACTATGTTCCACGATCAACATCGTCAGCATCCATTACAGGTACAGTAACACTCACAGTCACTGGTTCACCATCAAACATTACTATTCCTGAATTCACAGAATTCAATGGATCAATCGATGGAGTTACATATAAATTTTTAAACGTTGACTCAAAAACTATTGCTTCAAATGCTGGTGTTTTTTCAACTACTATCACTCTTAAAGAAGGTACACTCATCACGACACGATATACTGTCGTAACTGCCGATGCGGATCAAAGATTTTTAATTCCAAATTCAAGAGTAGACACCACAACATTAAGTGTGACAGTTTTAAACTCTTCTGTAGACAGTACAACAAGAACGTTTACGCCAGCAGAAAACTTAGTTGAACTCGAAGCAACTTCTTTAGTATACTTTTTGCAAGAAACTGAAGATGGATTATACGAATTGAAGTTTGGTGATGGTGTTTTCGGTACAGCATTAAGTAATGGAAACATTCTAGTCATTCGATATCTAGTGTCTAATGGAGCCCTTGCAAATGACATTAATGCATTGACATATTCAGACACAATTACAAATGTTACGGCTGCAACTTTTACCGCATCTAGCCCAGCATCTGGTGGTGCCGCTAGAGAATCAATAGCACAAATTAAATTCAATGCACCAAAATCTTATGAAGCACAAAATCGTGCAGTTACTGCTGAAGACTACAGAGCATTGTTGTTGGCACAGCCGACTGTAGACTCGGTTGTTGTTTGGGGTGGAGAAGACAACGATCCGCCTACATACGGAAAAGTTTTTGTTGCAATTAAACCAACAACAGGTTCCGTTCTGACTGCAACTGAAAAGCTAAACTTAATTAATTCCGTAATTAATCCTAAAAAAATTCTAACTGTGCAAACTGAAATTGTTGATCCAGAATTTGTGTATGTTATTGTGTCAAGCATTGTGAACTATGATGCAAAGAAAACATCACTATCAGCAGACACAATTAAAGGTTTAATTACTGACACGATAAAAAATTACAACGATACAGAAATTGATACATTTGGCACCTACTTTAGATATTCAAAATTATCAAGATTAATTGATCTTACAGAACGTTCAATACTAAGCAACGTATTATCTGCACAAATGAGAAAAGAAATTGCGGTTCAATTAGGTGTTGGAACACGGTATGAAATTAATTTCTCCAATGCAATTGACAATGCAACAAACAATAGACCATCAACTCAACCAAGTGGAGTAGGTAATAAAGTCACATCAAATGCATTTACATTTGGTGGATTTTCAAACTGTTTTCTTGAAGACAATAACGGTATAATTCGTATCTATAGAGTTTTGGGTATTGAAAATATTCTTGTGTCTGTTAACGCAGGAAGTATTAATTACACAACAGGCAAAGTTATTTTAACAAACTTTGCACCAACAGCTTTCAATGATGGTGGCACAACATTAAAGATAACTGCTGTTCCACAAGACAAAGATATTCTTCCGTTGAGAGGTCAAATCATTTCTATTCGTGACGAAGACATTTCTGTTAACGTAGTTGACGATAATACTATTAGTTTGGTCAGTAGATACGTATAAAATATAAATGTCAGATTCTAAATTTAAGCCATCATTTGGCATAGACACAATACTTTCGGGCGACATGGCTGTCGAGTCCGAAAAGTTTTTGCTGTTTATGAAAGCATACTATGAATGGATGCAAACTACCAAAATAGAAATAACAAGTAAAGTTGGAACATTTGTTTATGGCGAAACTATTATTTCTGCTTCTGGTGCAAAAGCAGTTATTAAAGAAATTACTACTGGTGCCTTGATTGTACGAGTTGACACTAGAACACCATTTAACTTGTTGGAAACTATAACTGGTCAAACATCTGCCGCAACCGCAGTTGTAAGTGTTGTTCGAGACAATGTTGTACGCAAAACAGGAAAAATATTAGACTATCGTAACATTGAAACATCTATTGATGAATACACTGGATATTTAAAAGACGAATTATTTCCTAGTATTCCAATCACATTCAATGGTGATAAGAGAACAGTTGCTTTAAAATTTAAAGAATTTTTTCAATCTAAAAGTAACGAAGATTCATATCGATT